>Ga0335078_10003902_pt1 | contig 22161 bp, 15 predicted proteins | sample Lox_Sample_32_FD_206711 | JGI IMG/M metagenome (GOLD analysis project Ga0335078, IMG submission 206711) | Soil microbial communities from Loxahatchee National Wildlife Refuge, Florida, United States - Lox_Sample_3.2 | ecosystem: Environmental > Terrestrial > Soil > Wetlands | place: USA... | reverse complement strand
CAATCCAGGACAATCACCTCCGCCGGTGAGTATCCCAACCTTCATCGCCTGCTCCTCGAATGGATTTACAAAATCGTCCGATTGCTGGCTTTCCCGCGCAAATCGGCCCGATTAGCTTACAAGCGGAAAGTCAAGATTATCACTAAATTCCCCGATATGCCCCTGCGGTTGGGGATATGCCTCGCCTTCCATGCTCGGCCGGCAGCGGCTCTGGACGGCAACTTCACCAAGATGACAAAGAGGCAGCCGGCTGAGGAAGTTACCGGGCCGCCTCTTTTCGGGCTGCAACCAACTCTATGCCGCGAGGGCTTCTAATGCGGTTCGATTGCGGATGACCAGGGTGGAACCCTCCAGCCGGATCAATTCTTTCTTCTTCAGCTCACTCAGCAAGCGGGTCACCGTTTCGCGCGAGGCCCCGATCATCTGCGCCATCTCTTCGTGCGTCACGCTCGCGCGGATGCGAATCTCGCTGGCGCAACCGTCTCGTTCCCGGCCGGCGCTCCAGGAAAGCAGCAGCCGCGCCAGCTTGCCCGCGGAGGAACGGGCCAGCACCAGCTCGTGAATGTCGCGATAAACCGATTGAAACTCGCGGCTCAGGGCCTGCGCCGTGTGCAGGCCCAACTCGCCGTTCTTCTCCATCAACCGCAGCAGGGCATCGCGCTCCACGAAGTTGATGTGGCAAGGCATGGCGGTTTCAGCGCTCATCTCGTAGCAGGTGCCGGAAATGACCGCGCTCAATCCGAGTACCTCTCCCGCTTCCGCGATTTTCAGAATCAGCACTTTGCCATCACGCGATGTGGTGGAAAGTTTCACCTTGCCCGAGCAGACGACGAAAGCTCCTCGGGGAGTTTGCCCCTCCACAAACAGCAATGCGCCGCCGGGATGAGTGCCGGGATGGCTGGCGGCGCTGAACCAGCGCAAAGCGTCGGATGAAAGGCCACAGAACCACTTGTCCTTGCGCAGTTTGCAGCTGGTGCAACTTTCGATGATTTCTAGTCCGTAGGGAGTATTCATCCCCGGTACCTCGCCAGGAAGATAGGGAAAAATGCTGATTGCGTGATTTCTTTTCTTACGACGGGCCCAACTGCGGCGCAGTTCCCGGGCCGGCAGCCGAAGGTGCTTGGTTTTTGCCAACAACGCCGCGGAGATTGCGCGCGTTTCCTGATCGGGCGAACGCAACCCACGAATTAACTCCCAACCCGAGCTGGTGTCCGCCTGCGCATGCCAGGTTGTGCCACAGTGAAACAGGTAGAGAGGGTCAAACCATTTCTGGTTCTCAGCTTGATCAGCCGCCCGCGTAAAGACGGCGGTTTTCGGCCACGGCGGCAGGCTCGCCAACGGAAGCCGCGGCTGGACGGCACGCAAGAAGCGCGTTGCTATGAAGTTAGACTGGAGCCTTTGCCCCCAGTCCATTCGCCCCTGAGCTGGACTGCTACTGAGTGTCATGACTCCTCGACGCGATCCCGACAAACACTCGAAACTGAGATATTGTGGAGTTCAGCCGGCATGTGCAAGGCCAAACCGGGAAAATTGTCAAAAGCGGTTCCGGGCGGGGCAAGCGAGGCAGGAGCGATGAAACCGGGCGGGGCTTGTACTGCCGATCAACCGGCAGCAGTGCCGAGGGTTCGGCACTTCGGCGAAGGTTTAGTTTTCGTATTCCTGGCGCGAAATTCCCAGGCGTTGGATGCGTGATTGCAAGGTGCTGCGCTTGAGTCCTAATCGTGCGGCAGCCCCGCGAACTCCTGCGACTACTCCTCCCGTCTCACGCAGCATGCGCACGATGTGCTCGCGCTCAAGACTTTCCAGGCGATCTCGTCCTTCGGCCGGCGCTTCTAGCGCTCTCAACTCGGTCAGGGGAACACTCAAAGTTGGACCACTGCTCAGGATCACCGAGCGTTCAATGATATTTTCCAATTCGCGAACATTACCGGGCCACGACCATTGCTCGAGCGCCCGCATGGTTTCCATCGGGATGCTTTCGATATGTTTGTTCAAACGCTGGCAGGATTTGTGGACAAAATAGCGCACCAGCAGCGGAATATCGCGAATGCGTTCGCGCAGCGGAGGCATGCGAATGGGAAAAACGTTCAGCCGATAGTAGAGGTCGCTGCGAAATTCCTTATGAACGACGCTCTTCTCCAAATCCAGGTTCGTGGCGGCAATCAGGCGGACGTTCACCTTGATCGTCCGCGTACCCCCCAGGCGTTCGAACTCCTGGTCCTGCAGCACGCGCAGCAATTTCGGCTGCAATTCCATGGGAATGTCGCCGACTTCGTCCAGAAACAGGGTGCCCCGGTCGGCCACTTCCAGTCGTCCGATCTTCTGGCTGATGGCGCCGGTAAAGGCGCCTTTTTCGTGGCCAAATAGTTCGCTTTCCAGCAGTCCGGTGGGGATGGCGGCGCAATTCATTTTGATGAAGCTGGCATCTTTCCGCGCACTCATGCGATGGATCGCCCGCGCGATGAGTTCCTTGCCGGTGCCGGTTTCTCCCAGGACCAGAACTGTGGCATCGCTGGAAGCAACGGTCTTGGTTTGCTCCAGAACCCGCCGCAGGGCCGGACTCTCACCAACGATTTCCTCAAACTTGAGCTCGGAACGAATCTCGCCCTGCAGATAGTTTTTCTCTTCCGCCAGCCGGTCTTTGAACTGGGCGAGCTCGCGGTAGGCGCGGTCGTTCTCCAGCGCGATGCCGATCTGGCTGGCGATCTGCTTCAACAGGTTGACATTCTGTTCGCCAAAGGCGTTCTCCGCTTTGCTGGCCAGGTTCAATGTGCCCGCGGTGCCGTTGCGCGTTGTCAGCGGGACACAGCAGACAGTCTGGATCCCATGCTGCAGCAGTTTCTGGGTGAAGTCAGAATTGAAGGCGGCCAATTGCTCCCGGCCATAGATCTTGGCTTGCCGTTCCAGGAAGGTTTGTCCTGCCGAAGTGTTCTTCACCGAAAAGGTTTGCCCCACGGTGAACAAATCTGGCGCACTGGGAAAATCCAGCGCATACCTGCGCAGCATCTGGGCCGACGGATCGTAGAGACTGATGCTGGCAAAATCATGGCGGACGACCTGACGAATGTAGCCTGAGATGGCGGGAAACAACTCCTGCAGATTGAGATTGGAGACGAGCGCGGAGTTGACCTCCAGCAGCATCTGCAGTCGCTCTTTCTCTCGATCGAGAGCTTCGCTGGTGATCGCATTTTCTACGGCAACCGCCACCAACTGCGCGACCCGGAGCAGGAGCCGGAGGTCGGTTTCCCCGTAGACCCCGGGCTGAAAACTTCCCAGGGAAAGCGCGCCCAGGCGTTTGCGCGGCGTGGTGAGGGGAAGTTCGCAGAAGCCGCGAATCCCTTTTTCTTTGACGATGTTGAGACAGGTGAGAAAGCGGGTTTCGGGTTGCACATCGGCGAATGCCAGAGGCTGCTGGTTGAGCCATACCCAACCGGCGGTGGTATCTTCCATCGGCAGCTCCGCGGGCGCGTGGACTAATTCACCGCCTTCCCACACGCGCAGCTGCAAAACATTCCGGGCGGGATCGTGCAGGCAGAACCCGGCAACCTCGAACTGAATGACGGTGTGCAGACGCTGGGCCAGATTGGAGAACAGCTCTTCCAAGCTGTGATGGCGAACCACCAAATCCGCCATCTGCAACAGCGCTTCATAACGACGAAGATCAGCCTCAGTACCTAACCGGCCGTCGGGTGACATCTGCGCGAGCTCTCACGAGCAACGGGCCCCCTCGAGCAAATCTCCCCGCTTTAACGCCCCCTGGAAACCAACCTATCCGAAAGTATAGGCGCGCATCCGAAACCGTATCGCCAGTCTTGAAGGCTGATACGATTTCGGTAAGAGGACAAAGCGGTTACCGGCGTAGTGCGACAGTGCGTGCACACGCACAAAGAGCTTAACACGCTTTGTTGCCGATCGTACCATAGCGATTTTCTGGAGGATTTTAGCAAGGGTGAGGTCAGCCCGGAGAACCCGGTGTGCCTTCCCCCCACAGGCTAGAATTGGAGCATGGCCCGCGGATGGGAGAGCAAATCAGTCGAGCAGCAGCAAGAAGCCGTACTGTCCTCCCCAACAAGAAAAAAGCCGCTTTCACCGGCAGCGATCGCGGTCCAGCATGAGCGCGAAGGATTGCAGCTTGCCCGCAAGCGGCTGTTGCAACAATTGGAGACGGCTGTGAATCCGCAGTACCGGAAACTGCTGGAGCAATCGCTTTCGGCGCTCAGCGAAAAACTCAATCTTTTGGGCTAAGACGCATGATAGGCATGGCTGTTGGCCGACATGCCGTATAATAGAGATCTCCCCCATGAAGGCGTACGTGTACGTTTCGCTCAAGAAGAGCGTGCTGGATCCCCAGGGTAAGACCATCCAGAGCGCGCTGGCCAGGATGGGATACAAAGGGCTGGAGCAGGTGCGCCAGGGAAAGTATTTCGAAATCACCCTGGACGGCGGCCTGACCAAGGCTAAAGCCGAGAGCGAAGTGCAGCGTATGGCCCGCGACGTTCTGACCAACCCGGTGATCGAGGAGTTCCACTATTCCCTCGAGGATTAGTGGCCCGTTTTTGTTCGGCAATATTTGACCCGGTGGAGAATCGCAGCAGCCCGGGCGGGTCAGAGCGGCGGCATCGAAGAAAGCGAAGCGTCCGCTTTACAATTTCAGAACAATCGTCGGTTTCCCCGCCGAGACGAGGAGTCACTCCATGTGTGGCATTGTTGGATACGTTGGCAAGAAGCGGGTCGTGCCGGTCATCATTGACGGGCTGAAGCGGCTGGAATATCGCGGCTATGACTCGGCGGGAATCGCCGTGGCCGGCAACGGCGACGGCCTGCAGGTGCGCCGCGCCGAAGGCAAACTGCGCAATCTGGAAGAAGTGATCCGCCTGAAGCCGCTCGATGGCACTTACGGCATTGGCCACACGCGCTGGGCCACGCACGGCCGTCCGACGGAAGAGAACGCCCACCCTCATCGCGATTGCAGCGGTCGCATTGTGGTGGTCCACAACGGGATCATCGAGAACTACGTGGTCCTGAAGCGGAAGCTGATCGAGGAAGGCCACCACTTCAGTACTGAGACGGACACTGAGATCATCGCCCACATGATCGAGCGCTATCTGCTCAAGAGCGACAACGGCCATCGTCCTTCGCTCGAAGAAGCGGTGCGCAAGACAGTGGGTCAGCTGACCGGCGTGTTTGCGCTGGCGGTGATTTCAGCTGATGATCCCAACAAAATCGTGGCCGCCCGCAATGGCCCGCCGGCGGTGATCGGCCTGGGGAAAGACGAATACTTTGTCGCGTCGGATGTGCCCGCCATTCTGTATCACACGCGCGATCTGTTCTTTCTCGGTGATGGAGACCTGGCGGTAATTACGCCGCAGGGCGTGCAGCTCACCGACTTCAACGGCCAGCCCATCGTGCGCCAGGTGCAGCACGTAACCTGGGACCCCATCATGGCGGAAAAGGGCGGCTTCAAGCATTTCATGCTCAAGGAGATCTATGAGCAGCCGCGCTCGGTGCGGGACACTACGCTCGGCCGCATTTCGCAGGAGACCGGCCACATTCTGCTCGATGAAATGGAAATTACGGACGCCGAATTCAAAGCCGCCCGGAAGTTCAACATCGCTGCCTGCGGCACCAGCTGGCATGCGGCCCAGGCCGGCAAGTTCATGATTGAGCGCATGGCCCGGGTGCCGGTGGAAGTGGACTACGCCAGCGAATGGCGCTATCGCGACCCGATTCTTTCGAGCGATACGATCACGGTGCTGATTTCGCAGTCTGGCGAGACTGCGGACACGATTGCTGCACAACGCGAAGCCAAAGCCAAAGGCTCGAAGACGCTGGCCATCTGCAACGTGGTCGGCTCCATGATTACGCGTGAAGCGGCGGGCACGATTTACACGCATGCCGGGCCGGAGATCGGCGTGGCTTCCACCAAGGCCTTCACCGGCCAACTCACGGCGCTCTATCTGCTGGCCCTGCACCTGGCGCAACTGCGCGGCACCATGAGCGCCGATCAGGCCAAAGAAGCCGTGCACGAGCTGACCCGCATCCCCGGCAAGCTCGAGCATCTGCTCACGCACGAAGAGGACTGCGAAGACCTGGCCAAGGAATATGTCCGCTCGCAGGATTTCCTGTTCCTGGGCCGCGGCATTCACTATCCGATCGCGCTTGAGGGCGCACTCAAGCTGAAGGAAATTTCCTACATTCACGCCGAGGGCTATCCGGCGGGCGAGATGAAGCATGGCCCCAACGCGCTGATTGATGAAAACCTCCCCGTGGTGGTGATTGCCACCTGCGATCACAACGACGAGCTTTCGAAGGTCCGCTATGAAAAGACCTGCTCGAACCTGAAGGAAGTGAAGGCGCGCTCCGGCAAAGTGATTGCGCTCGCGACCGAAGGCGACGAGGACATTAAAGAAGCCGCCGACCACGTGCTCTACATTCCGCCAGCTCCGGAAGAGCTGTCGCCGATTCTGGAGATTGTTCCCTTGCAGCTGCTGGCGTACCACATTGCGGTGCGCCGCGGTTGCGACGTGGATCAACCGCGGAATCTGGCCAAGTCGGTGACGGTGGAGTAGTTTCTGCCGTGACCTACCCAAGTTCGACCCAACCACTGGAGCTCGGTATCATGGGGAAAGGCAACTGCGACAGTAACCGCCTGAAAACCACGTTGCATGCGTACTACGAGTCGAATGGAATCGCCGTAAAAGGTTTCAAGTGTCCTCACTGGTCTGAGTGCGAGAAATTTGGTCCCCTACCGGGCCGTGGATCTGAGGCTCATATAGGTTCGAGCTATGGGGATCCTATTCGCATTGCAGTGGTCTCTTTAGATAGAGGCGACGGAGCTGAAGACGTCTGGAGCAGGTCGTCGGAGGTTGAGAACAGCCCTGAGAAGGGGCTTAACCGCCATATGGCGGGCACACTGTGCACTCTGAAAGCTATTCTTTGCGAGCGCGGTAGCGCCAATCTCTGGACGCAATTCGCGATGATCAACGCTGCAAAATGTTGCAACGGCAGCAAGAACAGTGTTCCCGATCAGCTTTATGAGGAATGCTCTGAATTCGGCTTCCAAGAACTAATCCTTCTAAAGCCGCAAATAGTCATCGCGCAAGGAAAGAACGCTAAGAGGCCGCTGAAGTCATTGTGTCCGATTGATGAGGTGCAAGCGAGCAACATCGCGAACCGCTATCTGTCCGGATTAAGCCAACAGGAGCTAGTACATTCAATCAGGTGGATGGTTGAAAAGTACCTCTATAAAATTAATCTTGGCGACGCGTGCTGGTGTCTTGCGACGCCACATCCGTCTGATCGTGGGGGGCGCTGGCCTGTATTCAGCAACCTTGCCTTGCCGATACTCGGCAGAATCTTGCATGACCTCGTAATTCGCCAACCTTCCTCTGCGCGCGAAGCCATGTTCGGGTGTGCGTCCATCCTGCGCCCGGCAGCATCCATATGAACGATGCCTTTCCAGAGTTTCACGGCGCGGCTGGTGCGTTCGCAGTCTCTCTCTGAATTCACCCGGCATCTCGAGTTTGAAATGGCAGGCGTAGCGCGCTTTGGCTTCGTCGCTGGCCAATGGCTCTCATTCAAAACCAACAAATCTGACGGCGAAGAGATCACCCGCGCCTACTCCATCGCATCGCCCCCCGCCGAAGGCAACTCGTTTGCCCTTTGCCTCAACCGCGTGCAAGACGGCTACATGTCGAATTTTCTCTGCGACATGAAAGAAGGCGAGGAACTTGCGTGCCAGGGGCCCTTCGGCGATTTCATTCTGCGCCCGCCGCTGCGGGATACGATTTTCATCGCGACCGGCACGGGAATTGCGCCGTTTCGCTCGATGCTGCATTGGCTGCTGGCCGACCCGGGTCGGCACCAGCATAAGCGGCTGTGGCTGCTGTTCGGCAGCCGGACGGAGAAGGACATTTACTATCACGGCGAATTCTTGCAGCTCGCCGCGCGGCATGAAAATTTTCTGTATCTGCCGACGTTGAGCCGCGCTGCCGCTGAATGGCAGGGACTGCGCGGATATGTTCAGGAGCACGTTCCGCGCATCGTGCAGGGCCGGAGTGACATGCATGCCTATGTTTGCGGCCTGGAGAAGATGATCAAGGCCAACCGGGAGCTGCTGAAGTCGCTGGGCTGGGACCGGAAGGCGATTTTGTACGAGAAGTACGACTGAGTTTGGACGGTGTGCAGCCACAACGAGCGGGGCTGGACGCCCTCGCCATCGCCGGGAAGATGCCGGCGCCACGGGCAAAGTCAGCCTATTTCCGGGCCGGCGACGTGGCGCGTCACGCGCCATAGGCGCGCAAGAACCCAGGTCAGCGCCGCCAGCGAAGCGTACCAGAGAACGAACGCAATCCTCACTGCCAAAGCCGAGGCAACGCCCACGCGGCGCAGCAAGAAGGGCAGAAAATTCCAGGCTGTGATGTGCACGTAGTCCCATTGGTCCTGCATCATGGAGTCGTTGACGAGGCCCCAGGGCTTCATCCTGTCGAGGATGAAGGCCAGAATGTTCTTGAAGCGCAGGCCGATCACAAATGTAGGATGGCCGAGCGTTTCCATCTGGTAAATCTCGAGCGGCACCCAGAACAGGATGGATGCGAGCTGAATCAGGACGCTGGCGGAAATCAGCGCCATGCCCGACCACCACACGAAGCGGCCTAACTGCCGCCGATAGCGGAGCAACAGCGGTACAGAAATAAAGGCCAGGAATTGGGCTGCCGTGGAAACATAGCGGTCGCCCCAGGCGAAGTCGCCGCTCCACACGGTATAGCGGGCATAGAAGCAGATATAAGCGAGGAGCAGCGATGTGGCGGCCAGGAGGTAGGCTTTCACCTGCGGCGCGAACCGCTTCCAGGCAAAAACGGCCACCAGAATCATCAGGACGAGCAAGGGATCGAAGAGAAAAATAGATTTTTCCGGAGTAAAGAGGGCGCCGAAAAATCCTACGTGGAAGGGCGTTTCCCAGGGATAGCTTGCGGGCAATGTCGGATCGAGATGTTTGTATTTCTCCGCGAAAAGAGAGACGTAGGTGCTGAAGAACGATCCGAAACGGTGCCATTGGTACCAGCGGTCAACCAATCCGAAGCAGGCGTAAACGGGCAACGCAACTTTCATGTAGCGCGTCGCCCGCAGCCATATTTCCTTTGCGTGCGTGCCCTCGAACCACAGCGCCAGCAGCAGGAAGATGCCGCCGGCAAGAAGGTCCAATCCGGTGGTGAGGCGGGTAAGCAGGTTCAGTCCAAACGCCGCCGAGCCGATCACCAACGGCCGCATGCTGCCCGTCTGCAGCCACTCGTATTGAAAGCTGAACCCGGCGAATGTGAGCAGCAAGATGTAGTTATTCTCCATCATGTTCTGCGCGTAGTGCAGGTGGGTAGTGCAGAACAGCAACGCCAGCACGCCAGCAACGGCTTCAGCGGTACTGAACCGCAACTGGCGCAGAAAACGGAAACAGATGAGCGCCGTGAGCACGCTGATCAGGATGTTGGTGCTGTAACTGACGACGATGTCGCGCACGCTTGGGTCGGTGTCGTCATAGCGCGCAAAAATCTGCATTTCGCTCAGATAAGTGCCGACGATATCTGCTGGAAGCATGAGCACGGGCTGGCCCATGCCATACCAGTCGTGGAGTTTGCCGTCGCGGCCGTAGATGCCGAACTCAGGGTACTCTTCGGGATAAACCGCGGGCTCGGAGGTCCAGAAGGAGTGCGTGGTCTGCAGCCGCTGGCCGGTATCGGCCGAGCCCAGCTCGCCGGACTGCGCGGCAAAGGTGCTGAGCCCGGCAACCAGACAAACGAGAACCAGCGGATCATGGAGTCGTTTTCTGGTAAACCAGTTTCTGGCAAACCAGCATGCGGCGAACCGGCGTGCGACGGGGGCGGACATTCAGGGTTGATGGTAATGCAGAGCGTGGCTGCTCGAAAGCATCGTCCTCGAAGGTGTTGTTCTCGAAGGTGGTGGAATCAGCCGGCTTCTTCGGAGCCGGCGACCTGATACTTGTGCAGAACGTTGTCACGGGAGATCACTCCCACCAGGTTGTGCGAATCAGCACGGTGCACCACCGGCAGCACCGCCGATTGATTGACGTAGCGCAGGGCCACTTCCAGCGGCAAATCAGGATGCAGATGCGGCAGGCGGCGAATGGGCAATGTGGAACCGAGCGTGAGCTCTCCTTTGCCTTCGCCCACCAGCTTCTTGAGCGCCTCGCGCGAAATGGCGCTCCAGCCCGAAGGACTCATGCGCACCAGGAAGACATCATCGAGCGAATCCTGCACGCGGTGCATGGCCTGGTCCACGGAATCTTCGGCGTTGAGCGCCGGCGTGACGGGCGGCTTCATGGCGTCTTCCACGAGCAGCACGGTGCGCTCGCGCTGCTCTTCAAGCGAAGGAAGCTCGAGGCCGTCCTGGCGAGTGAGGATATCGAAAATGGGTGTGGGCTGCAGGCTGCGCGAGAGAACGTAGGCGAAGGTGTTGGCCACGATGACGGGAACGATGATCGAATAGTTGCCGCTGACTTCGAGCACCATGAAGACGGAAGTCATGGGCGCGCGCAGAAAGGCGGCGAAGAGCACGCCCATGCCGACCAGCGCGTAAGTCGCGGTGGAAGCGGTGAGGTGAGGATAGAAGAGGCGCTCCACGCCGCCGACGGCGCCGCCCAGCATGGCGCCGATAAATAAAGTCGGCGCGAACATGCCGCCGGGGGTGCCGCTGACGAAGGACAGCGTGGTGGAGACGATCTTCAGTCCTGCGAGGATGCCGAGCATCTGCCAGGTGAACTGGTCATGCATGGCCTGGTCCATGTACTCGTAGCCGGCGCCCATGACCTGCGGGGCGCCGAAAAATCCGATCAGGCCGATGATGAGGCCGGCGAGGGCGGGCTGGAGATATTGGGTCCAGCGCGGCAGGGCTCGCAGGCGTGGGCGGAAGTAACCGATGGCTTTCGCGAAAATCACCGCGGCGAAGCCGCCGATGAGGCCGAGCACGATGTAGGCGATGAGCTCGGTGGGACGGAGGAAAGCGACGGAAGGAATGCGGAACAGAGGTTCAGCGCCGAGAAACCAGCGCATCACCACGACACTCGAAATGGCAGAAAGAACGACCGAGCCGAGCACGCCGGCGCTCCAGCGTCCGATGACCTCTTCAATGACGAAGAGGACGGCCGAAATGGGCGCGTTGAAGGCGGCGGCCAGGCCGGCGGCGGCGCCAACAGGGGCGAGCAGGCGAAGTTTTTCGCGGGAAAGGTCCATGCGGCGGCCGAGCGCCGAGGCCAGGCTGGCGCCGATTTGCAGTGAGGGATCTTCGGGACCGAGGGAATGTCCCGCTCCGATAGACAAGGCGGAGGTAAGAAATTTTCCGATGGCAGTGCGGAACGGAATGAAGCCGTTGTAGATGTACAGCGCGGCCTTGGTCTGGTTTACGCCGCTGCCGCGCGCGCGCGGAAAAAGATGAATGACCAGAACGGAAACCAGCAGGCCGATGAGTGAAGGCGCGGCAAGCAAGCGCCAGTCGTGGGCCTGGGGCGCAGGCCCGAGGACTGCGATCTTGCTCCACTCGATGGCGAGGCGGAAACAGACCACGGCGAGGCCGGAAAAAAATCCGATGAAGACGGCGAGAAGCAGGAAAAATCGCTCTTCGCGGAAGGTCGTGGCGAGCGAGAACCAGGAGACCCAGGTCTGAGGATTCGGCGGGGCGGCGGAAACTTCAACTTCTGCCGGCGGGGTGACCGGGGAAGCGCTCATTGCGCCGCTCCGGCATGGGCGTCGCCCTGGTTCTGGTCGCGCATGCCTTCATCGCCGCGGCTTTGCGCCAACAGAACAAGGGCACGATCAATATCGGAAGCCGCGGAGCAAATCTGGCCGGATTGCGTGGCTTGCTGCTCGATCTGAAAAACGAGGTCCATAATTGCTTCGGGCGATTCGGCGTTTCGTCCCCGAAGGCGGCCGAGTCTCGCTTTCATGGCGCGCCACTGCGCGCGTAGTGATTCGAGCGGCGCCGGTGAAGTTGCCGCGCTTCCTTCAGGGGGAGTGCAGGAATCGAGGCGCTTGCCGGCGGCTTCGAAGGCGGTGCGCACGCGGCGATCGCGCTCGGCGCCGGAAATGCCGCGTTCGAAGGGATCGGACCGCAGGACGAATTCATCCAGCTGGAGCGCTTGTTTAGCGTCGGCATCCTCCGGGTTGTGGCGAACGGCGGCGCTGAGTTCGTCGTAGGCGAGGCGGTAACGGCCGAGCTGAAACGCGGCCTGCCCGGCGCCGGACAAGGCGGCCTCATCATCATGGGCAAGATGCAGCGTTTCTTGATAGTGGAAGAGCGCCTGCTCGTAGTCCCTTGTGCGCATGAAGTCGCCGGCGACCTGGAGCAGCACTGAAGGATCACGGGGCAGGTGCAGAGCGAGCGTAATCAGCTCAGCTTCAGCCTGTTGCGTGGCATTCTGCTGCAGAAGAAATTGCGTGAGCTCGAGGTGAGCACTAAGGCGGCGGGATTCCGCATCGCTCGTCCAAACCCCGTAAATTGCGTTGTGGTAGTAGCGAATGGCATTGTCTATGGATTTCTCGCGGGCGTAGAGCCGTGCGAGGGCGAGGTTGACGGCGCCATCCTGCGGCTGCTCTTCCCACAGGCTGTTGAGGTAGGTTTCCGATTCGTCGGTGCGGCCGGAGTCACGCAGGGCGCGGGCGAGGCTGAGGCGATACTGAAAATTGCCGCGGTCGTAGCTGAGCGCGGCGCGGAAGTCTTCCAGGGCGCGAGCGGGATGGCCGAGGCGCTGCTCCTGCTGGCCGCGCTCGTGCAAGTGGCGGGCGAGGGCAAGTTCCTGCTCGCTGAAGCGGTTCACCAGGCGATTGACAGCGGCGAACGCCACCACGGCGAGCAGAAGCAGACTGGCAATCACGACCGAAGGAAGCTTCGTGAGTGCCGTGAGTCGCTCAAGGTTCATGTGGAGAGGCAGAGTTAATCCTAAATCATTTTAGAAAGAATTTGAGGCGCAAGAGGGTTAGAACTCTGAAGGTTGGCAAGTTGCACAGGTCCTGCGGCCCGCAATGGGCGCGGGCCGCAGGATGCGCCAGGCGCGCCGTTATCAGAACAGGTCTAGGGAATTCACGCTTGGAGTTGACCGGATTTCGCGGCCGTCCTAACATAGCCGCCGACGTCGGTAGGGCCTTTTCATGATCGGCCAAACGATCTCTCACTACCGCATCCTGGGGAAGCTTGGCGGCGGTGGTATGGGCGTAGTGTACGAGGCGGAAGACTTGCGCCTCGGACGCCACGTTGCGCTGAAGTTTATTCCCGACAATCTGACCGGGGACAGCAAGTCGCTGGAGCGCTTCGAGCGCGAGGCGCGATCGGCGTCGCTGCTGAATCACGCCAACATCTGCACTATTCACGCCATTGAGGACAATGGCGGCCATCCGTTCATCGTGATGGAAAAGCTGGAAGGCGAAAGCCTGAAGCAGCGGCTGCGCGGGAATCCCATGGAAATTGAGGAGCTGCTCGATGTGGCGGTGCAGGTGGGCGACGCTCTGGTGGCGTCGCATGCGAAGGGAATCATTCATCGCGACATCAAGCCGGCGAATATTTTCATTACCCCGGGCGGGCAGGTGAAGGTGCTGGATTTTGGCCTGGCCAAGCTGGCGCGCGACAAGAGCCTCGGCACCACCGAGGACAGCCCAGTGGAAGATTCACTGACGGCGGTGGGGGTCATTCCAGGAACCGCGGTCTATATGTCGCCGGAACAGGCGCGCAGCGAGGAACTCGATCCACGCAGCGATCTGTTTTCCTTCGGCGTGGTGCTTTACGAGATGGCGACGGGCAAGAAGCCCTTTCATGGCACGAACGTGGTGACCACGCTGGACGCCGTGCTCAATCAAAAGCCGGTTTCGCCGCTGACGCTAAATCCTGGATTGCCGACCGAGCTCGAAGGAATTATTGGCAAGGCCATGGAAAAGGACCGGGGAAAGCGCTACGAAAGCGCGCAGGCGATGAAGGGAGACCTGCAACGGCTGAAGAAGGAGACGGAATCGGGGCTGACGCGGACTGGCCCGCGCGATACTTCTCCGCTGCGGCTGGCAACGAACACATTCCAGAGGACTTCGTCCGGGCACCGATATCTGCTGCTGGGAATTGTGGCGGTGCTGGCGACGATCGCGATTCCCTTGATCATCTGGTGGGCGAAGCACCGCGCGAGCGGAGGCATGTTTGGCGTGGCGGAAAATACGATTGCCGTGCTGCCGCTGCAGAACATGAACGGCGATTTCAGCGTGGACTATCTGCGGTTTGCGCTGGCGGATGAAGCGGCCAACGTGCTCACCTACACGCGCACGCTTGATGTGCGTCCCTCCAGCATGACACGAAAGTACGTGAGCCCCGATATTGACCCGCACAAAGTGGGGCATGAGCTGCACGTGGCCAACCTGCTCACCGGGCACTACATGAAACAAGGGAATCAACTGCTGGTGACGCTGGAGGCAGTGGAGGTGAAAGACGACCGGCTGCTGTGGCAGACCAACCTGGATGCGCCGGTGCAGGATTTGATTGCACTGCAGAAGCAAATGGCTTCCCAGATGCGGCAGAATCTGCTGCCGGTGCTGGGTGCGGCGACCGGCTTTCTCGATACCGGCACCCGTCCAACCAACCAGGAGGCATACGATCTGTATTTGCGGAGCGTAGCGGTGTCACACGATCCGGAGCCGAACAAGCAAGCCATTGCGATGCTGGAGCGCGCCGTCGGCATGGATCCCAGTTTCGCACCCGCCTGGGACGCTTTGGGTCTGCGCTACTACTTCGATTCGACCTACTCCAATGGTGGAGAAGAGATGTTCAAGCGTTCCACTGAGGCGGAAGAACGGGCGCTGGAGCTCGATCCGAACCGGGTGGACGCGGCCAGCAATTTGGTCATCAATCATGTGGAGCGCGGCGAACTGACCAAGGCGTACAAACAGGCAGAAGAGCTGGTGCGTCGGCGGCCGGAAAGTGCGGTGAGCCACTTTGCGCTCAGTTATGTCTTCCGCTACAGCGGAATGCTGGAGGAGGCTGCCAGAGAGTGCGACAGCGCCCTGGCGCTCGATCCCGGCAATTACCAGCTGCGTTCCTGCGCCTGGGTTTTTCTCGGCTTAGGCCGGCCGGAACACGCCCTCGCCTTCGTGCGTCTGGATACGGGTTCGGAGTGGGCAGCCTGGGTTATGCCGCATCTTCTGTTGCGTGAAGGCAAGCCCGAGGCCGCTCTGGCCAGCGTGCAGCAGATGTCAACCAATCCACGTTATCACCGCGCTCTGCTCGAGGCCTGCCTGTCGCCGCGGCGTCCCGCGGATTTCGACAAAGTCGTGCAGGACTCGGAGAACTCGACTCTTGCCGAACCTGACCCGGAGGAGTGGTATCACGAGGGCACCATTCTGGCATACTGTGGCCAAACCGATGAGGCGCTGCGTATGCTCAAGTCCGCGGTGCAGAGCAACTACTGCTCATATTCGGGGCTGCTTTCCGATCCGCTGTTGGCGAAACTGCGCTCCGACCAGAGATTCGATGACATCCTGACCCAGGCCAGCACTTGCCAGCAGGCGGTGCGCGTGGCGCAGGGAAAGTAACAGACGCGCCGGCTAACCATTCTTCTCACGGGCAGTCCATTCTGCGGCGGGCCGATGTTCAGACCGAGAGAGTCTATTCACGCCTATAATTCCTGATACCGCACGAGTAGCGAGAATCTACATCGTCAGGAAAAATCTTGCGTCCACTGCCGGCGTTCATCTATCCCGTTGACATGAAACGTTGCACAGGAAAGTTGATTGATCATCTTTGCCGGCCCATGCGGCCGGTGCTGGCCGTCGTGTTCGGAATGGCCCTGCTGTTACCGGCTTACGCGCAGCACACCGGCGAATCAGCCGTGCCGGCTGGGCCCTTGCCGCAGGACACCGGCGCCGCGGGATTGAAAGAGGCGCTGCGGCGGCTGCAGACCACGGCGCGGCTGCTGCAGATTGATGCCCATCCCGATGATGAAGACGGCGGCATGCTGACCCTGGAATCGCGCGGCAAGGGCGCGGCCGTCACGTTACTGACGCTGACGCGCGGCGAAGGCGGGCAGAACAAAACCGGCAGCAATCTGTTTGACGTGCTGGGCGTGCTGCGCACGCTGGAGGTGCTGGCGGCAGACCGCTATTACGGAATTGAGCAGCGCTTCACCCGGGTGGCGGATTTCGGTTACTCGAAGAATCCCGAAGAGACGTTTCAGAAATGGCAAGGACATGATGTCGCGCTGGGCGACATTGTGCGGGTGATTCGGACGTTCCACCCGGATGTGCTGGTGGCGCGGTTTTCAGGTACGGAGCGCGACGGGCATGGGCATCATCAGGCCTCGGCGATTCTGACCAAGGAGGCGTTTCGCGCGGCGGCGGACCCGAAGCGATTTCCCGAGCAGATTCAGGAAGGGTTGCTGCCGTGGCAGGCGAAGAAACTTTATATCGGCAATGTGTGCCAGTTTTTCGCGCAGACCTGCCCAGACAAGGACTACACCGTGAAGCTGAACACGGGCGAGGTGGATCCGGTGCTGGCAACGTCGTACATCCAGTTGGCGATCGAGGGGCTGCGGCACCAGCAGTCGCAGGGGCTGGGCGGGATCTCGCTGCCTTCGGGGCCGCGCTACACGTTTTACCGGCTGGTGGATTCGGTGGTCCTGTCGAAGCTGGACAAGGATGGGCATGAGAAAGATTTCTTTGACGGGATTGATACCAGTTTGCCGGGGCTGGCGGCGCGATGGGGAGATGAAGCTAAGCAGTTGCCCGACTTGCGGAGCGAGCTGGGAGAGATCGAGAAGGACGTTGAGCAGGCGCGAGCGAATAGTGAAAACGCAGCGGAGCCGCTGCTCTGGGCATTGCAACTTGTGGAGCGCGCGAGCGGCGAGGTGAAGAGATCGAAAGTTGACGAGGCGGCAAAACAGGATCTGCTGCTGGCGCTGACGACGAAGCAGAAGCAATTCGAGCACGCGGTGAATCTGGCGCTGGGAGTGGAGTTTCGGGTTACCACCGAGGCGCCGGCGGGGACGAATGCGGAAGATGTGTTTACCGCGATTCCCGGGCGGAGTTTCCGGGTGAAGGCGATTTTTGCCAGTCACCGGCAGGGGATCGAAGACGTGAAGGTGGAGCTGGATCTGCCGGCGGGATGGAAAAGCCGGCTGGTGGATTCGGCAACCGCTCCTGCGGGGGCGCCGCGCACATTCACATTTGAGGTCGGAGTTCCGCCGAATGCGCAATACACGCGGCCTTACTGGCATCGTGCGAACCCGGAGACCGACAGCGTAAATACGATTGACCGGCCACAGTATGCAACGCTTCCGTTTCCGCCGGCTCCTGTGCAGGCGCATGCGGCGTACATGTTCGACGGAAAAAGCTGTGCTGTGCATGCGACCGGAATGACCGAGTACAAAGACGAGGCCGGGAAAGAAACCGAGCGGGCGATTGCAGTGACGCCGGCATTTTCCGTGATGCTGGAGCCGGGCGAACAGATCGTGCCGGTTGCGAGCCGGTCGGCGCGGGAAGTAAAAGTCCAGGTGAGGTCGGAAGTGAATGGCCAGTCAGAAGGGCAGCTCTCTTTGCAGGCGCCCCGCGAGTGGCGAGTGGAGCCTCCCAACCTGCCGGTAGGCTTGCCGGAGCGAGGACAGACGAAAGATTTCGAGTTTAAAGTACTGGCCGCAAATCTGAATGAAGGCCGGACGGAGATTCGCGCCGTGCTCGAGGCGGGAGGAAAGAAGTACAGCGAAGGGTACACGCTGGTCACGCGCGAGGACCTTGGCGCTGCCTACTACTATCAGCCGGCGGTGCAGCGGGTGAGCATTGTCGAGGTGAAGATTCCGCACGGGCTGAAGGTCGGCTACATCATGGGCGCGGGGGACGACATTCCGACCGTGCTCGATCAGATTGGAATGGACGTAACGCTGATTGCGCCGGAAAAACTGGCGAGCGAAGATTTGCGCCGCTATGGAACGATTGTCCTGGGGATCCGCGCGTATGACACGGTGAAAGATGTCGCGACGAATAACAGGAAGCTGCTCGATTTTGTTTCGGCGGGAGGAACCCTGGTCGCCCAGTACAACACCGGTGTTTCGGATTTTAACTCGGGGCATTTCACGCCTTATCCGGCGGAACTGAGCCGGGCGCGGGTTTCGGTGGAGGAGGCGCCGGTGCAGATTCTCGATCCGCAGGACAGCGTGTTTCACTCGCCCAACGAAATTACCCAGCGTGATTTCGACGGCTGGGTTCAGGAGCGCGGGCTGTACTTCATGGACCAATGGGACTCGCATTTCAAGCCGCTGCTCGGCTGCAAGGATCCAGGGGAGCCGCTGCAGGAAGGCGGCTTGCTGCGCGCGCAGTATGGCAAAGGCACCTACATCTACACGGGGTATGCGTTCTTCAGGCAGTTGCCCGCGGGGGTGCCGGGAGCGATCCGGCTGTATGTGAATCTGTTGAATGCGGGGCATTAGGAAATGGTCTTTGGTCCTTGGTCGTTGGTTGTCGTTCGCGCTTCGCTGGCAGCCATTAGCTATTAGCTATAGGGCTCGAGCGACTGGCTTTTGGAAACAAGATTACTGAATTGGCTGAGATGGCTTTCCTTCTTCGTTCTCTCCGAGACGCCTGAATCCGCAGAGGAGCTTGCGCTGAAAAATGGGGTTTGCGAAGGACCAACGACCAACGACCAACGACGCGGCTCCCAATCTGATTCGCGGCATTGGCCTCGGCAGTGCCACCGCGCTCAACATGATTGACATGATCGGGGTAGGGCCGTTCATCACCATGCCCTTGATCGTGAGCGCGATGGGCGGGCCGCAGGCAATCCTGGGATGGATTGCGGGCGCATTGCTCGCCACCTGCGATGGCCTGGTTTGCGCGGAGTTGAGTTCGGCGCTGCCGGGCTCGGGCGGATCGTATCGCTATTTGCGTGAAATCTACGGGCCCAACCGCATGGGACGATTGATTTCTTTTCTCTTTATCTGGCAGCTTTCTTTCAGCGCACCGCTTTCCATCGCCTCCGGCGCGATTGGACTGGCCGGTTACGCTGCTTACTTCTTTCCCGCGCTGCAATATCAGTATGCAGCACGCAGCCTGATGTGGAACGTCCCGCTGATGGGGCCGCTGCAAGTGCACTGGATGATTTCCGGCGGCACGTTTGTCGCGGTTGGCATGGTGGTGCTGGCGGTCACGTTGCTTTATCGCCAAATCACCAGCGTGGGCTGGATGTCAAAGTGGCTGCTGGCCGGCGTGTTGGCGACGATGGGCTGGATCATCCTTGCCGGGTTCACTCACTTTCATTCTTCGCTCGCATTCCGCTTTCCACCCGGAGCCTTCCATCTTTCGAACGGGTTTTTCCTCGGGCTCGGCTCGGCAATGCTGGTTTCGACTTACGATTACTGGGGCTATTACAACATCTGCTTTCTGGGCGACGAGGTGAAAAATCCGAGCAAGACGATTCCGCGGGCGGTACTGCTATCTATTCTACTGGTGGCGTGTCTATACGTAGCAATGAACGTAAGCATCATGGGAGTGCTGCCGTGGCCGGAAATTGCGCGCATGGGTCAATCGAACGGCCTGTATGTGATTTCGATTTTCATGCAGAAGATCTACGGCCCCTGGGCGGCACGCCTCGCCTCGGGGCTGGTGATGTGGGCTGCGTTCGCTTCGGTTTTTTCTCTGGTGCTGGGATACTCCCGCGTCCCTTACGCCGCAGCGCTCGATGGCAACTATTTTCGCGCTTTCGCGCGGGTGCATCCGCGCCACAGGCTGCCTTATGTTTCCCTGCTGGCGCTGGGTTGCATGGCGGTACCGTTTTGTTTCTTGTCGCTCGCCGATGTGATCGCGGCGCTGGTGGTGATCCGCATTTTGCTGCAATTTCTGGTGCAGGCGATCGGTGCGATTGTGCTGCGCATTCGCCGCCCTGACCTGCCGCGCCCCTTCCGCATGTGGCTTTATCCATTACCGGCGCTCGCGGCATGCGCCGGCTTTCTGTTTATTCTGACGGCGCGCAAGAACTTTCTGAAGGAGATCCGTTACGCCGCGGTGATTCTGGCGGTTGGACTGGTGCTGTACTTTGTGCGTGCATGGCGCGGCCGGGAGTGGCCCTTCGACGAGTCGCTGGCCGTGCCGGCAGAGGTTTCGCAGTGACGACGCACACGGTGAAAACCGCACACGGGTGCGCGGGAACCGATATTTCGCCCTGGTCGCCGTTGCGCGAGCCGCTGTTCCGATCGCTGTGGATCGCGTCACTCATTTCTTATACCGGCACGTGGATGCGCAACGTCGCCGCGGGCTGGCTGATGACCGAGCTGACCTTGTCGCCGCTCATGATCAGCCTGGTGCAGGCCGCGTACACCTTGCCTGTGTTTCTGGTGATACTTCCTGCGGGAGCGCTGGCCGACCTGGTGGATCGCAGACGATTTCTGCTGATCACGCAAGGCTGGATGGTTTTCGCCGCCGGTTTGCTCGGAATCTTTACCTTGCTCGGTTACATCACGCCGTGGCTGTTGCTGATGTTCACCTTCGTGCTGGGACTGGGCGCGGTGATGAACGACCCGGCATGGCAGGCCATCACACCGGAGATTATTTCAGCCCAGCGGCATACGCCGGCCGTGGCGTTGAATTCCGTGGGATTCAACGTGGCGCGCGCGGTCGGCCCGGCGCTAGGCGGTTTCGTGGTGGCCGCGGCGGGCTCGGGCATTGCCTTCCTGCTGAATGCAGCGACGTTCTTCGGCGTGATTTTCTTTCTGTATCGCTGGAAGCGTCCCCAGCATGAGGCTTTAGAAAGCAAACGAGTCAGCGAAGCCTTGCGCGCCGGACTGCGTTACGGAATGAACAGCGCCACGGTGCGCTGCGTGCTGGTTCGCACCGGGGCATTCAGCCTGGCGGCAAGCCCGCTGCTGGCCTTGCTGCCGATTCTGGCGCGCCCGCACGGCGCCACCGGATATGGCTTGCTGCTTGGGTCATTTGGGCTGGGCGCGCTGATCGGGGCGGGGGCGCTGCCGCGGGTGCGCAGCCGGCTATCGGTAGACGGCCTGGTGGTATTTGCGACGCTGCTGTTCGCCGCCATGGTATTCGCTGCCGGGCGGGTGCAGGCATTCGCCTGGCTGAATCTGGTGCTGTTTGCCAGCGGCGTAGCCTGGATCGGAATTCTGGCCTGCCTGAATGTGGCTGCGCAGACCATGTCGCCGCCGAACATGCGCGCGCGGGCGCTCTCGATGTACATCTTGGTGCTGCAGGGAGGCATGGCGGTGGGCAGCGCGGCGTGGGGAGCGCTGGCAACCAGGGTGGGAGTTCCGAACACCTTGTCATGGGCGGCGCTAGCCCTTGCTGCCGGGCTGGTCACGGTGCGAAAGTTCCGGCTGACCGCGCGCGAGTTGGAGTTGGCTCCTTCGATGGTGAGGGATTGAGCTTCGGCCCAGGGAATGATGAACAATTCTTACAGGAGAAGACCGATGAAAAGAATGAGCTATCTGTTTACCGCTCTGTTGTTGCTAGCCGGCGCGAGCCTGGCCAACGCGCAGGAAATGAAAGCCGAAGAGGCGCCCACAGTGAGCCATGTGCTGGATCACGCGATCACCAGCGTGGAGCACGAGTTTGTTCCCGCTGCCGAGGCCATGCCGGAGGACAAGTACTCCTTCGCGCCGACCAGCGGAGAATTCAAGGGCGTCCGCACGTTTGCCCAGCAAATTACACATGTAGCCGCCGCCAACTATGAATTCGGCGCGGCGATTCTGGGAGAAAAGTCTCCTGTAGAGCCCGGCCCTCAGGAGAATGGTCCGGACAACCTGAAGTCGAAGGCCGACGTGGTGAAGTTGCTGAAAGATTCGTTCGTGTATCTGCACAAGGCGGTGACGATGGTAAACGAGCAGAACGAAGTCACGCCGATGAAGAATCCGTGGGGCAAAGGGACAATCACGCGCCTGCAGATCGCGGTGCTGGCCGCCGCCCATCCCTATGACCACTACGGGCAGATGGTGGAATACCTGCGAATGAACGGTATTGTGCCTCCGGCGAGCCGGCGGTAGAGGATTTCCGCAAAATTCCTCGACCCTTGCCGCTCATAGCACGAATGGGCCATTTACACATTTTTTCGCCGCGCTTAGGGTCTCAGTTCTCCCCCGAGCTCTGAGAGAAGCGGGCCGGACTTTTCTTGGTCGCTTCCAACGGAGTCCAGCAA
>Ga0335078_10003901_pt1 | contig 22162 bp, 14 predicted proteins | sample Lox_Sample_32_FD_206711 | JGI IMG/M metagenome (GOLD analysis project Ga0335078, IMG submission 206711) | Soil microbial communities from Loxahatchee National Wildlife Refuge, Florida, United States - Lox_Sample_3.2 | ecosystem: Environmental > Terrestrial > Soil > Wetlands | place: USA... | reverse complement strand
ATCCGGTGCAGCAGGCATTCCTCGATGAAGAAGCGTTTCAGTGCGCTTATTGCACTTCGGGAATGATCATGAGCAGCGTGGCTCTGCTGCGGCAGAGACCGAATCCCGCCGAGGCCGAGATCGTTCAATTCCTTCAAGGCAACATTTGCCGATGCGGGACGCACCCAAGAATTGTCGCCGCGGTGCGGAGAGCTGCCTCAGTCAGCCGGGAGCGCCGCTCATGAGCACCAAAATGAACGACGTTGCAATCGAACCGGAGCGCTACGAATTCCGCGCAGGATCGCTTCACGAATTTGCACTGCCGCGGCGCGACTTCTTCAAGTTCCTGGGCGCAGGCGTCGCCGTGTTTGCGGTCACGAAAAACGTATTCGCGATGCAGGAAACTGCGCCGGGACCGCGGATGCGATTTCCCGAACTTCCTAAAGAAATCAATGCGTGGTTGCACATTGGAGAAGAAGGCGAAGTGACCGTTTTCACCGGCAAAGTGGAAGTGGGCCAAAACGTCCGCACCTCGCTGGCGCAGAGCGTGGCCGACGAATTGCGCGTGCCATTCTCGTCCGTACAGATAGTGATGGGAGATACAAAGCTGACGCCGTTCGACATGGGAACGTTCGGGAGCCGTACGACGCCAACGATGGCGCCTCAACTGCGGCGAGTTTCCGCTGCGGCCCGCGATTTGCTTGTCGAAATTGCCGCGAAGGAGTGGAATGTTCCCGCACAAAGACTCCGAGCGGCGGGCGCCAAGGTGACGGATCCTGCTTCCGGCAAATCCGCGAGTTATGCCGAACTCGCGCGCGGAAAGGCGCTCGCACATGCAATTCTCAGCGAGGATCCCATCACGCCAGCCTCCGAGTGGACCATTGCGGGCAAACCCATCCCCAAAGTGGACGCGCGCGCCTTCGTCACAGGGAAACACCAGTACACTCCGGATCTGCGCCCGGGGAGTCTCTACTTCGCGAAGATTCTGCGGCCTCCGTCGTTTGGAGCGACGCTCATTTCATACGACGACAGCAAAACAAAAGCGATGGCAAATGTCGTAGCGGTTCGCGACGGCGATTTTGTTGGCGTGGCAGCGGCGAGCTTGGGCGAGGCCGAAAGAGCGCTTGCGGCCCTTCATGCGGAGTGGAAAGAGGTGCCGCAGATTTCCGACCGCGAGCTTTTCGCTTACTTGAAGAAAAATGTTTCGGACAAGGTGGAAGATCGCGACATACGGCGATTGGGCTCAATCGAGCAAGGTCTTGGCGGCGCGGCGCATCAGCTTCAGAGCACGTTCACGATCGCCTACATCGCGCATGCTCCGCTTGAGCCACGCGCTGCGGTTGCCGAATGGAAAAACGGTGAAATGACCGTCTGGACCGGGACGCAGCGTCCTTTTGCGGTGCGCGTGGAAGTAGCCAACGCATTGCACATCTCTGAAGATGATGTTCGCGTCATCGTGCCCGACACGGGATCCGCATACGGCGGAAAGCATACGGGGGACGCCGCTGTGGAGGCCGCGCGACTGGCAAAAGCGGCGGGCCACCCCGTGAAATTGATCTGGACGCGCGAGGAGGAATTCACCTGGGCTTATTTCCGGCCTGCCGGTGTCATCGAGATCAAGAGCGGGATCAACGCGGAAGGGAAACTCACGGCCTGGGAGTTTCACAACTACCATTCAGGCTCGTCGGGGATCGAAACACCCTACGATGTTGCAAACCGGCTCACGCAGTACCATTCGGTACCGCTAATCTTACGTTGCGGCTCGTATCGCGGGCTTGCGGCCACTGCCAATCACTTTGCACGCGAGACGCACATGGATGAGCTGGCGCAGGCAGCGCGCCTTGATCCGCTGGAATTCCGGATGAAGAATCTCTCCGATTCCAGGCTTCGTGCCGTCCTGGAATCTGTAGCAAAGACATTCGGCTGGCCAGCGAAGAAAACCGAGGACGGACAAGGCTTTGGAATTGCCGGCGGCCATGAAAAGGGAAGTTACGTTGCGACAGCCGCAGAAATCTTCGTGGACCTCGCCACCGGCAATGTGCACGTAGTGCGCCTTGTGACGGCTTTCGAGTGCGGAGCGATCGTCAATTCCAACGGCCTGCGAAACCAGGTTATCGGCGCGAATATTCAAGGACTGGGCGGCGCGCTCTTCGAGGCCATCCAATTCGCAAATGGACGGATCACGAATCCCCACTTTGCAAGCTATCGCGTTCCGCGTTTCCGCGATGTGCCGCAGATTGAAGCTGTTCTCCTGGATCGCAAGGACATTGCCTCTGCGGGAGCGGGGGAAACTCCGATCATGGCAGTAGCCCCAGCCGTCGGGAACGCTATCTTCGACGCCACGGGAAATCGCCTGCGGTCTCTTCCGCTGGTTCCGAATGGTCTAAAGCAGGCGTAACGCGAGCTTAAAATTCGCAAATTAGCCCGAAGTGCGTCCGCGGAGAATGCCCAGGGCGCCTGAAAGAGTCCCGCTGCTGCGTTCCCCGGCCGTTTCCTTTTCTCCGTTCTCTGGACGAATGTCTCCTTCTCCCGGCGCGAGAAAGAGATTCGCTTCGAGCCCATGCTGCCGCGTGTAGAGATCGTAGTAGCGGCCGCCCAGCGCGTAGAGCGAATCGTGCGTGCCGCGTTCGATGACTTTGCCGCCCTCAACGACCAAGATCTGTTCCGCGCGGCGAATCGTGGAGAGACGGTGGGCAATAACGAAAGTCGTTCGCCCACGCATTAAATAGCGCAAGCCCTCTTGGATAAGCGCCTCGGATTCGGAATCCAAACTTGATGTGGCCTCGTCAAGAATCAAAATGCGCGGATCGGCAAGGATGGCGCGAGCGATCGATACACGCTGCTTCTGCCCGCCGGAAAGCTTGACGCCCCGTTCTCCGACTACGGTGTCGTATTTCTTTTCGAACGAGTCCGCGAATTCGTCTACGCGCGCGATTCGGCAAGCGGCGAGAATTTCGTCCTCGCTGGCATCAGGGCGGCCAAAGGCCACGTTCTCACGGACTGAACCGTCGAACAGAAAGGTGTCTTGCAACACAACTCCGAGCTGGCGACGGTAGGAATCCAACCGTATGGTCGCAAGGTCCAAGCCATCCACCAGAACTCTGCCGTTTGTCGGCTCGTAGAACGCCGCCACGAGTCCGATGATGGTGGATTTTCCGGCGCCGGAAGGGCCGACCAATGCGGTCACGGTGCCCGGCAAAGCTTCAAAACTGACGTCGAAAAGAACTGGCTTGCTGAGATCGTACGCAAAGTCCACGTGCTCGAAGGTCACCTCTCCGCGAAGTCGGCCGACGGTCTCTGTGCGACCCGCAGCGGCATCTTCAGGGCTCTCATTCAGGATTTCGCGAGTCCGTTCGAGTCCCGCAAGCGCCTCGGTGAGTTGCGTGCCGATCGCCACGATCTGGAACACCGGCGCGATCAGCATCGCAAGAAAGGCCATGTAAGTCACAAGCGTGCCGGGAGTCATGTGGCCGGCAAGGATCTGCCGCGCCCCAAGCAGCATCACTGCCGCGCTGACGATTCCCAGGAGCGTCCTGGCCGAGAGGCTCATCAGCGACGTTGCCGTGAGCGTTTTCAAGACGTTGTCCAGCAACCGCTGTACTCCCGTAGCGAACACTTTTTCTTCGCGTTCCTCCGCGTGATAGCCCTTGACCACGCGGACTCCCCCGAGCGATTCCGTGAGCCGCCCGGTCACCTCCGCATTGATTTTCGGCCGTTGCCGGAAGATCGGCCGTATCGTCGCGAACGCCTTATTCAACCCAAAACCAAAAATCACCAGAATCGAGAACGCCACGCCGGTCATTACCACGCTGATTTTCAACAGAATGATCAGCGCGAAAACCGCGGTCATTAGTCCGCCGGCCAGCTCGATCAGTCCAGTTCCGAGCAGATTGCGTACACCCTCCACGTCGCTCATGATTCGAGACACAAGCTCGCCGGTCTTGTGCGCGTCGTAATAGGACACTGGCAAGCGGCCGATATGCGCCTGTACCTGGCGCCGCATATCCGTGATCATCCGTTGCGCTGATTTGGAAAGAAGCTGCGTCAGGGAATACGACGTGACGCCCTGAATCAGAGTGGCCCCGACAACGACCAGAATCAGAGGCACCAGCAGCTTGGTCTCGTGTTTGGCGATGACATCGTCAAGAAGATATTTCGGTGAGGCGGGAAGCGCCAATCCGGCTATGCGATTCACTACCATCAGAATAAAGCCCAGCGCAAGGATGCCACGCCGGGGCTTCAGTAACGCCCATACGTCCGGCAAGGCCTTCCAGGTGTTCTTCGCCTTCTGCTTGTCTTGCTCGCCCGTCTTTAGCGCCATGGCTTCCGCTTCGAGGTCCGGTGGTCACGCTTTAGTTGGATGCAGTATTGTGAGAGGCAACTACACCTAGCAGCAAGTGGAAAAGGAGCGAGGGACCTATGCGGAGATTCCGCCGAAGCATAGGTACTTGATCTCGAGAAACTCTTCCATCCCATATTTTGAGCCTTCGCGGCCTAGGCCGGACTCTTTTACGCCACCGAATGGAGCGACCTCTGTCGAAATCAGACCGGTATTGATTCCCACGATGCCGTATTCCAGAGCTTCGGCGACGCGCCAGATGCGGGCGATGTCCCTGCCGTAGAAATAGGCGGCCAACCCGAATTCTGTGTCGTTCGCCAGCGCGATAGCTTCCGCTTCGGTCTTGAAGCGAAACAGCGGCGCCACGGGTCCAAACGTTTCCTCGCGCGCCACCGCCATCTGTGGCGTGACCTCCGTCAGGATTGTCGGCTCGAAGAACCGTCCGCCGAGACTGTGCCGGTGCCCGCCGGCGAGGATCTTTGCTCCTTTCGACTGCGCATCGCGAATGTGGCTTTCGACTTTCTCCACCGCGACGTCATCAATCAGTGGCCCTTGCGTCGAGCCGGCTTCCAACCCTGGAGCCGGCTTCAATTTTCCCACTGCGATTGCCAGCTTCGCCGCGAAAGCATCGTAAACGCTCTCCTGTACCAGTACGCGGTTCGTGCACACGCACGTCTGGCCCGTATTTCGATATTTTGAAGCTATCGCACCTTCGACCGCCGCATCCAGGTCCGCGTCGTCGAACACGATAAACGGCGCGTTCCCTCCCAGTTCGAGAGACAGCTTCTTGATCGTTCCCGCGCACTGCGCCATCAGGACCTTGCCAACTTCCGTCGAGCCGGTGAAGGAAAGTTTTCGCACGATGGGGCTGGACGTGAGTTCACCACCGATTTCTTTCGCCGATCCGGTGATTACGTTGAGCACCCCTTTCGGTACACCGGCGCGCTCCGCCAATTCCGCCAAAGCCAAAGCTGAAAACGGAGTTTGTGTCGCGGGCTTCAGCACCACCGTGCAACCTGCGGCAATCGCCGGTCCGGCCTTTCGCGTAATCATGGCGAGCGGAAAATTCCATGGAGTGATGCAGGCCACCACGCCGATCGGCTGCTTGATGACTACGATTCTCTTATCAGCCTGGTGTTGTGGAATCGTATCGCCGTATACGCGTTTCGCTTCCTCGCCGAACCACTCCAAAAAAGCCGCCGCATAGGCCACTTCCCCCCGCGATTCCGTGAGCGGCTTGCCTTGTTCAATGGTCATCAGCCGCGCCAGGTCTTCTTGATTGGCCATGACAAGATCAAACCACCGGCGCAGCACGCCGGCGCGTTCCCTCGCCGTTTTCTTGCTCCATGCGGGAAACGCTGTGTTGGCCGCTTCGATGGCCTTGCGCGTCTCCGCTGCGCCCAGCTTCGGAACCCTGCCGATGATTTCTCCGGTCGCGGGATTGTCCACCTGGATCGTTCCCCCCGAGGCCGGCTGGATCCATTCGCCGTTCACATAGCAGGCCTCGCGGAAAAGTCTCGAATCCTTCAGGTCCGGCCGGGCGCTCGTCGCGGTCAGAGTTGTGTTTGCCATCGCTCTTCCCTCACTATTTCGATACAGCCACCTGCAATTTCTCGCAAATGGCGGCCAGCGCGGCTTCCAGGACGCCGAGCCCTTCGTCGAACTCCTCGTCCGTTACGACCAGCGGCACCAGAATGCGCATCACGTTGCCATACGTTCCCGCCGTAATGGTGATCAAGCCGTGCTCATAACAATATTGTGCGACTTTTTTCATTTCCTCGCTTGCGGGTTCGCGCGCATCCGAATCCTTCACCAGCTCGATGGCGCACATCCCACCAAGCCCGCGCACTTCACCGATAACCGGAAACCTCTTTTGCCAATCGAGCGCGCGTTCCCGGAACCGCTTTCCGATCGTCGTCGAGCGCGCGAGCAGGCCTTCTTTTTCAATCATTTCAAGCGCCGCAATTGCCGCCGCGCAGGCCAATGGATTTCCGCCGAACGTTCCGCCCAACGCGCCTACTCCCGGCGCGTCCATGATTTCCGCCCGGCCCGTCACCGCCGCCAGCGGCAGCCCGCCGCCCAGTGATTTCGCCGTGGTAATCAGGTCCGGCTCAACTCCATAGTGCTCGATCGCGAATAATTTCCCCGTGCGTCCGATGCCCGATTGCACTTCATCCGCAATGAAAAGAATGCCGTGCTTTCGGCAAATCTCCTGTAATGTGCTAAAAAATTCCTTGGGAGGCGTAACGAAACCGCCTTCACCCAGCACGGGTTCGGCGATCACCGCTGCCACGGATTCTGCGGCCACCACACGCTTGAAAGCGTCTTCGAGAGCGTGTGCGCAGGCCATCGCGCAGGAGGGATATTTCAATCCGTAAGAACACCTGTAGCAATACGCGTACGGCAGCCTGTACACATCCCCCGGAAAGGGTTCAAAACCCGCCTTGTAGGGATGCGTTTTGCTGGTCAGCGATAGCGTCATCATCGTCCGGCCATGGAAAGCGTCGTTGAACGCGATGATTGCGGGGCGCTTCGTGTAAGCCCGCGCGATCTTCACTGCGTTTTCCACTGCTTCCGCGCCGCTGTTCGCCAGGAGGGTTTTCTTCGCAAAATTTCCGGGAGCCAGCGCGTTCAGTTTCTCCGCGACCGCTACGTAACCTTCGTAAGGAGTCACACTGAAACACAAGTGCATGTACTTTTCGAGCTGATCGTAAAGCGCGGCGTCCAGCGGCGCAGGTCGGTGACCTGTGTTCAAGCAGCCGATTCCTCCGGCAAAATCGAGGAACCTGTTCCCGTCCACATCCTCAATGACCGCGCCCTTGGCGCGCGCGGTGAAAATCGGCGTCGCGTGATACGGACCTCGCGGCACGGCCGCTTCGCGACGCCGCATCAACTCGCGGGAATTTGGCCCGGGAATCTCCGTTCGAATCTGAATCGTGCCCATTTCAGTACCACCCGATTGGCGTTTCGTCGAGATTGACATACACCTGCTTGGTTTCCAGATACTCTTCCATGCCCCAGGGTCCCAACTCGCGCCCAAAACCCGACTGTTTGTAGCCGCCCCATGGCGCTTCCACGTACGTTGGCTGCATGTGATTCACCCAGATGATTCCGGCACGCAGCGCCTTCACCACGCGAAACGCCTTGAAAATGTCCCGCGTCCAGACCGCACCGGCAAGTCCGTACGGAGTGTCATTCGCAATCCGTACCGCTTCCGGCTCGCCGTCAAAAGGAATCACGGCCGCAACCGGCCCGAAGATTTCTTCGCGCGCGATTTTCGCGCCGTTGTCTACGTCGTAAAAGATCGTCGGCTCTACGTAATAGCCCTTGTCAAATTGCTTGGGCCGTCCGCCCCCGATTGCCGTTTTCGCCTCTTTCTTTCCGGCTTCGAGGTACGACGATACCCGGTCGTATTGCTCTTTGCTCACGAGCGGTCCCATTTTCGTCTCGCGCTCGAGCGGCGGTCCCAGCTTGATGCGCTTCGCTTTCTCTGTCATGGCCTCGACGAACTTCGAATAGATCTTGTTTTCCACCAGAATTCTGCTTCCTGCCGAACAAACTTCACCCTGATTTATGAATACGCCGAAGAGCGCTCCATCTACCGCCGCTTCCCAATCGGCGTCTGCGAAAAATACGTTTGGCGATTTTCCGCCGAGTTCCAGAGTTACGCGTTTCAAAGTGTCCGCCGCGCTCTTCACGATCATCCTGCCGACCGCCGCGCTTCCTGTGAACGCAATCTTGTCCACGCCCGGATGCGCGACCAGTGCCGCTCCCGTGGTTTCCCCGTATCCGTTCACGATATTTACAACGCCCGGCGGCAGTCCAGATTCTTCAAAATAGTTTGCGAATTCCAGCGCAGTCAGGGGGGTCTGCTCCGCGGGCTTCAAGACGCAGGTGCATCCTGCCGCGATCGCCGGGGCCAGTTTCCACGCGGCCATCAGGAGCGGATAATTCCAGGGAATGATCTGGCCCGCAACGCCGACGGGCTCCTTCAACGTAAAGCTCAGTGCATTCGCCGGCACCGGATTCACCTGTCCAACCACCTTCGTCGCCAACCCACCATAATATTCAAAGCACGTGGCCACGTCCGCGATGTCGTACTCCGCTTCGACGATGGGCTTGCCCGTGTTGCGCGCTTCGATTTCAGCCAGCTCCGCCGTGTTCTGCCGGATCTTCTCCGCGAGCTTGAACAAGGTGCGTCCGCGATCCTGCGCCGTTGTGTGCGGCCACGGTCCGGAGTCAAACGCTGAGCGCGCGGCCTTCACCGCACGGTCCACATCGGGAGCTTCGGCCGCGGCGACCTGCGCGATCACCTCTTCCGTCGAAGGGTCGTAGACGGGAAACGTCTTTCCGTTCGCGCCGGCCTCCCATTTTCCATTCACGTAATTCTGATATGTCCGAACTCCCGCCGCTGCGCTACTTGACATGCTGGCCTCCCGAAACCTCTATTCCCCGGCTGCGAGCGCCGCAGCCGCTTGCTTCCGCCGCCCATACACAAAAAAGAAAAACGCCGCGAGCCCTACAAACAAGATTGTTCCACCTACCATCCACGCTTCGTACGAACCCAGCGAGGTAATCTGCTGCGCGGGGAAAAACGCTAGCGCGATTCCTAAGGTCGTCGTGACCATGCCGCTCGTTCCCGCAAAGACCAGTGTACTCCGCCCGTAGTGCCCTTTCTGGAATCCCGCATCGAAGGCGATTCTCAGTAGCGCGCCAAAAATGTAGAGAAAGGGAATCAGTTGCAGCACTACGGCCAGCGACAGCAAACGCTGAAACGACTCCTGCACTCCGGAGCCCACGAAATTCATCACCACAAGAATCATAGAAACGACTGCATGCACGATCAATGCCGCGTACGGCGTCCCGTATTTCGGATGAATCTTTCCGAGCCACGGAGGCAGATACGAATCCAGTCCCGCAACAAAGGGAATCCGCGCCGAACCGCCCAGCCAAGCTGATCCGATACCTGCAATGGACAAGCTCAACAAAAACGCAAACGGTGCGATGATCCATCCTGCATGTACTTTCCCGGCCAGATTCTCAACAGCCTGCACCACTCCCTGGAGTACGCTGATGTCCGATTTGCTCACGGCGATCAGCAGAGTCAAGGTTGCCCCGATATACAGTAATCCGGAAAAAATTCCGCCCCACGCTACCGCTCCCGGTAGCGTCTTCTGGGGCTCGCGAATCTCGTCGCCCATGATGGAAGCCAGTTCCAGCCCCACCAGGCCAAAACAGATCACACCGAAGGAATTCAGCACGAATCTTGGATTCGCGGGAATCTGAAAATCTGCCCAAGTCACCGTCGAGCCAAATCTGGCCCAAGCGATTACTCCCAGCCCGATCAGCAGGGCCGCCGCCACGAACGTCCCAATCCCGCCCAGATTGTTGATCCACTTTCCCACGCCGAGACCGGTCACGTTCAATACCACGACGATCACGAGCAGGATGGACGCCATGCTGAGCGCAAAGATCCTGTTATCCGCGAGCGCTTCGTGACCCGCACCTAGAACAAAGACAGACACCCCGACGAAATACAGCATTACCGTCGGCACATACATCATGTTGTTGGTCCAGTAGCACCAGCCGGAGAGAAAACCGTGAAAATCGCCGAATACTTCCTTGGCCCAGAGATACACGCCGCCCTCGCCTGGATAGCGGTGCGCGAGTTCAATGACGGCAATGCCCTGTGGCCAGAAGAAAAGGACGAGTGAAATAATCCACAGCCAGATCGTCACCCCGCCGTTTGCTGCGATGGACGGCAGAACGTTCAGGTTAAAGATGGCCACCACAAACAGCAGAACCAGGTCCCATTTCCCCAGCACGCGCTTCAAATGCGGCTGATTCTCGGCAGTGGTGGCCTCGCTCGCCAACTCTTCTCCTCGCCTCTACACGACCTGACGCTCTAGCTCAATGTCCTGCTGCCGCCGTCACCATTCCGCGTTCCATTTGGGCCTTCGCCAGCGCTGGCGCGACCTCCTCGAACACGGCCAGGTGCTTGTCAATGTCCGCTTCCGTGTGTTGCACGGAGATCGTCCATTGCTCGTCCCACCAGTACGGCTGCGCCAGCACGCCGCGGTTCACCATCGCGAACCAGTAGTGCCGCCACAGGTCCACGTCAATCTTGGTCCAGTCTCGATAATTGCGAATCTCCTTCGGATAGAGCATGAGGGCCCCATTCACTCCCGCGCTCGCTACGTAAGCTTTGAGCCCCGTCTTGGCGATGATCGCCCGGTAACCTTCCGTGAGTTTCCTGCTCAGCTTTCCGACATGCAGATAATTCTCGCGCGTCAACACTTCGCGAAACGTCGCCAGCCCCGCCGACATAGCCACCTGGTTTGTGTTGTACGTTCCGCCGTGGAAAACCTTGTGCTGCGAGATCAGATCCATCACCGCGCGGCTCGCGCCGAAGGCTCCGAGCGGCAATCCCCCGCCGATGGACTTCGCGAGGCAGATCAAGTCGGGTTTCACGCCGAAGAAGTCGCTCGCTCCGCCCCACGCCAACTTCGCTCCCGTTTTCACTTCATCGAAAATCAGCAGCGCGCCGTTCGCGTCACAAATTTTTCTGAGGCCCTCCAGGAATCCTTCCTGCGGGAGACAAAGTCCCACATTCATCATGATGGGTTCCAGAATAATTGCCGCAATTTGCCCCGGATATTGCTTGAAGCGATTCTCCACGCTCGCCAGATTGTTGAAGCTCGCAATCAGGACGTTCTCCACCGCCGCTTTCGGCACGCCTCCGCCGCCCGGTACCGAGTTCGGCGCAAATTCGTCGCCGTACTCGCTTTCCTTGGGCTTTACGCTCACCAGGGCCGTGTCGTGCAGCCCGTGATATGCGCCTTCAAATTTCAGGATCTTGTCCCGGTTCGTGGCCGCTCGCGCGATCCGGCACGCGTGCATCGTCACTTCCGTTCCGCTCGATCCGAACCGAACCATTTCCACTGGATACCGCTTGCAAATTTCTTCCGCAAGCTCCCATTCCTGGTCGTGTGGCATCCCGAACGTTGTGCCTTCGTCCAACTTTTCTTTCACGGCCTTCACGACCGCAGGATGGCAATGCCCCGCCATTAGCGCGCCGAAACAGAGGTTGTGATCCACATACTCGTTCCCATCCTCATCGTGAATCCTGCTGCCCTTTCCGTCCTTTACGAAGAGAGGATACGGCTCGTAGTGCCGGTAATTGCTCGCCACGCCCAGCGGAATCCGCTCCAGCGCCCGCTCGTGCGCTGCTGCCGATTTCGGCGTCCTCTTCTCGTAATTCGCCAGTTCCTTCTCGAGTGCTTCGTACATGGTAACTCTCCAAACTCGGCCGGTTCCGGATGCGTCCGGCCCGTTGCAGGTCTTTTCCCTGCGGTCAGTATGCTTCAGAAAATTTCTTGGCTCAGACGCGCGCGAGCGCGGGCTCAAACGGCCCGCTCTTGCGGACGGCTGGTTTTTGGCTTCTTCGCTAGAAGTTAAACTTCAGCGCGAATTGGAACAACCGCGGATCGCGAACCTTCAAAGCCCGTCCAAAGTCCGGCCCTGAGGAAGCGTCTCCTTGCACGCTGTAAAACTGCGCGTGATTAAAAACGTTGTAAATCTCCATCCGGAACTGGACGTGCAGTCTTTCTCCGACCGGAGTGTCCTTGAAGAAACCCATATCGAAATTGTCGATGCCGGGTCCGCAGCAGATGGACCGTGGCGCATTGCCGATGGTTCCCAGTTGGACCGCCGTTGGGTCGCCGGGACAATCGAGGTTGCTGCAGTTGTCGAACAGGCTCGGGTCGAACGCGTATCCGTTGTGCTGGCGGATGTTCCACGTCTTGAACGGTGCCGTTATGTTCGGCTCTCCCGGTGCCTCGAAAAAATAGCTGCTTAGCTCTTCGTTATCGTCTCCGGAGGTGATGCGAATCGGAAATCCCGTTTGAAACGTGATAATTCCCGACGTTTCCCAGCCATCCAGTAGCTTGCCCTTGAATCCTTCGTATGCCGGAACGGGCAGCTGCCAAACATAACTGTAAACGAAGCGATGCCTCGCATCATAGAGCGATGGTCCATACGTCGCGTCGAAATTGAGCGGATTAAGTGAGCTTTCGAAACTGGACGCGTTGTCCAGCGACTTGCTGTACGTGTACGCTGCCTGAAATTGTAAACCGTGCGAGTATCTTTTTTCCCACAGGATTTGCAGCGAGTTGTAATTCGACTTCGCGATGGTATCCTCGCTGAAAATATTGGAGAAAACCGGGATTCCGTCGACCGGGCATCCCGTTCCCGTCAGCGGCTGGCAATTGGGAGAGGAATACTTGCGCAGCCCGACAAGTGTAATCCCGTTGGCCCCTACGACCGTGCCTCCCGGGATGAACAGCCCGCCTGATCCGGCGTTATAGGGAAGGGTTAAGCCGCCCGATGGTGTGTCAGACGGAATCACCGTTCCCGGTGGAATAAAGTAGTAGTTGTCTGCGGCATAGTTGCTGCAAGACAAGCTGTCATCTCCGAGGTCCACGGACATGGCTTGCAGGTCGTTGCACGTCTGAGGATTTCCATGATTGATGTCGTACGAAGCGAGCAGTCGGTGGCCCTGCGTCCCCACATAGCCAATCTGGAACAGCATATTTCCGGGAAGTTCCCGTTTGATGGTCAGGTTGTATTGCGCCGAGTACTGCGGTCGTAGAACCTTCGGGAATTGACCGAAGAGAAGAATCGATCGGAAAGTCTCCCAGTTGATCGCCGTCCCTCTCGCTGGGCTCAGGATTCCATTGAACGGGTTCGGATAGGTCGTTCCCTGTTGATCCAGGAACGGTGCCTGGAAGGTGGGATCCACGATGTAGTTGCTTCCACCAAAGGGTGGCTCCGCGCTAAATTGTTCCAACACCAGTTGTTCGATCGGGTTGTAGAAAATTCCCCAGCCCATGCTGATGCTCGTCTTGCTGGGCCCGCCGGTCAACTTCGCCAGCGCTCCATCGGTCCACCCCGGGCTCCAGTTCAGCCCCAAGCGTGGCGCGAACCCCTTCCAATACGTGCTGCTCAGGCTCATCGGCACGCCTTTGTCGCCAGGGAAAACCAACCCGGTCGGTTGCACGCCCGCCGATTGGCAATCGGTAATCCCGTTGGATGCGTCGTATAGAGGATCTGAAGACGGCAGCGTGCACGGATAGATGGTCGAATCCTGGCCTGGCCGGAAGGTTTGCACTTTATGTCCAATGTCGTTCAGCGGCGTGTTCACTTCCCACCGCAGCCCGTAGTTTAGAGTCAAGTTCGGCTTCAACTTCCAGCTATCTTGCGCGAACAAGTACACCGATGTGCTGCGCACCAATTCATCGTTTGCCGACCCCTGGCTGTAACTGCTCGGCAGGCCCATGAGGTAGTTCGAGTACAGGTCATTTCCGCCCAGATCATTCGTGCCCCCCGAGCCAAAATCGATCAGCCCGTTCACGTTGTAGTACAACGTCTGATCGAACTTTTGGTAACGAACGTCTGCGCCGAACTTGAAGCTGTGGTTGCCGACGATCTTGCTGAAGTTATCGGACATCTGAAACGTGTTTCCCACCTGCGGCAGTTGACCCTCAAAGTTATTCCCGATCGAAAATCCGCCGTCTACCGTGATGAACGGCAGGCCCTCATTTGAAGCCCCTAGGCCGGGGTGAATTCCGTAGTCAGCGTTCGCCGGCAGGATGTTGGTGTCCGTCGCGCCCGTAAAGCATATTGCCGACGCCGAGCTTCCGCACGAATCCTGCAGCGTGCCCGTGGTCAGGGGCTTGTCGAACTTTCCCTGTCCTTCCCGGAAGTACGAGAACCGCGCTTCATTCACCGCCGTCGCGCCGATGGTCCAGGTATGCGTCACGTTGACCTGCTGGGTCCTTGTCGCAAAAACTCCGGGAAAATTCCCGAGGTTGGCACCTGCCGCTTGGAAGACCGCAAAAGGATCCGTGTTCGTACTGTCGTCAAAGTAGTAGTAAGCCGCGAGCTTCTGGTCTGTGTTGATGTCGTGATCCAATTTGATGGTGAATTGGTCTCCGCGCTCCGTTGAGTTCGGCGCCGCTTGGTACAATCCATCCGAAGTCGGATGTACGTATTGATTCAGCAACGCGACCGAGAGTGGATCGAAGCAGGACACTGGAATCTTTGAATTCGGGAAAATGTCTGCGTAGGACGTGCCCGCCGCGATGGGCGCCCCACCTGCCGCCGCGACGTCGTTCGCGCAGGTGGACCGGCTATTCAGCACGTTCGCAACTTGGTCACTGTTCAATGTCCCAGAAAACTCGGCCGTAGGATCGCCCCCCGAGAAATCTCCGGCCTGCTCCGCGGCGCTTGGCAAGAGCACGGGACTCGTGGATATTCCTCTCTTGATCCGCCTGCCTTCGTAGGATGCAAAGAAAAACGTTTTGTCTTTCTTGATGGGGCCGCCAATCGTGCCGCCAAACTGATTCTGGATAAAATCCGGCTTATCTGTGTCGAAGTATCCTTTCGCATTCAATACTTTGTTGCGCAGGAATTCGAAGCCGCTTCCGTGCCAGCTGTTTGTTCCGGACTTCGTGACCACGTTCACCACCGCGCCAGAATTTCGCCCGTACTCGGCGTCGAACGAATTCGTGATTACGCGGAATTCCTCGATGCTGTCCGCGGAGGGCTGCACAGCGGGCAGGTTCGCGAATAGATCGTTGCCATCTCCTCCGTTCACGGAGTAGTTGTTCGATCGGCCTCGGCCTCCGTTCACCGTCACCACGCCCGCTTTGTCCGATCCGTAGAAAAGATCATTTCCAAGCTGTGACTGGACACCGGGCTGGAGCTGCAACAGCTGATACACGTCGCGCTGGTTCAGCGGCAGTTGCGTGGCGTCCCGCGAGTTCACTATGGCCCCGAGCTGAGTGGAGGTCGTGTCCACCACCGGGGGTTCGCCCGTTACTTCCACCACTTGTGTTGTTCCGCCCACCTGCAGCGTAATGTCCACGCTGAGCACCTGGTTCAGGTTCAGAACGATTCCCTTGTGCACGTATTTCTTGAATCCCTGTTGCTGGACGTCGATCTCGTAAGTCCCCACCGGCACTTCGAGGAACACGTACTCACCGTTGGTACCTGTTGGCGCCTCACGCTTTGTCTGCGTCGCCTGATTAATCAATTGGACCGTGACTCCTGCGACGGCTCCGCCGCTCGCGTCCGTCACCGTTCCGCGAATTTGTCCGCCTGTGCTCTGCGCCTTCGCAGGTGGCGTCAACGCCAGTACCCCCGCGAGAAACAAGCACGAGAAAAGGACAAAGAATAACTGCTGAATTTTTCTCTCGGACTTCATGAACTCACCCCTGACCGCGAAGATTTTGGATTTTGCAACGTTCTTCGTGGTTGCTGTGCCCCGCAAACCTTACTATAATCCCGCAAACTTAGAGAATGCCGGCTGCCGTGTCAAGAAGAAAGAATTTATCCTCAGCATCAATGCAGCGCTCTCCCGAGCGGCTCCTTCGCATCAGCGAAGTCGCACGCCGCGTGGGCATTTCCTCTTCCGCACTCCGCGCCTGGGAGTCTGTCGGCCTTCTCTCTCCGCTTCGTTCCCGGAGCCGCTACCGCCTCTTTTCCGGGGACGACGTCCGACTTCTCCAGCGCGCCATCTTTCTTCGACGCGCCCGCGGCCTCAATCCCGCCGCCGTCGTTCACATCCTCAAGCGCCAGGGTGTGGTCTCCACGCCCGCCGAAAACGCAGTCTCCCCCGGCCTGCGCTTTCGGCGGCTCCGTCAGCGGCGCGGGTTGTCTCTTGCTCAGGTCGCCAGGGCCACTGGTGTCTCGGTTGGTTTCCTCAGTGCCCTCGAACGCGGCCAGATGCGCGCGTCCATCGCCACCCTCCGCCGTATCGCCCGCTACTATCGCACCAACATTCTTTCTTTCTTCGATCCCGCGAAGGAAAATTCCCGCCGCGTCCGTACCGCCGAACGCAAGATTCTCGAGACGACCAAAGGCGTTCGCATGGAACTCCTTGCTTGGGGAAACACTGCGATGGAACCGCACCTTTTTCGTATCAAACCAGGCGGCGGCAGCGGCGAGTCATACACCCACGAAGGCGAGGAATTTCTCCACATTCTCCGCGGCCAGTTCGAGATTTGGCTCAGCTCCGAGGAGCACTACCGCCTCGGCCCCGGAGACAGCCTCTATTTCGAAAGCTCCACTCCGCACCGCTGGCGGAACCCTGGGAAATCGGAAACCTGGCTGCTGTGGATCAACACGCCGCCGACGTTCTGATTCCTGGTGTCACAGACTTCGTTCTGTGCAAGCTGGACGCAAAGTCCTGCTAGACTGCACCTTTCCGGAGGCCCCGTGAAACGTCCCTTCTTTCTCTTCAGCATTTTCCTGATCGCCCTCGTCTGCAACTCCTGCAAGCGAGAGCAAACTCTCAGCCTGCTCGTTTGGGAAGGCTACGCCGACCCTTCTTTCATTACTGCCTTCGAACAATCCCACCATTGCCGCGTCGTCGCTTCCTATATGGGCTCCAGCGACGAACTCGTCGCCAAGCTTCGCGGCGGCAGCGCCTCGAACTACGATGTCATCTCGCCTTCTAGCGATGTCGCCACCATGATCACCCGCGCTGGCCTCGCCACCCCCCTCGATCTCTCCCGGCTTCCCTCCTACCCCCAGCTCAGCCAAAAACTTCGCGATCTTCCGCTGGTCAAGAATGAGGGCAAAACCTACGGCGTCCCTTTCATGTGGGGTCCAAATCCATTGCTTTATGACACCACCGCGTTTTCCGCGCCGCCTGATTCCTGGTCCATCTTCTGGGGTCCCAAGTACAAAGGAAAAATCTCTGTCTGGGACGATCTCTCCACCATTTACATGGCCGCCCAAGTATTGGGTTTCGACAAACCCGATCCCTCACAGCTTTACAATCTTTCCGATGCTCAACTCGAAGCCGTCAAAAAGAAACTCATCGAACTGAAACCGAACATTCGAAAGATCTGGTCCACCGGCGGCGAACTCACCAATCTCTTCGAGAATCACGAAATCGTTATGGCCATGGGCTGGCCGCTCAACACCAACCAGCTTCGCAAGGAAAATTTCCCCATCGGCGAGATCATTCCTAAGGAAAACACCACCGGCTGGATCGACCACCTCATGATCACCGCGGCGAGCGCGCACAAGCAGCTCGCCACCGAGTTCCTCGAATACATGATCGAAGCCAAAACACAGAAGCTCGTCACCGACGTCACCCACTACACCCCTGCCAATCCTTCCGCAGCGCAATTCATGACCGATGAAGAAAAGAAGGGGCTGCATCTCGACGACCCGGACGCCTACATGCAGCGCATCTATTTCTGGCAGGATGTTCCACGCCGCGCCAAGTACAACGAAATCTGGAACGAGGTCAAAGCCGCGCAGTGAGTTCCTCCTCCATTTCGACGGCCACTCCGCTCCTGGCGGTGAACTCTGTCAGCAAGCGCTTTGGCGACAAGGAGGTTTTGAGATCTCTTTCGCTCGATATTTTCTCTGGAGAATTTCTAACCCTTCTCGGCGAGAGCGGCTCCGGCAAGACCACCCTTCTCCGCCTCATCGCCGGATTCGAACAGCCCACTGCTGGCGAAATCTGGATGAGCGGCCTGCGCTTGGACTCTCTTCCTCCCTACCGCCGCCGCGTCAACACCGTCTTCCAGCATTACGCGCTTTTTCCGCATCTCAATGTCAGCGAAAACGTCTCCTATGGCCTGCGTGCCAACGGCGCGCCAAAAAACGAAATCTTCTCCCGCGTCGCGGACGCCCTAAAGATGGTTCGCATGGAGGAATTCGCCCTGGCCAAACCGATGCGCCTTTCCGGCGGCCAGCAGCAACGCGTCGCCCTCGCTCGCGCTCTGATCAATCGTCCCGAACTTCTTCTCCTCGATGAACCGCTCTCCGCCCTCGACGCCAACCTCCGCAAGGAAATGCAGACCGAACTCAAATCTCTCCAGCGCGAAGTCGGCATCACTTTTCTCTTCGTCACCCACGATCAAGAAGAAGCCATGGCCCTCTCCGACCGCATCGCCCTTCTTCGCGACGGTGCACTCGAACAGGTCGCCACTCCGCGCGAAATCTACGCGCATCCCGCTACAGCCTACTGTGCCCAGTTCATCGGGCAAACCAATCTTCTCCGCGGAAGCATATCTTCCGGCATCGCTGAATCCGGTTCTTTGACCTTTTCCTGCACCGGACCGAGCGGCCCTGCCGTTTTTTCTCTCCGGCCGGAATCCATCCTTCTCGCCGCCAACGCGTCGGCAATTGTCGATCCTGTCCGCTTCCGCGGAACCATTCGCCAGCAAATCTACTCCGGCGCTTCGGAACTCCTTGACGTCCAATCCTCCTCGGGTCTGCACCTCCGCGTCCGCGTTCCTGCCTGCGGAGCTCTTTCCGGCGAGCACGAATTCGTTTTCTCGGCGTCTGACGCGATTTGCGTCAAGGAGTCTTTGTAGCGGCTGCGTTCTTCTACCGGCGCACTGTATGAGGCGCTTGAATGTATTCGAAGACCTACAAGTTCCTCGTTTCGCTTCCCCCAATCCTGTGGGTTGCGCTTTTTCTCCTTGTACCGTATGGGCTGATGCTCGTGCACAGTCTGTGGGCCGTTCAGAATGGCGTCATCGTCCATCGCTGGAATCTCCAGAATTATCTCGAGCTTCTGAAGAATTCCGTCTATCTCGAAGTTCTCTTCCGCACCATGCGCATCGCCGCCGGTGTCACGCTGCTTTCTCTCCTGCTCGGCTATCCGCTCGCCTACTATCTGTCCTTTCACGCCGGTCCGCGCAAGGAGCTTCTCTATCAACTCGTCATCGTTCCGCTCTGGGTCAGTTATCTCGTCCGTGGGTATGCATGGAAAACGATTCTCGGCTCCGACGGCGTCCTCAACGGATTCTTGCAATATCTACACATCACCCACGCGCCGGTCGGTTTTCTCCTTTACAGTCCTTTCGCCGTCGTCCTCATGCTCACCCACATCTACACGCCTTTCGTCTTCCTTCCGATCTATGCGTCGCTCGAACACATACCTCGCCCGCTCGTGGAGGCCTCGCACGATCTCGGCGGCACTCCCCGCGCCACCTTTTTCCGCGTGATTCTTCCGCTCTCCATGCCCGGACTTCTTGCCGGAGCCACCTTCGCGTTTGTCCTTTCTCTCGGCGACTTTCTCGCGCCCCTACTCGTTGGCGGTCCCAGTGGCACCATGATCGCCAACATCGTGCAATCGCTGTTCGGTGCCGCCTACGATTGGCCGCTGGGCGCCGCCATTTCCGTCTGCATTCTTTGCCTCACCATCGGATTGCTTTTCCTCGCCGAAATTCTCGAAAAGCGTTGGTCCTTCGAATGAGCGACTCCGCCACAAGGTTGCTGACACGGCCGAAGAACAATCGCGCTCCCCTCCTCGCGCTGTATTCCGCCCTTGTCTTTGCCTTTGTCTATCTCCCGATCGTCGTTCTCGTGCTCTACTCCTTCAACCGTGATGGCGTTGGCGGTTTTCCTCCGCACCATTTCACTTTCAATTGGTACCGCCAGCTCTTCGCTGATTCTTCCATCTGGGATTCCATGCTCAATAGCCTGATCGTGGCCGCCGGTGCCGTGGGACTTTCGCTGACCCTCGGCCTTCTTGCCGCGCTCGCTCTCGACCGCGCCGATTTTCCCGGCAAAGGAATCTTCCGCCGGCTCGTCCTCCTTCCTCTGATTCTCCCCGGCATCATCACGGGTCTGTCCTTGCTGATGTTCGTTGTGTTCGCTGGACTTCAGCTCAGCCTCGTCACCGTTTTTCTTGGCCACGGTACCGCACTGATTTCCGTCGCCACTACCGAGATTTTTGCTGGACTTCAGAAAATCGATCGCCGACAGGAAGAAGCTTCTCTCGATCTCGGCGCCACACCCTGGCATACGTTCTGGCGCGTGACCCTTCCGAATCTCAAGCTTTCTCTCGTCGCGGCCGGCTTGCTGATCTTCACTCTTTCCATGGACGAAATTGCCGTCACATTTTTCCTCATCGGGCGCGACAACACGCTTCCCCTCGAAATCTGGGGTCGTCTCCGCCGCGGCATCACTCCCGAAATCAACGCCATTTCCACGCTCATTCTTCTCGTCTCGATTCTTCTCATCACCATTTGGTACCGCCTTCGCACCCGTTCCGAGGCGCACTGATGCGAACGGCTCTTTTTGTCTTCGTTGTGCTTTCTTCTTTCATTGCTAGTCTCTTCCTATCGGCGTACGATATTTCGCGAACTGCAACAAGTTTCACTGGAGGCTTTCATGAAGCGCATTCTCTCGTTCGCCGCGATTCTGCTTTCTTCTCCGCTTTTCCTTCTTGCGCAAACTCCTTCTGCCAATCCCGTCAGCGACGCCCTTCGAGATGGCCTCGCCCGTTCCTCGAAAAACATGGTTGCGGCAGCGGAAGCGATGCCTGCGGACAAATTCGAGTACCACCCCACGCCTGCGCAGATGACCTTCGCCCACCTCACTATGCACATCGCGATGTCCAATACGTTCATGTGCTCCAAGATCTCCGGCACGCCTGCTCCCGAGGGGCCCAAACTGAGCGACACAGATGGCAAGGACAAGTTGGTGGCTGCCCTGAAGTCCTCTTTCGAGTACTGCTCGACGGCGCTGGCCAAAGTGGACGACAAAGGACTCAGCGACACGATGACCCTCTTCGGAGGCCGCTCTTTCACTAAGGCTGCGGCGATGATGATTCTCTCGGACGACTGGGCGGATCATTATTCGGCGCAGGCCATGTACTTGCGGCTGAACGACGTTCTTCCGCCGACCGCGCAACATAAGATGTAGCTGTGATTTTTCCTACCCGTTCTCAGCGAGGCGGCGGAAGCGCGCGGTGAAGTGGCGCAAGAACGGAGCCTGATGGGTAAGCGCGAGGCCGCGGGTTTTTTCGCGGCGCCGCCACACTTCCAGAATCACTTCCACGACGTAATCAATGTGCGATTGCGTGTACACGCGGCGCGGAATCGCGAGCCGCAACAAATCCATCGGGCCGGGATGCTCGACGCCATTTTGATCGCGCTTGCCGAACATCAATGTTCCAATCTCCACGGAGCGAATTCCTCCTTCAATGTAGAGTTCCGCGGCCAGCGCGACTCCGGGAAACTGCAGCGGCGGAACGTGCGGCAAAAATGCGCGCGCATCAATATAAATAGCGTGTCCGCCCGGCGGCTGCACAATCGGTACTCCTTGCGCTGAAATGTGATTCCCGAGATACGCGGTCGAAGCGATGCGATATTGCAGGTAGTCTTCTTCCAGCGCTTCGTTGAGCCCCACGGCAATGGCTTCCAGGTCGCGCCCGGCCAAACCGCCGTACGTTGGAAAGCCTTCGGTGAGAATCAACAGATCCCTTTCTTGCTGTGCCAGAATGTCGTCGTTCGTACAGAGAAACCCGCCGATGTTCGCCATTCCATCTTTCTTCGCGGACATGGTGCAGCCGTCAGCGGAGCGAAACATTTCCTGCGCAATCTCTCTGGGTGTTTTCTGGGCATATCCCGGCTCGCGCAGCTTGATGAAATATGCATTTTCGGCGAAGCGGCACGCGTCAATGTACAGAGGAATTTTGTGGCGCACGCAGATTTCTTTTACCGCCTTGATATTCGCGAGTGATACAGGTTGCCCACCCCCGGAATTGTTCGTTACCGTGAGCATCACCAGGGGAACGCGTTTCGTTCCCACGCGACCGATCAGCTCTTCAAGGCGTGCCGTGTCCATATTGCCCTTGAAGGGATGGCGGTTCGCAGGCTCAAGTGCTTCGGCGATCGGCAAATCCAGCGCCTCGGCGCCGACGAATTCGCAGTTGGCGCGGGTAGTGTCGAAGTGCGTGTTGTTGGGGACCACGTCTCCCTTCTTGCACATCACATTGAACAAGATGCGCTCCGCGGCGCGGCCCTG
>Ga0335078_10003900_pt1 | contig 22166 bp, 19 predicted proteins | sample Lox_Sample_32_FD_206711 | JGI IMG/M metagenome (GOLD analysis project Ga0335078, IMG submission 206711) | Soil microbial communities from Loxahatchee National Wildlife Refuge, Florida, United States - Lox_Sample_3.2 | ecosystem: Environmental > Terrestrial > Soil > Wetlands | place: USA... | reverse complement strand
CCGCCGTCACGCGTGAGCAGCCACGTCGCTCCCACGTCGGGAATGAAGCCGATACCCGTCTCCGGCATGGCGAGGCGCGTGCGTTCCGTCACCAAGCGACGGTTCCCATGAGCGGAAACGCCGACGCCGCCGCCCATGACGATCCCGTCCATCAGCACGACATAGGGCTTGGGGAAGGAGGCGATGCGCGCGTTCAGGCGATATTCCTCGCGCCAGAACTGCTTATAGGGGTTCTCTCCGGCGCCGCGCCGCTCGAAAAGCCCGCGGATGTCGCCGCCCGCGCACAATCCGCGTTCGCCCGCGCCGGTGACGAGAACGCCGATCGTCCCCTCGTCCTCGCCGAACTCGTCCAACGCCCGCGCGAACCGCCGCACCATCTCCAGCGTCAGACTGTTCAACGCATTCGGGCGGTTCAGTCGGATGTGCCCCAACCGACCCACGCGCGAGACAAGCACGTCGCTTTCGCTCATGGACCGTCTCCGATGCGACGATCGGGAGACTGGCCGTCGAGGAGCGAGCGCGCGACGATCACCCGCATGATCTCGTTCGCGCCTTCGAGAATCTGGTGGACCCGCAAATCGCGCACGATCTTCTCGACCCCGTAATCGCAGAGATAGCCATAGCCGCCGTGGAGCTGGAGCGCGTCATTGGCGACTTCGAAACCGGCGTCAGTCGCGACGCGCTTCGCCATTGCGCAAAGCGTCGTCGCTTCGCTGGCCGAGGCGTCGAGCGCCGCCGCCGCGCGCCAGAGCAGAGCGCGGGCGCCCTCCAATTTCGTCGCCATATCGGCGAGGCGAAATTGCAACGCCTGGAATTCGTCGAGACGGCGGCCGAAAGCCTTCCTTTCCTCCATATAGGCAAGCGACCTGTCGAGCGCCGCCTGCCCCCCGCCGAGCGAGCATGCGCCAATATTCAAGCGCCCACCGTCCAAGCCGGCCATGGCGATCTTGAATCCGTCACCCTCGCGCCCGAGGAGGTTCGAAGCCGGCACGCGACAATCTTCGAAGCTCACGGCGTGCGTCGGCTGGGCGTTCCAACCCATCTTACGCTCGGCGGCGCCGAGCGTCAGGCCGGGGTTTTCGCCCTCGACCAGAAAGGCCGAAACGCCGCGCGGCCCCTCGGCGCCGGTGCGCGCCATCACGATGTAGAGGTGATCGCGCCCGCCCGCGCCGGCGCCGGAAATGAACTGCTTCTCGCCGTGCAACACGTAGTCGCCGCCGAAGCGTTCAGCGCGCGTCCGAAGCGCCGCCGCGTCGGACCCGCAGCTGGGCTCCGTGAGGCAATAGCTCGACAAAACCTGCATCGAGGCGAGCCGCGGGCTCCAATCGCGGCGCTGCGCCTCCGAGCCGAAGCGATCGACCATCCAAGCGCACATATTATGTATGGAAATATAGGCCGCTATCGTTGGACAGCCCATCGACAAAGCTTCGAAAATAACCGCCGAGTCCAGGCGCCCAAGCCCCACGCCGCCATGCTCCTCGGAAGCAGTGATCGCGGCGAAGCCGAGCGCCGCAGCCTCGCGCAACGCGTCGAGCGGGAAGTGCTTCTCCTTATCCCAGCGCAGTGCGTTCGGAGCCAGTCTTTCGCGGGCGAAACCCATCGCAGTCTCTCGCATCGCCAGTTGATCGGCGGACAATCCAAATAGCGACGACATGCTTCACCTTTTCAAGGCAAACCTATCGCGAAACGGGTTCTGGGCAAGTGCGCGCGACTTAAGTCTACGCTTGAGACGCCTACATCGCGCGCCGGAGATCCTTACTTGAATCGAATACGCGCGCGACCGCGCTCTGCGGCGCGCGGCTGAGCTCTTGCGCCACGGCGGCTCCGGCCTGGAGCAACACGCCAAGGTCGACGCCGCTCTCGACGCCCATCCCGTTCAGCATATAGACGACGTCTTCGGTCGCGACGTTCCCCGAGGCCCCGGGAGCGTAAGGACATCCACCGAGACCGCCGACGGAAGAGTCGATCACGGCCACGCCCGCCTCGAGACAGGCAAAGATATTGGCGAGCGCCTGGCCGTAAGTGTCGTGGAAGTGAACCGCGAGCTTTTCCAAGCCGATGTCTCTGGCGACAGTTTCGATCAGCGCGCGCGCCGCAAGAGGCGTTCCAACGCCGATCGTATCGCCAAGGGAAATCTCGCTGCAGCCCATGGCGTAGAGCCTGCGCGCGACCGCCGCGGTCTGCTGCGGCGCGACGGCTCCTTCATAGGGGCAGCCGAGCGCGCAAGAGACGTAACCGCGCGCCCGAACGCCCTGTCCTCTCGCCTCGGCGACGACCTTGGAGAAATGCTCCAGACTCTCCGCGATCGAACAATTTATGTTGCGCTTCGAAAAGCTCTCGGTGGCCGCGGCGAAGACGGCGATTTCCCTCGCGCCCGCTGCGAGCGCGGCGGAAAGACCGCGGAGATTAGGAACGAGAACCGACAGCCGCAGTTCGGATCGCGGTCCCAGTCGTTGCAAAACTTCTCCCGTCGTCGCCATCTGCGGCGCGGCCGCGGAGGACACGAAGCTCCCCGCTTCGATACGAGTCAGCCCCGCCCGCGCGAGCGCTTCGATGAGTTCCACCTTGGCTTCGACCGACAGAATCTGTGGCTCGTTCTGCAGGCCGTCGCGCGGCCCCACCTCGACGATTTCAACGCGCTTTGGAAGCGTCATCCACGCGCTCTCCTCAAGCTTCGCCGCTAGCCGGGACGACGGCCGGCGGCGTCTCGTCCTCAGCGACGTAGGCCAGAGTCGCGCCCTCGGGAACCCAGTCGCCCTCGCGGCAGTCGAGGCCGGCCACCGTCCCATCGCGAGGCGCGCGCAACACGAATTCGGTCTTCATGACCTCCAGCGTCACGACGCCGGCGCCAGCTTTCACGCGCTGACCACTCGCCGCGTGGACGCGGACCACTCGGGCGGGCAGCGGCGCAATTAGGCGCCGATCGGCTTCTCCGCCACGCGAGGCGACTCGCAGAGGGTCGCTCAACGCCAGCGCGTGATTGCGGCCGTGAAGCACGATCACGATCCGCGCTGCTTGTCGGACGACGCCCACCTCGCGGCGGACGCCGTTAACGCACAGACGAAGTCCCGCCTCGGACGGCGCGAACTCGGCTTCAGCGGCATGACTGTTTATCTCAAATTGAAAGGCGCCCTCGTCCTCCGGGTGCAGCCGAAGCTTGATCGACCGCTCTTCCATCAGGAATTCGACATCGGCGCCATGCCTGCCGTCCAATCTCCAACCGTCGGCCGTGGCCCAGGGCGTAGCCCCGTCACGCCTTTCGGCCGCCGCTTGGGCCTTGTGATACACGTCCGACAGCCAAATGGCGGCGCCCGCGGCGACAACGAACCGTTCCTCTTCCTGCGTGAGCGGCGGCGCGACGATCAAATGCGCGGCGTTGGCCTCGACCGAGGTCGTGTCATAAGCGCCGTCCTCGACCCAACCCCTCCGGCTGAGCGCTCGCAGAAAGTCGAGGTTCGTCGCGACGCCGACGATCTCAAACTGCTCGAGCGCGCGCCGTAACCGATGCAACGCCGCGGGCCGGTCCGCACCCCACACGATGAGCTTGGCGAGGAGCGAGTCGTAATAGGGCGTGATGCGGTCGCCGCCGCGCACTCCGGAGTCCACGCGCACGTGCTCCTCAAGGTCCGGCATTCGCAATCGATCGATCGCGCCCGTAGAAGGCAGGAAATTCTGCTGAGGATCCTCTGCGCAAATGCGCGCCTCGATCGCGCAGCCTATTGGATGGAGGTCCGCCTGCCCGATCGGCAGCCGCTCGCCGGCGGCGAGTCGCAGTTGCCACTCGACGAGATCCTGCCCCGCCACCATCTCGGTGATCGGGTGCTCGACCTGTAGACGCGTGTTCATCTCAAGGAAATAGAAGCGTCCGTCGTCCACCAAAAACTCGACGGTCCCGGCGCCGAGATAGCCAACGCTCTTTGCCGCCGTCACCGCCGCGAGCCGCATGGCCTCGCTGAGCTCCGGGGCCAGGCCCGGCGCCGGCGTTTCTTCCAGAATCTTCTGGCGTCGGCGCTGCAACGAGCAGTCGCGTTCCGGAAAGGCGAGACAGCCGCCCTCCGCGTCGGAAAAAATTTGGACCTCCACGTGCCGCGCGCGCGTCAAACGCCGTTCGAGCAATACGCGTCCCTCGCCAAAGGCGGAGAGCGCTTCACGCGAGGCGGCTGCGACGGCGTCTTGCAACTGGTCCATGTTTTCCACGAGGCGCATGCCGCGCCCGCCGCCGCCGCTCGAGGCTTTCGCGAGAAGCGGAAATCCGACCCGTCGCGCTTCTCTTTCCAAACTCGCGCGGTCCGTCGCGTCCCCATGGTAACCGGGAATGACCGGAACGCCTGCGCGCTCCATCAGAGACTTCGCGCTGGCTTTCGACCCCATCGATCTCATGGCCGTCGGCGAGGGGCCGATGAAGATCACGCCGGCCGCCGCGCAGGCCTCGGCGAAGGCCGGGTTCTCGGAGAGAAACCCATAGCCCGGGTGAATCGCTTCGGCGCCGCTGCGCTCGGCCGCGCCGAGGATCTTATCGATCGCCAGATAGCTCTCCCGCGCGGGCGCCGCTCCGATCAGCCAAGCTTCGTCGGCCTGCTCCACAGGCATCGATCCGGCGTCGGCTTCGGAATAGACCGCGACCGTCTTTATTCCGAGCCGGCGCGCGGTGCGCATAATCCGACAGGCGATCTCGCCGCGATTAGCGATCAGCAGCTTGCGGAACATTCGCTTCGCTCCCGCCGCCGACCCATTTGGGGACGCGCTTTTCGAGAAATGCGCTCAATCCCTCTCGCCCCTCGCTGGAAGCGCGCAGCCCCGCGAGAAGTCGCGCCGAGTCCTGGGCGAGCCCGTCATCGACGCTTCGCCCGGCGCAAGCCGCGAGGAAAGCCTTGGCCTGCTTTTGCGCGCCTGGGGCGCAACGCAGCAAGGCTTCGATGATCCCATTCAGCATTTCATTCGCCACGCCCTCGGGCGCCGCCTCGTGGACGAGCCCGATTTCGCGCGCCCACGCCGCCGAAATCGTCTCCGCCGTCAGGATCAGGCGTCGTGCTTGGCGAGCGCCGATCGCGCGGATGACATAGGGGCCGATCGCAGCCGGAATGATGCCGAGCCTCGCCTCGCTCATGCAGAAGGTCGCACGCTCCGTCGCGATCGCGATGTCGCAGCACGCGACGAGACCGACGCCGCCGCCATAGGCGGCGCCATGAACGAAAGCGATCGTCGGCTTCGGAAAGCTGTCGAGCAGACGCATCATCCGCGCCAAGCCTTCGGCGTCGCGGAGGTTATCCTCGAAGGAGGCGCCCGCCATGCGGCGCATCCACTCTATGTCGCCCCCCGCAGAGAAGTTTCTCCCCGCGCCGCGGATCACAAGGATGCGCACGGCCTCATTCTCCGCCAACTGCCGAAAAGTTGCGGTCAGAAGAGCCACGACTGCGTCATCGAAGGCGTTATGGCGCTCGGGACGATTGAGCGTCAGAGTCACGACGCCGCGGGCGTCGGAGGAAAGAAGCAGGTCAGCCATGGCGCGCTCACATGCGAAACAACCCGAAGCGCGTCTCCTCAATGGGAGAATGCGCGCTGATCGCGAGACAAAGCCCAAGCACGCGTCGCGTGTCTGCGGGATCGATGACGCCGTCGTCCCAAAGCCGCGCGCTGGAATAAAGCGGCTGGCCCTGACGCTCATATTGCTCGCGTATCGGCGCCTGAACCGCGGCCTCTTCCTTTTCGCTTAATTTGCCGCCTCGCGCTTCGAGCGCGTCGCGCCGGATGCGCGAGAGGACCCGCGCCGCCTGCTCGCCACCCATCACGCTGATGCGCGCATTGGGCCACATCCACAGAAAGCGCGGGGAATAGGCGCGTCCGCACATCGCGTAATTGCCCGCCCCGAAGCTGCCGCCAACGATGACCGTGAATTTTGGCACGGCTGCGGTAGCGACCGCGGTCACAAGCTTTGCGCCATCCTTGGCGATCCCGCCGGCCTCATATTTGGCGCCCACCATGAAACCGGTCGTGTTCTGGAGAAAGACGATCGGCGTACCGCGCTTGGCGGCGAGCTCGATGAAATGCGCGCCCTTCAGAGCGCTTTCCGAGAACAGAATCCCGTCATTGGCGAGGATGGCGACGCGATAGCCGCAGATATGAGCGAAACCCGTGACGAGCGTCGTCCCATAAAGCGGCTTGAATTCGTCGAAGGCGCTGTCGTCGACGATGCGCGCGATGACTCCCCTTGCGTCATAGGCTTGGCGCGCGTCGGCCGGCGCGAGCCCGCGCAGTTCCTCGGCGGGATAGCGCGGCGGCTGCGGTGTTTGCGCGACCCGCATATGAATTTGAGTTTCGCCCAGGTTGGCCACCGCCCGGCGCGCCAGCTCCAGCGCGTGGCGGTCGTCTTCAGCGTAGTGGTCGGCGACGCCGGAGCGGCGGCAATGCACCTCGGCCCCGCCGAGGTCCTCGGCGCTCACGACCTCGCCCGTCGCGGCGGCGACGAGCGGCGGGCCGGCAAGAAAGATCGCGCCCTCTCCGCGCACGATGATCGCTTCGTCGGACATTGCCGGAACATAGGCGCCGCCGGCCGTGCACAAGCCCATCACGACGGCGATCTGCGGCACGCCTTTCGCTGACATCTGCGCCTGGTTGTAGAAAATGCGCCCAAAGTGATCGCGATCGGGAAAGACTTCATCCTGCGTCGGCAAATTGGCGCCGCCGGAGTCGACGAGATAAATGCAAGGCAGGCGGTTCTCGGCGGCGATTTCCTGCGCGCGCAGGTGCTTCTTCACGGTGATCGGAAAATAGACCCCGCCCTTCACCGTGGCGTCATTCGCGACGATCATGCATAGCCGGTCATAGACTCGGCCGACGCCGGCGACGACCCCGCCGCAGGCGACCTCGTCGTCGTAAAGCCCATAGGCCGCGAAGCGTCCGATTTCGAGAAAAGGCGAGAGCGGGTCGAGGAGCGCGTCGATCCGCTCGCGCGCCAGCATCTTGCCGCGAGCGACATGACGCGATCGCGCTTTTTCTCCTCCGCCGCCCTGGAGGCGATCGAAGACCTGCCGGAGTTCAGAAAGGCGCAGAGACATCGCGGCGAGATTTCGCTCGTAAACCGACGATGCGACATCAACTGAGGATGGCAGCACGGACATTCTGTCCTCTTTCGCAATCTCGACAGCGAACTCTTACGCGGTCTCCTCGAAGAGCTCGCGCCCGATCAGCATTCGACGAATCTCGCTGGTTCCCGCGCCGATCTCATAGAGCTTCGCGTCGCGCAGCAGACGCCCGGTCGGATAATCGTTCATATAGCCGTTGCCGCCAAGACATTGGATCGCCTGTAGCGCCATCTGCGTCGCGCGCTCGGCGCCGAAGAGAATGGCGCCGGCCGCGTCCTTTCGCGACACGCGCCCGGCGTCGCAGGCCTTCGCCACCGTGTAGACATAAGCGCGGGTTGCGCTCACAGCGGTGTACATGTCGGCGAGCTTAGCCTGCATGATCTCGAATTCGCCGATCGAACGGCCGAATTGCTTGCGCTCGTGCATGTAGGGAAGAACGACGTCCAGACAGGCGCACATGATGCCGATTGGTCCGCCGGCGAGAATGACTCGCTCGTAATCCAATCCGCTCATCAGCACGTTGATCCCCCGATCCGGCTCGCCGAGGACGTTATCCGCCGGCACCTCGCAGTCTTCAAAGAAGAGCTGACAGGTGTTGGAGCCGCGCATGCCGAGCTTATCGAGCTTCGGCGTGCGCCGCAGTCCTTTGAAGGCGCCTTCGACGATGAAGGCCGTGATCCCGTGCGCGCCCGCGCTGGGCAATGTCTTCGCGTAAACGATCACGATGTCGGCGTCGGGCCCGTTCGTCACCCACATTTTGTCGCCGTTCAGCACGAACCGATCGCCGCGCCGCTCCGCGCGCATCCGCATGTTGACGACATCGGATCCCGCCGTGGGCTCCGACATCGCGAGCGCGCCGATGTGCGCGCCCGAAATCAGCTTGGGCAGATAGCGCCGCTTTTGCTCAGGCGCGCCGTTGCGTTGAATCTGATTGACGCAAAGATTGGAGTGCGCGCCATAGGAAAGACCGACAGAGGCGGAGGCGCGGCTGATTTCCTCCATCGCGACGACATGGGCGAGATAGCCGAGGCCGACGCCGCCATACTCCTCGGGAACCGAGACGCCGAGGAGCCCCATGTTCCCCAACTTGCGCCACAAGTCCGGGGGGAACGCATTCTCCGCATCAATGCTCGCAGCGCGCGGAGCGATTTCGCGCGCCGCAAACTCCGAGACGCTGCGGCGAAGCATCTCGGCCTCGTCGCCAAATCCAAAGTCCATAGCTGGAACCCAATGACGCATGGATGCACCTTGTGCGGCTCCCGCCAGGCCCGACCTGTATATTTCGTCTGTGCCTAGGCGTTTCAAGGCGGCGCCGGCGAGGCGATTTGCGCGAAGAACTTCAGCGACTCCGGATTGGCGAGCGCCTCGGAGTTCTTCACAGGGCGTCCATGCACGACATCGCGGACCGCGAGCTCGACGAGCTTGCCGGAACGCGTGTGAGGAAGCTCGGGAACTTCGATAATCTCTGCAGGAACATGCCGCGGCGAGGCTTCCTCGCCGAGTCTGCGCTTGATGCACTCACTCAGCTCGGCGGTGAGACCCTCGCCGGCGCGAAGCTTAACAAAGAGCAATATGCGCTGGCCGCCGCGAGCCTCCTGGCCGACCGCCACACATTCCTCGATCTGCGGCAAAGACTCGACGATGCGATAGATTTCCGCGGTGCCGATGCGCACGCCTTGCGGTTTGAGCGTCGCGTCGGAGCGCCCATGGATGATGAAGCCGCCGGAGCGAGTCTCGGTCGCAAAGTCGCCGTGGCGCCAAACGTTCGGGAAGCTCGCAAAATAGGCGTTTCGATATTTCTCGCCGCCGGAATCGTTCCAGAATCCGATCGGCATTGAAGGGAACGCCAGAGTGCAGACGAGCTCCCCTTCCGTTCCGACAACGCGGCGGCCGTCGTCGCCCCAGACTTCGACGGCCATGCCGAGACCCGCGCCCTGAATCTCGCCGCGAATCACGGGAGACCAGGGATTGCCGAGGACGAAGCAGGAGAGGATATCGGTTCCGCCGCTGATCGACGCGAGCTGTGTGTTGGGCGCGACCTCCCGGTAGACATAGTCGAAGCCCTCTGGAGAGAGCGGCGAGCCGGTCGAGGCGAGGACGCGCATGGCGCTGAGATCGTGGGTTTTCTTGGGCTCGACGCCGAGTTTCTGCGCCGCGCGCAGGAACCCCGCTGAAACGCCAAAAAGGGTCGCGCGTTCGCGCTCGGCGAGATCGAACAAAGCGGCGCCGTCGAGATCCATAGGAAATCCGTCATAGAGCAGGATCGTCGCGCGGCTCGCGAGCGCCGAGGCGAGCCAGTTCCACATCATCCATCCGGTCGTCGTCGCGAAGAGCACGCGGTCGCCGGCTCGGATGTCGCAGTGAAGTTGATGCTCCTTCATATGTTGCAAGAGCGTGCCGCCAGCGCCGTGGACGATGCATTTGGGCGCGCCCGTCGTGCCCGAGGAGAACACCACGCAAAGCGGATGATCAAAAGGCAGAAGCGCGAAATTCAACGCAGCGCCGTCATGCGCCGCAAGCGCGTCGCGCCAGACGCGAGCCTTGGGAATGCCCTCGAGCGACGGCGCCTCGTGGAGGTAAGGCGACACGAGCACGCTTTCCAAGGTTGGCAGTCCGGCGGCGATCTCGCGCGCCTGCGCCAAGCGATCGCAAGCCTGTCCCTTGTAGAAATAGCCGTCGCAGGCGATCAGCGCCTTGGGCCCGATCTGCCCGAACCGATCGAGGACGCCGGCCACGCCGAAGTCCGGCGAGCACGACGCCCAGACGGCCCCGAGGCTCGCCGCCGCCAGCATGCCGACGATCGCCTCCGGCCCATTGTGGAGATAGGCCGCGACACGATCCCCAGGGCCGACGCCTTGCGTGCGCAGATAAGCCGCCAGCGCCGCGACCTGGCGCTTCAGCGCCCCGAAAGAAAGTACGCAGCGCTCCTGTCGCTCGCCTTGAAAGACGATTGCGATATCGGCGTCGGCGCGCGGACGCAGCAAATTTTGAGCGAAGTTGAGCCGGGCTTGCGGAAACCAGCGCGCTCCCGGCATCTTCGCGCCATCTTCCAGGAGGCGCTCGCCCTTCTCACCGATGATCTCGCAAAAATCCCAAAGCCGCGACCAGAAGACGTCGCGATGCGCAAGGCTCCAGGCGTGAACGCCGGCGTAGTCGAAGGTCTCCGCATAGCCCGCGGTGTTGGAATCGCCTTGCGCGAAAGCGGTGAGCAGCGCCGCGGATTGCCGCTCCGGATCGGGCTTCCAGAGGATGGTCATCGATACTTCCGTTTCAGCGCGTCTAACACTCCTGAAGCTGGAGCGACCGCGCGCGGCGACAAGAGCCGGAGGCGCAACTTGACGAAGTCGAGCGGAGCAGAAGCGCGATTGGGCTGAAAAGAGGCGGCGACGCTCCATATAGAGGCGTAAGCCGCGATTCACGGCCCCGCAGGAGGGGCGCATGGAGAAACTCTCATCGCCGCCGGTTAGAAACCGCTACGCTGCAGCCCGGCGCAACGCGGATTGGACCATCGATCAAGACTGGGCCTCTTACTCGCCGCAGGAGCACGACCGGTGGGATCGCCTCTTCGCCAGGCAGGCGAAATTGCTGCCCGGTCGCGCCTGCGAAGCCTTTCTCGAAGCCCAAGCCAAGCTGGAGCTGTCGCGCGCCGGCGTTCCGGATTTCGCGGATTTGAGCAAACGGCTTTCGGCGTTGACGGGCTGGAGCGTCGTCGCCGTCGCGGGGCTCATTCCCGACGACGCCTTTTTCGAGCATCTCGCCAACCGTCGCTTTCCCGCCGGGGCGTTCATCCGTCCCGAGGCCGAATTCGATTATCTCGAGGAACCTGACGTTTTCCATGACGTCTTCGGTCACGTGCCGTTGCTCGCCGACCCGGTCTACGCGCGCTTTTTGCAAGCTTATGGAGAGGGCGGACGCCGAGCGCTCGGGCTCGGACAGTTGCATAATCTCGCGCGGCTCTACTGGTACACGGTGGAGTTCGGGTTGATGCGAACGACCGAAGGCCTGCGCATCTTTGGGGCCGGCATTCTCTCCTCGCCGGCGGAAACGGTGTTCTGCCTCGAGAATTCGTCGCCCAACCGCGTGGCCTTCGACCTCGAGCGCGTGATGCGCACGAAATACATCATCAGCGACTTCCAGCAGACCTATTTCGTCATCGAAAGCTTCGAGGCGCTGCTGCGCGATTGCGGTCAGGACTTCGGGCTGCTCTATGAACGCCTGCGCGCGGCGCCCGACATCAAGGCTCACGAATTGACGCCGCAGGATCGCATTCTCACGCGGGGAGACTTTGCTTATTTCCGAGCGAAGGGTTTTGCGCCGCGTGCGGCGTGACGCGCTGCTCGATGGCGCCGAAGATCGAGCGCCCATCGGGATCAAGCATCTCGACGCGCACGACGTCGCCCGGCGCGAGAAAGCGCGTGCGCGGCGCGCCGTCGAGCAGGGTCTCGACCACCCGCTGCTCCGCGAGACAGGAATAGCCGAGCCCGCCCCGCGCGATCGGGCGTCCCGGGCCCCCGTCCGGGCCGCGGTTCGAGACCGTCCCGGAGCCGATGATCGTGCCCGCGCCGAGCGCGCGGGTGAAGGCTGCATGCGCGACGAGCCGCCCGAAATCGAAGGTCATGTCGCGCCCCGCGTCGGGACGGCCGAGCGGCTCGCCGTTGACGAAGGAGAGCAGCGGCAAGCAAACTTTTGCCTCTCGCCAAGCCTCGCCCAGCTCGTCGGGCGTGACCGCCACCGGCGAAAATGCCGAGGCGGGCTTGGATTGAAAGAAGCCGAACCCTTTCGCGATCTCGGCGGGGATAAGCTCCCGCAGACTCACGTCGTTCACGAGCATGAGGAGCTTGATACGCGCGCGGGCGCTCAACGGGTCCACCGCCATTGGGACGTCGTCGGTCACGACGGCGACCTCGGCCTCGAGGTCGAGCCCCTGGGCCGCGTCCAGCAAGGGAATGGGGTCGCAAGGACCGAGGAATCCATCCGATCCGCCTTGATACAAAAGCGGATCGGACCAGAAGGAGGCCGGCGTCTGCGCCCCGCGCGCCTTGCGCACGAGCTCTACGTGATTCACATAGCTCGAGCCGTCGGCCCATTGATAGGCGCGCGGCAATGGCGCGCCGCAGGCTTGCGGATAGAAAGGGAAGCTCGGCGCGAGACCGTCGTCGAGCTCCCTCGCAAGGTTCGCGAGCTTCGGCTGGGCGTGCGCCCAATCGTCGAGCGCGGCCTGCAATGTCCCGGCGATTGCTCCGGCGTCCGCGGCGCGCGCGAGGTCGCGCGACACCACGACGAGCCGGCCGTCGCGTCCCGCCTTCAACGACGCAAGCTTCACGACGAAATTCCTTCAGGCGAGCCGTCGAAGCGCTTGCGCAAGCCGGACCAGCAGTCGGCGTAGTCTTTCTGCAACGTTGGCAGGCTCGCCGCATGGTCGGTCAGATGCTGGGGAAGGCGCGTTTCGAACATGAAGGCGAGCGAACCGCTCAGACGCTCCGGTCTCAACTCGCTGGCCCGGGCGTGCTCATAGGCCGCAGCGTCTGGTCCATGCGGGCACATCGCATTGTGCAGCGACACGCCGCCCGGCTCGAATCCTTCGGGCTTCGCGTCGTAGCTGCCGAAGATGAGCCCCATGAACTCGCTCATGGCGTTCACATGATGCCAGGGCGGCCGAAACGTGTGCTCGGCGACCTGCCAGCGCTCAGGAAAGATCGCGAAATCGACGTTGGCGACGCCCGTCTCGGTCGAAGCCGAGGAGAGCACCGTGTTGATCGAAGGGTCCGGATGATCGAAGAGCAGCGCGCCCATCGGACAGAAGACCCGCAAGTCATATTTGTAAGGCGCGTAGCCGCCATGCCACGCGACCACGTCGAGCGGCGAGTGATCGAGCCCGCAGTCGAAGAAGCCGCCGCCCCATTTGAACGTCAGAACGCCTGGAGATTCACGGTCTTCGAAAGCAGCGACGGGCGTGTTGAAATCGCGCGGGTTGGCGAGGCCGTTGGCGCCGATCGCGCCGCGGTTCGGCAAGGCGAAAGAAGCGCCGTAATTCTCGCAGATGTAGCCGCGGGCGGCCCCGGCGACCAAGGCGACCTTGAACTTCACGCCGCGTGGGATGACGCAGATCTCGCCCGGCGCCGTCCGAAGGCGTCCAAATTCGGTGAAGAACTCGAGTTCCCCCTGCTGCGGGACGATCAGCAGCTCCCCATCGGCGTTGCAAAAGTAAGCATTGTGCATGGACTGCGTCACGAAGTAGAGATGCGCCGCCATGCCGACCCGCAGATCGGCGCTGCCCCCCGTCGTGATCGTGCGCACGCCGGCGACGAAAGTCAGTTCTTCCGCGGGAACGGGAGACGGCGACCAGCGGAACTGGCCGGCGCTGGGCGCGCTGGAGGGCGCGAGCGCGGTCTTCCACAAGGGCAGATCGGCCTTGGCGAAACGACGCGCATGCAGCACGGAGGGCCGTATGCGATAGAGCCATGATCGACGGTTGACGCCCTGCGGCGCGGTGAAGGCCGTCCCGGAAATCTGCTCGGCATAGAGACCGTAGGCGCAGCGCTGCGGCGCGTTCTGGCCCTTCGGTAAAGCGCCCGGCAACGCCTCGGTTTCGAATTCATTCCCGAAACCCGCCATGTAGAGCAGCGCTTCGGTCATAATCCTCATTCCGACGCCTGTTGCAGGACCCCGCGACGCAGCTGATCCTCTTCCATCGCCTCAAACAGCGCGCGGAAGTTCCCCTCGCCGAAGCCGTCGTCGCCCTTGCGCTCGATGAATTCGAAAAATATCGGCCCAAGCACCGCCTGGGTGAAGATTTGCAGCAGCAGACGCGGCGCTTGCCCGCCTTCGGCGCCTTTGCCGTCTATCAGAATTCCGAGCTCCTTCAGCCGCTCCACCGGTTGGCCGTGCGCCGCGAGTCGGCGCTCCAGGCTGTCGTAGTAAGAAGGGGGCGGATCGGGCATGAATTTCAGTCCGGCCGCGCGAAGCTTGGCGACGGTCTCGAAGATGTCGCTGCAGGCGCAGGCGACATGCTGCACGCCTTCGCCGCGGAAGTCGCGCAGGAACTCCTCGATCTGGCTGCTCTCGTCGGCGCTCTCATTGACGGGAATGCGTATCTTGCCGCACGGGCTCGTCATCGCGCGCGAATGCAGTCCGGTGAATTTGCCGGCGATGTCGAAATAGCGGATCTGATGGAAATTGAAAATCCGTTCGTACCAACTCGCGACGCTGTCCAGATGGCCGCGATTGACATTGTTGGTGAGGTGATCGATCACCATCAGGCCCGCGCCGACAGGATGCGGGTCGCGCTCCCCGGTCCAGCGAAAATCCACGTCCCAGATCGAGCCCCTGTCGCCGTAGCGATCGATGAGATAGATCAGCGCGCCGCCAACTCCCACGATCGCCGGGATTTCCAGCTCCATCGGGCCCACGCGCGTGAGGCCGGCTTTCGCTCCTCTGTGCAGCGCTTCCTGATAAGCGACGGCGGTGTCGAGCACACGAAAACCAACCGCGCAGACCGAGGGGCCGTGGGCCTTGGCGAAGTGGGCGGCGAAACTATCCGGCTCGGCGTTGAGCACGAAATTGATATCGCCTTGCCGGTAGAGCGTGACGTTCTTCGAACGGTGGACACAGACGGGAACGAAGCCCATCAGTCCGAGCAGCGCGCCGAGTTTTTCGGGTTCCGGATGCGCGAATTCCACAAACTCGAAGCCGTCGGTTCCGAGCGGATTCCTTTCGCGTGCGACGTCGCTCCTGGGCGCGAATCCGACGCTTCCCATGCGTTGACCCTCCTCTAATTCTCTGAAGGTCCTCCCGCTTAGATATGGCGGGCGGCGCGAAATTCGAGTCAAGTCGCGCACCCAAAGGCCGAAGGCGCCGCGGCGCGGGAGCAGCCATGATCCTCCACGATTATTTTCGCTCTTCGGCCGCCTATCGCGTGCGGATCGCGCTCGAGCTCAAGGGGCTCGAGGTCGAGCATCGACCGGTGCATCTCCTTCGAGGCGGCGGAGAGCAGTTCGCGCCCGCCTATCTCGCGAAGAATCCGCAGGCGCTCGTCCCTGCGCTGGAGCTGGACGACGGCGTCCTGCTCACCCAGTCGCTGGCCATCATCGAATATCTGGAGAGCCTACGCCCGACGCCGCGTCTGGTTCCTCAAGATCCGGTTCTCGCGGCGAAGACGAGGGCGGTCGCCCTCGCCATCGCCTGCGACGTCCATCCGCTCGTCAATCTCAGGGTCGGCGCTTATCTCGCCAGCGAGCTGAAAATCCCGCCGGATTCGATCGAAACCTGGCGAAGGCACTGGATATTGGAGGGTCTGCAGGCGGTGGAGAGGCTCATCGCGCCGACTCCGTTCTGCTTGTCCGCCGAGCCCACGCTCGCCGACGTGTGTCTCGTCCCGCAACTTTTCGCGGCGCGCCGCTTTGCGACCCCGCTCGACCATCTGCCGCGCATTCTCTCCGTCGAAGCCGCATGTCTCGAGCTGGAGGCGTTCCAGCGCGCGCATCCCGCGCGACAGGCCGACGCCGAGTGATGGGGCGAGCGAAGCGCCCGCGGGTTGCAGCTAGGGAAGCGAGTGTCAGGATGCAGGACCTTTTCCACTTCATCGGGGGGCGGCGGGTCGCCGGAGCGTCAAAACGCTTTTGCGACGGCTACGAGCCCATGAGCGGCGCCACGATTTCGCGCGTTCCCCTCGCCTCGCGGGAAGAGGTTGCGGCGGCGGTCGCGAGCGCCGAAGCTGCGCAACCGGCCTGGGCCGCGGTCAGTCCGCAACGTCGCGCGCGCGTGCTGCTGAAATTCCTCGACTGTGTGACCCGCGAGGCCGATGCGCTCGCGAGCTTGCTCGCTCGGGAGCACGGCAAGACGATTGGCGACGCCCGAGGCGACATTCAGCGCGGCCTCGAGGTCGTCGAATTCGCGATTGGCGCGCCGCATTTCCTGAAGGGCGCGTTCAGCGACGGCGGGGAGCGGGGAATCGACCTTTACTCCATGCGCCAGCCGCTCGGCGTGACGGCGGGCGTCACCCCCTTCAATTTCCCGGCGATGCTGCCGATGTGGATGTTCGCTCCGGCGATCGCCTGCGGCAACGCTTTCGTTCTCAAGCCGTCGGAGCGCGACGCGAGCGTTCCGTTGCGGCTCGCCGAGCTGATGATGGAGGCAGGCCTTCCCGAAGGCGTCTTCAATGTCGTGAACGGCGACAAGGAGGCCGTCGACGCCCTCCTCGATCATGCGGGGGTGAGGGCTTTGAGCTTCGTCGGCTCGACCGCCGTCGCCGAATATGTCTATGCGCGCGGCGCTGCGAGCGGAAAGCGCATGCAGTGCTTCGGGGGCGCAAAGAATCACATGATCGTCATGCCGGACGCCGACCTCGACCAGGCGGTCGAGGCGCTGGTCGGCGCTTCCTATGGCGCGGCGGGCGAGCGCTGCATGGCGATTTCCGTCGCAGTGCCGGTGGGAGAGGCCATAGCGGAGGCGCTGATCGAACGCCTCGTCCCGCGCGTGAGAGCGCTCAAGATCGGTCCTTCTACGGATCTTGGCGCGGATTTCGGCCCACTGGTGACGCGGGCGCATCTCGACCGCGTGAATTCCTACATCGGGGTCGGCGCAAAGGAGGGGGCCAGTCTGCTCGTCGACGGGCGTGACTTCCGAATGCAGGGATACGAGCAAGGATTTTACCTGGGCGGCTGTCTCCTCGACCGCGTCACGTGCGAGATGCGCGTCTATCGCGAGGAGATTTTCGGCCCCGTTCTCGTGATCCTGCGGGCCGCCGATTACGCCGAATCTCTGCAGTTCGCCAACCAGCACGAATATGGCAACGGCGTCGCGATCTTCACGCGCGACGGAGGCGTCGCCCGCGATTTCGTTTCAAAGGTCCGGGTGGGAATGGTCGGCGTCAACGTTCCGATCCCGACGCCGCTCGCCCACTACAGCTTCGGCGGCTGGAAGCGGTCCTTCTTCGGCGATCTCGGCCAGCACGGACCAGATTCCATGCGCTTCTACACCAAGACGAAAACCGTGACGTCGCGCTGGCCGGCCGGAGGCGCGGAGGGCGCGAGCTTCGTCATTCCCACAACGCAATAGCGCGGCGCGCCGGGAGGTCGAGGATGACTCACATCGCCTTCATCGGTCTCGGCCGGATGGGGGGCCCCATGGCCGCAAACCTCGTCAAAGCGGGACGCGAGCTGCGCGGCTTCGATCTCGATCCGCGCCTTTGCGAAGAAGCGGCGACGCAGGGAGTTCGTGGCGCAAGCTCGGCCAAGGAGGCGGCGCGCCGGGCGGCGGCGATTATCACAATGCTGCCGGGTGGGGAGGCCGTCCTCGCCGTTTGGAAGGAGCTCTTGGACTGTGCTGAGCGAGACGCGCTGTTCGTCGACTGCTCCACGATCGACATCGCCAGCGCTCGACGGGCCCACAGGCTTGCGGGGGATGCGGGCCGCCCTTGCGTCGACGCGCCCGTTTCCGGGGGAGTCGCGGGCGCCAAAGCGGGGACACTCACCTTCATGTGCGGCGGCGAGGCGGCCGCTTTCGAGAGGGCGCGCCCCCTGCTCGCCGACATGGGAGAAAAGATCATTCACTGCGGCGGCGGCGGACTCGGCCAAGCGGCGAAGATTTGCAACAACATGATGCTCGGCGCGACGATGATCGCGACTTGCGAGGCCTTCGCGCTCGCGGAACGGCTCGGCCTTTCCGACAAGACCCTTTTCGACGTCGCGTCGGTTTCCTCAGGGCAGTCCTGGTCGCTGACGCACTATTGTCCCGCGCCGGGAATATTGCCCGCGTCGCCGGCGAACTGCGACTATCGGCCAGGCTTCATGACGGCGCTGATGCTCAAGGATATGAGGCTCGCCGAGGACGCCGCGGAGCAGGTCGGGCTGCCGACGCCGCTCGCCGCGCTCGCCGCGCAAATTTATGCGCGCTACGCCGAGGGCGGCGACGCCGAGCGCGACTTTTCCGGCGTCATCCGCATGATCCGCCAAGGGCGGGCGTCAGAGGCGGAAACAGCGGATTTCATTGAGCCTCCTAATCCGGCGTGACGGCCCCCCTCCGCATGGGCGCGCCCGGCGTCGTCCGCGGCGTGGCGAGATTGCCACAATTTCTAAAAATCCATTATCGTCCGCCTACGCGATGCAACCCTTTTCGTCTTCGTGGATTTACCCTTTGTCGGGAGTTCCAGCCTCGTCGGGGTCGACAAGGTCGAAGTTCTACGGCAAGGGCGCCAGCCCAAGATTTGGTGCCCGCCAGGGAAGAAAATGAAGAATTATTGGCTTATTGCCGCAGCAGTCGTCTTCGCGCTCATTGTCGGCGCGCTGACGCCTATGCCCCGCAATCGTCCCGCCCAAACCGCCAATAAGGGGGAGGCGTCCCATGTCGTGCGCGTCGACTCCGACGCCGGCTATGATTGGCGCGCGCCGCCCAGCGGAGGCGAACACAAGTTCTGAAGCCAGTCTAACTCGAGCTCCGAGTAGGGGAGCACCGGCGGCCGGGGCTGGAGCTAGGGCTATCACAACCATCCACAGGTCAACATTGTGTGCGCGGGCGTGAACTACCGCTTCAACGCCTTCACGCCCGCCCCGGCGCTCGCCAAGTTCTGATCGCTTCACGGAGCGTCAAGAAAACCCGGCCTTGCGCCGGGCTTTTCTTTTGGGCCAGCTGAGAGCGTTTGAAACATCAGAGAACCGCCATGAAAGAACTGAGAGGCTTCATCTCCGCATCGCGCGCGCTGACCCTGATCAGCGGGTCGATGCTTTTGGTCTCGGGCGTCTGCGCCGAAAGCTGGCGGAGCTATCACAACGACCGCTTCGGCACGACGGCGGACGTTCCCGCAAGCTGGAAGATGCAGCCTCCCCCCGCAAACGACGACGGGCGCGTCTTCACCTCGCCGGACGGGCGGGCGGAGCTCACCGTCAACGGGGGCTACGCCGGCCTCGCCGATCCGGACGAACTCGGTTGGCGGCTCCAGCCAATGGAGGGCGAGACGGTCGACTACAAGCAGCGCAGGGGCGATTGGGCCGTCGTTTCGGGGACCAAAGGCGACAAGATTTTCTACCGCAAGACGCTGCTCTCCTGCGGCGGCGCGGTCGCGAACGACATTTCGCTCGAGTATCCGGCGAGCGAGAAAGAGACATACGATCCCTTGGTCGCCCATGTTGAGGCTTCTCTGAGGCCGGGAGATGGCTGGGGCGTCGACAAGAAATGCAGGTGAGGCGTCTCGAAGCGGGAAGCTCTCTACGGCCGAGGCGCATTTGCGGCGCGCAGCTTGACGGAAGGAGGCTCTGTTCCTAGGTTCCTGACGTCCTAGCGACATCCCTGGACAGGAAAGATTCGGTGAGCCATGGCCAGCAATAATGTGACCGACGCGAGCTTCAATGAAGACGTATTGAAGTCCGTGACACCCGTCCTCGTCGATTTCTGGGCTGAATGGTGCGGCCCCTGCCGCATCGTCGCGCCCCTGCTCGAGGAGATCGCCGCGGAGCTCGGGGAGAAGGTCAAAATCGTCAAGCTCAATGTCGACGAGAATCCGAATGTCGCCGGCAAGCTGGGTATTCGCTCGATTCCCACGATGATTCTCTTCAAGAACGGCCAAGCCGCCGCGCAGCGGGTTGGCGCGGCGCCGAAAGGCGAGCTTCTGCGCTGGATCTCTGGGGCGCTCTAAGCGGCGCCCCAGAAAGCGGGAACCGGCCTTTGGATAAAATTCCCGCTTGCGTGAAAGATTCTAGGCGCAGTGTCCTTGGCTCATGACGTCTGTGCGCTGGGCGCTCCTAAACAAGAGCGGTAGCGTTCGACGAGCGCAGACCCCGGCGTTCGGCGGAGAAAGGGAGAAAAGCTTCCGCGCGAGAAATTTTTCACCTGCCTCGTTGCGCTCGGCGGTTGAGATCTATTCGCGCCTCGCGGACCAGTCGACATTTCATCCTTGCCTTTCCCGCGCATTTACGCAAAGGTCGCTCAAGCGTAGCAGCGCTGATAGTCTGTCGGGGCGAGGCCCCCAGACCGCCGGCTGGCGATGGGCATCGAGGCGCGCGGGACCAATCCCGACCGAGGATGCGTCCGATTTCCCCGCCAAGGCCCCCGGGAGCGGTCGCACCTGCCAAATCGTCAACCGCGCTGGGACCCGCAATCGTGAAAAAGACTCCGGACATGATCGACCGCCACGTCGGGAGCCGCGTGCGCATGCGGCGCATGCTCCTGAAGATGAGCCAGGAAAAGCTTGGAGAAGCGCTAGGGCTCACCTTTCAGCAGATCCAGAAATACGAGAAGGGCCTCAACCGGATCGGTGCGAGCCGGCTCCAGCAGATATCCAAGACTCTCAATGTGCCGCCGTCGTTTTTCTTCGAGGGCGCGCCCACGGGGGCGACGACGACGGGGGACGGTCCCGCGGGCTTCGAAGAAGAGGGACAGTCTCAATATGTCGTCGACTTCATATCGACGGCGGAGGGGCTTCATCTCAACCGTTCTTTCGCTCGAATTCGAAATCCCAAAGTTCGTCGTCGCCTCGTGGAGTTGATCGCCTCTCTGGCCGACGCCGACGGCGAGGAAGCCGAAGCGCTCGGCAAGGAAGAGTGAGCCCGCATCTCGGCTGCGACCTTCCTCGCCGCCAGCTGATCTCGCGAAATCCAGCCGCGCGCCACGAATGCCGCGGCGCCGGCCGCCCGCCCTCGCCATGAGCACGGGGTCCGCCGCGCGGGAGCTGGAGCTCGCCCAGCATTATGCGGTCTGCGAAGCGATGGTCCGCGACAGGGACCGCGACGCCTGGCTCGCCACGCTCTTCGCCCCCGCGGATCGGCGCAAACATGTGCATGCGCTTTATGCTTTCGCATTGGAGATCGCCGAGATCCCCGGCAAGGTCACGCAGCCGCTGCTCGGGGAGATGCGGCTGCGCTGGTGGCAGGACGCGCTCAAGGCGCCGAACGGAGACGGCGGACGCGCGCATCCGGTCCTCGACGCGCTCCTCGACACGCTCGACGCCTGTTCCCTTCCGCGTCAGGAAGTCGCGGCCCTCCTCGACGCGCATGTCGCGGACCTTTACGACGACCCGATGCAGACCACGGCCGCGCTTCTAGACTATTGCGAGCGCACCGTGACGCAGCCGCTGCGCTGGAGCGCGCGGGCGCTTGGCGGCGCAGGCGACGCGCAGGCGCTGACGGAGGCCGGAACGGCGCTTGGCTTGCTGGACGTCCTGCGTCGCTTGCCGCGAGGCGGCGCGCAATTCCTGCCCAACGATCTGCTCGCCCGCCATGGCGCGCGCCGCGAGGACGCCGTGGCCGGCGCCGAAACGCCGCAGCTCTGCGCGGCGATCGCCGCGCTGATCGATCGTGCGTCTCAAAGCTTCGAGCGGGCGAAAGCCGCCGCGCGCGGGGCCGACGAGGCGACGCGCCTCGCGCTTCTTCCCGCAGCGACCGTTCCGCTGTATTTGCAAGCGATGCAGGCGAGGGACTTCCATCCCTTCGGCGCGCCGCGCCTTCCTTCGCCCTGGCGTCGGCAGTGGCGGCTGTGGCGCGCCGCGCGCGCGGGACTTTAGAGCGAATTTTGCAAAAGTTGACAGGCTTTTGCGATCGGAATTCGCTCCCAGCTTCCTGATTTGGCGCGATTTCTTATCGCTCGAACGATTCCGTTCAAGCGGAAAGCGCGCTAGAAACCTGTTCCAGCGGGCGTTCTCGCGCGGAAGCGGCGTCGGCGGAAAGCGCGAAAACCTCCCTCATGCGCGTGGAGCGAAGCGATGCAGCGGAAGGTCGAAGACCAGCAACTTGCGCCGGCGCGGCATTTGCGCGCCGAAACTCTGGTGCTGCTGCGGTGGGTCGCGATCGGCGGCCAGACCCTCGCGATGCTCTATGTCTATTACTATCTCAAATTCTCGTTTCCGATCGGTCTCTGTTTCGTCGCGATCGCCACGTCGAGCGCGCTCAACATTGCGCTTCGCGCCGGGAGCCGGAGCAGTCTGCGACTGGACGACACTGAGGCGGCCGTGCTCCTCGCCTACGATGTGATCCAGCTTGCCGCGCTGCTTTATCTCACCGGCGGCGTGACCAACGCCTTCGCCATGTTCTTGCTGGCGCCGGTGATGATCTCGGCCGTTTCGCTGCCGCGCCACTTCACCCTTCTACTAGGCATATT
>Ga0335078_10003898_pt1 | contig 22181 bp, 19 predicted proteins | sample Lox_Sample_32_FD_206711 | JGI IMG/M metagenome (GOLD analysis project Ga0335078, IMG submission 206711) | Soil microbial communities from Loxahatchee National Wildlife Refuge, Florida, United States - Lox_Sample_3.2 | ecosystem: Environmental > Terrestrial > Soil > Wetlands | place: USA... | reverse complement strand
AGACGATGCCGACCCCGGGTTACGACTACCAGTCGTGGATGCTGGCCGAGATCAACGCGCTCCAGAAGGCGGTCGCCGACCACACCTCCACCGAAAAGCTACAGTGACCTCGGCCGAGGCCGCGTTGACCGCTGACCCCGTCCTCACGCGCGAGGCCGGCGACGCGTTGCGGGTCGACCGCGTGACCGTGCGGCTCGGCGGGCGCACGGTGCTAGACGATGTGAGCTTCGAGATCGGGGCGGGCGAGTTCACCGGACTGATCGGCGCCAACGGCGCCGGCAAGACGACGCTGTTCCGGGTCATCCTCGGCCTGCAACCACCCGCCTCGGGGAGCGTGCGCGTCGGCGGCAGCCGCCGGTCCGGGCGCGATGTCGGGTACGTCCCGCAGAAGTTCCTGCTCGATCCCGACATGCCGCTCCGCGGCCGGGATCTGATCGCGCTCGGGCTCGATGGTCAGCGGCTCGGGATCCCCCTGCCCTCCCGCACCCGTCGCGCGCGCGTGCAGGAGATGATCGAGGCGGTCGACGCGGGCGCGTTTGCCGATGAGCGGGTCGGGCGCCTGTCTGGCGGGGAGCAGCAGCGGATCCTGATCGCGCACGCGTTGATCAGCCGGCCGCAGCTGCTGCTGCTTGACGAGCCGCTGGCCAACCTCGATCTCAAAAGCGCCCAGGAAGTCGTCGGGCTGCTCTCGCGGATCGCCACCGAGCAACAGGTAGCGGTGCTGATCTCCGCTCACGAGATGAACCCGCTACTGCCCGTGATGGACCGGATCGTGTATCTCGCCGCCGGGCACGCGGCCAGCGGCACCGCCGCGGACGTCGTCCGCTCAGACGTCCTCAGCCGCCTCTACGGCCATCACGTCGACGTGCTGCGCGTCCACGGCCGCGTGCTGGTCGTCGCCGGCGCCGGCCACGATCAGCATGCAGCGCTCGACGACGACACCGGGGACGCGTCGGCTCCGGTCGAGATCGTCTAGCGCGGGGTTGCCGTGCACGCCGAGCTGGCAGCGATCGTCGCGCCCGGGTTCTTCTCCTCGAGCTCGGTCCAGCTCGCGCTCGTCGTCGGCGCGCTCGTGGCGATCGTCGCGGCAACCGTCGGCGTGTTCACCGTGATCCGCGGCCAATCGTTCGCCGGCGAGGCGCTCGGGGACATCGGCGCCACCGGCGGTTCGAGCGCTTACCTGGCCGGGATCGCGCCCCTGTGGGGGTTCGTTGGGATCTCGGTCGCCGCGGCCGCGGTCATGGAGCTGATCGGAATCCAGCGCGCCCGTGGGCGCGACCTGGCGACCGGGATCGTGCTCGGCGCCGGGTTCGGACTCGCCGCCCTGTTCCTCTACCTCGGCACAACGTCGAGCAGCACCACCGGCGCGACCGTCACGATCCTGTTCGGATCGATCTTCGCGCTGGACAGCTCGATCCTGCCGCTCGTCGCCGGGTTCGGAGCGATCGCGTTCGCGACGATCCTCGCGCTCTACCGGCCGCTGTTGCTGGTGTCGGTCAGTCCCGAGCTCGCCGCCGCCCGCCGGCTCCCCGTCCGGACCATCGGCGGCCTCTACCTGCTCGCGATGGCGCTCGCGGTCGCGCTCTCAGCGGTCACCGTCGGCGCGATCCTGTCCACCGCGCTGCTCGTCGGCCCGGCGGCGACCGCCCTTCAGCTCACCCGCCGGCCCGGCCGCGCGATCGTCTCCGCGGCGCTGGTGGGCATCGCTGCGATGTGGCTCGGGATCCTTCTCTCCTACGACAGCTACGACTGGTCGGCGAACCACCAGCACTGGCCGGTCAGCTTCTTCGTCGTCACGCTCGTCCTCATCGCCTACATCGCCTCCCGGGTCATCCCCGTCCCGGCCCGAACAAGCGGCGACTGAACCCATCATGTTCTCCGGATTCATGGTCAACGCCTGGATCGTCGCGACGATCGTCGCGGTCGTCGGCGGCGCCGTCGGGTTCTTCGTCGTGCTCCGCGGCTCGGCGTTCGTCGCGCACGCCATCCCCAACGGCTCGTTCGCCGGCGCTGCCGCCGCCAGCCTGATTGGGATCAACACCCTGATCGGCCTCGGTGTGTTCGCGCTCGGCTCAGCGCTCGGGATCGGACTCCTCGGCCGCCGCGGACGCCACGACGTCGCCACCGCGCTCACCCTCGTGTTCGCGCTCGCGCTCGGCGCGCTGTTCCTCAGCTTCACCGTCGAATACGCACCTGAGATCTACTCGCTCCTGTTCGGCGAGGTCCTCGGCATCAGCACCAACGAGCTCGTACCGACGATCGTCCTCGCCGCCATCTGTCTCGCCGTGCTCGCGCTCCTCTACCGGCCACTGCTGCTGTCCTCGACCCTCCCCGACTCGGCGCACGCCCGTGGCATCCCGCCCTACACCGCCGAGCTCGCCTTCCTCATCCTCGTCGCGCTGGCCACGACCATGACCGTCCCCGTCGTCGGGACCGCCCTCATCTTCAGCCTCATGATCGGCCCGCCCGCCGCCGCGCGAGCGTTCACCACCCGGCCCCTCACAGCCGTCGTGCTGTCGGTCGCCATCGCCGTCGCGATCGCCTGGGCAGCGATCGCCCTGTCCTACCAAACCAACTGGCCAGTCGGCTTCTACGTCGGGATCATCAGCGCCGCCAGCTACGCAGCCGGGCGCACCTGGGCCCACGCGCGCCAACGCCACACGCCCCGACGACCCCGGGCGGCCAATCACACCAGCGGCGCGACCCTCGCCCCGACACACAACAGCTAGGCCGAGAAAGTGCAACGAGCCGGCCGACAGACACCCGCGCGCCCGCGCTAAATCAGCGCCACTCTGGCCCCGCAACGATCCCGGCAACCCGCACCCGCGCCGACGACGACTTCGTGCCCCCGCCCACTGACCGCCGCCGATTGACACCGCGCCGAACCTGCCCCCCGACAGGACTACGAACCGCACCGCGCCGATAGCCGCGCGCGTCACCCGAGCGCGCAGCGACCATCCCCGCTGCGCCTCGCGCTACGCGCTTCGGCTTCGCGATGACGGTCGCTAGGGCGTGGTCCTCCGCCCGGCAGCGCAACCGACTGCAGTCTCATACACCAGCCCGACAAACCACACCCACCAAGGCACCGCTGAGCAGCCCGCTCCGCTCGCCCCGGAGCCCCCGTGTTCGTCCCGCTCCCGGCGCTCGGCAAACGGCCATGAGCCATCGGCGAAACGCGAGCCTGGCCCAACCCGCGATCACAACGAGCGCCTACCCGCACCCATTCAGCCACTCGGAATATCCCTGCTCCACCAGTTCGATAGTCGCGCAAGGGCCTCAAGCCACATTCAGGCCGGGACGGCGTACGTAACCGTCTCGAGCACCTGGAGCTGGAGTGCGTCGGCGATCTCCTGCAGCCGGTCGATCGCCACCCCGGAGTAGCTGTTCGCCTCCCAACGCTGAACCTGCTGCTCTGGCACTCCCAGTCGCTTGGCCAGCTCCCGCTGAGTCAACCGCGCGGCGATCCGCGCCTCGATCAGCGCGATCGGCAGCTCACGCAGCGAGCGCAGCGTGCGCTGCGCGATACGCCCGGAGCGGAGGTCGTCGTAGCGTTCGAGCTCCTCGCGAAGCTCGTCGCGCTGGCTTTCGTTTGCCTCGATCATCGCCTCGTGGATCCGAGGGTGAACGTCCGGCCCTGGGCCCGAGGCCTTCAGTCCAGCCAGTCCCTCCTCGAAGCGCTTAAGCGCCGCCTTGGTGATTCGGTACTGGCGCTCGTTCGTGATCACGCCCAAGCCTCGAGGTCGATGGCGATGATCCCCTTCGGCTCCCGCGTGAGCCGATCGTGCCGGAAGAACTCGAGGAACGTCGTCCCTCCGGGCTCCGCGGCGAGCTGGGCGGGGAAGAGCTCGCCGCCGAACTTCGTCTTCTGCGCGGTTCGGCGGTCGCAGAAGTCGAGCAGAACCAGGTCGAGCGACGCTGGGTCGACGGAGCCGGCCTCCCAGCATGCATCGAAGTCGCCCGGCTCGTCCTTGTCGGTGACGAAGCTGCCATCCAGATACACGCGTGAGCAGCCCGCCGCGTGGAGCGAGTTGATCGCGGCGCGCAGGCCATCGATCAGCTGTTCGCGTCGTTCGTTTGTCGCGTAGCGCTCCACGATCTCGTCCCAGGTCGCCGGGTGGATGCCGGGCGGGAGATTCCCGCGCTCGTCAAACGATGGTATGACGACACAACAGTCATGTTGGGTTGACCCCAGAACGCCGCCGGTGCCAGAATGACTTTCACGTACGCTGCTTGAGCCTAATAACGATACTTGACGATATACAGCATGACTTAGTAGGATCCCTCGGGCGCCGTGGCTGACGAACCAGACACGATCATTTCGATCATCGGGGCACCTGATGCGGCCGAACAGCACGACCGCCGACCCGTGCCGATAACGGAGCCGGGCCGTGACGCCCTCTCCCCACGCGAGGTCGCCGACCGCGCCGGCTTCTCCTACCACGCCATCCTCCGCGCCATCCGCCGCGGCGACCTCGAGGCGTTTGAGCCCGTCCCCGGCCACTACCGAATCGCGGTGTCCGATTACGAGCGCTGGCTACGCCGCCCGGCGCAGCCCCGCAAGCCCCCACCACCGCCGGCGCCGCGCCGCGAACGCCCGCGCCCACACCCCGCCATCGACCCCTCACATCCGGGAAGCTTTGCTCGCCTCCGTGCAATCGAAGGGAGCTGAGCACCGTGGACATATACAAGAAGCCGAACGGCAAGTGGCAGGTTCGCTGGCGGGAAGGGATGACCCGCCGCTGCGCCCGGACGTTCGACCGCAAAGGCGACGCCCTGAACTTCATGAGCTGGCTGCGGCGCCGCCAGCAGCTTGGTCAGGCGGCGGTCCCGGATGACGTACCGCTGTGCGAGTTCATCGAGACCTATTGGCGGCTGCACGCGGTGCCGAACCTCAGCCCTGCGACTCGCGACCTCTACAACCGGGTGTGGACACTCCACATCGCGCCGCGTCTCGGCGACTACGGCGTGCGCGAGCTCACGCCGAAGCGGCTCACCCGGTTCCGCGCCGAGCTCGAGCGCGTCGGCGTCGGCACTGCGACCGTGGTCAAGGCCATGACGATCGTGCAGTCGATTCTCAGCTTCGCCGTCAGCGAGGAGCTCGTCGAGTACAACGCCGCCGCCGGCGTGACGAAGCCGCGGTATGAGCGCGCCCGCGAGCCGCACATCTTCCTGCCGGCCGAGGTCGAGACGATCCGCGCGAAGCTCGACCTGCGCGACCGCACGCTCGTCTCGGTCCTCGCCTACTCAGGGCCCCGGCCCGAGGAGGTCGTCTGCCGCCTCGCCTGGAGCGACGTCGGCGAGCACGCGATCCGCTACGAGGACACCAAGCGGCACCGCATCCGGCACACGCCGCTGCTGAAGCCGCTGGCCGAGGACCTCAAGGAGTGGTTCCTCGCCTCCGGCCGGCCGACGGGCACCTGTCCGGTGTTCCCAGCACACGACGGCGGCTTCTGGCATCAGGATGACTGGCGCAACTGGCGCAACCGCGTTTGGCAGGGCGAGCGCGAGCGGCCCCGCCGAGACCGCAAGAACCCGACCCCTCCACGCCCCGGATGCGCCCCCAAAGACACCCGGCCGCGCGACCTGCGATCGAGCTACGTGACCCTCCGCGTCTACGAGGGGATCCCGCTCACGCAGATCGGCCGCGAGGTCGGCACGAGCATCCGGATGATCGAGCTCCACTACGCCGGCGTGATCGCGAATTGGGACGGCAAACAGCGCCCTGCGGAGGCCTCAATTCGGGCCGCGAGAGAGGCCTCCATCCGGGCCCCGCGTCAAACTAGTGGACGCGGAGTGGACGCGCTGACCAATTTGAAGGACTCCTCCGCCTGATGCAAAATCCCTGGAAACAAGCGGAAAGCCCTCTGTCGGACTCGAACCGACGACCCCTTCCTTACCATGGAAGTGCTCTACCAGCTGAGCTAAGAGGGCGAGGCTGCCAGGGTACCGCGTCGGCGCCGGCAGGAGCTAGCCTCCGTATGCGGATCGCAGGAGCGAGAGCATCGCGCCGGCGGACCGGGATCCGATCGGCGAGTTGCTCGAGTCGGCGAATCCGATTTCGAGGTGCGGGCCGGACGAGATGCCCACGATGCCGGGACCGATCGAGCTCATCACCTGGCCGGCGCCGACGTGAGTGCCGATCGGCAACTGATATAGCGGACCGGCATGGCCGTAGTAGACGTAGCTGTAGCCGGCGAGTGAGCCGTCGCAGTGGAGTACCGGTGCCCACGGCCCGAAGCCGCCGATGCCGTGCAGGACGATCGTGCCCGAACACACGGCGTATTCGGGGGTGTTGCCGGGCGCGGAGATATCCACGCCCTGGTCGGGCGACCATTCGCTGGGCAGGGCCGCAGCGCTCCTGGGCAGTGGGAACGTGAACCCGCCGGCGGAAACCGGACCCGGGCCTGCGGTCGGCCGCGACGCGGGCCGGGAACCGGACGACGCCGGGGCGGACTGACGCGCGGCCAGCGCGGCCTGCGCGGCCTGAAGCTGGGAAAGCTGATGCTGCAAGCGTTCGACCTCGGCGCGCACGCCGGCGAGCGCGCTCGCCTTGGCGCTGCGGAACCTGGCCACGGCCGCCCGTTGCTGCTGCAGGGTCGCGCTCGTCTGCGCGAGCTGATTTCGCTGAGCGACCACCTCCTCGATCAGCGTCTGCTCGCGAACCTCGAGCCTGCCGAGGCGCGTGGCCTGCGCCGCGACGGCGCGGCGGGCGGCACGAACCTGGCTGACGACGCTGATGTCCTGCTTCCTGACCCGCTGTATGAATGCCAGGCGGTTCAGGAGATCCTGGAAGCCGCTCGCCTCGATCACCACACTCACGATGTTCGGGGTGTCGGTCTCGTAGGTGGCCACGAGTTGCCGCGCGAGCACTTGCTGGCCGTGCGCCTCGAACCGTTCGAGTTGGCCCAGACGCGTCCGCGCAGCGGCGAGCTGGACGCGAAGCTTGCCGAGCTCGATGTTCTTCGCATCGATCTCGGCCTGGATGCGGTTGAGTCGCCTGGCGACGGCGGCGATGCCCGCATTCAGCTGCCCGAGGCGACCCGAGGCGGCGCGCACCGCGCGCGAAAGCGACGAGACGCGTCCCCGGCCACCCGCTATCCGGTGCTGGAGCTGCCCTTCGCTGGCCGCCTTTGCGCCGGGCGCGCTCGAGCCGAGCGCCATGGCCGCAGCCAAGATGGCCAACGCCGCCAACATGGCGCAAGCCGCGTTGCTGATTGGCGTCCGTCGAATCCGCATCGTCGCTGAGGCGGCCCCGCGTCCGCTGCGGGCCCGCGCCGCCGGCTTGCGCCCGGCTTGGTCAGGCGGCGGCCACGTTAACACGCCGGCCGGATCCGCCGCCGCCTCGGACGTTCCCTGCAAGAAAACGTGCAAGAAGCAGGATTTCAGCGCGCTCTCTCTACGCGCGTCTCGTCTCACGGGACCGCACCAAGACCGTACATGCGCAACCGCGTGGGCCTGCCCGTCCGCACGCGATCACGGTCGATCCGGACAAGCGGTGCCTCCGACCGCGATGGACGGAATCGCATGTGGCGCGTCGAGAGCGGCTTGACCGCCGCGTTGGTGCTCAGGAACGTGGCCACCGGGCCGTCGCCGAGGCGTTTGGCGATACACCCCTTGCGCGAGGCGATCATGTCCTCGACCGCGGCATCTACTTCGCGGACGAGCAACCCGGAGACGACGACATCGTCGCCCGATATCGCAGCCTTCCGATGGGCTCGAGGCTGCCGAAACCGAGTGCCGGCATCGCGTTGCCGAGCTGATCGCTGAGGTTCGGCGCCGTCAGCGAGCTCGGCCGGCTGAGCTTTCCGCGTCGGGGCCGGGGTCGCGCTCGCGTAGCATTTGCTCGCTCGCGCTCGCGCGCCCGAGCAGCGGGGCTGTCGGGCCGGATGGTCGATCAGCGCCCCGAAAGTCGACGGCGCCCGACTGCTGGCTCGCGCGCACGAGGGACGGCGGTGCGGCCCCTGGCGGCCCCGACGCCGACCCGTCTGCCGGCGCTCGCTCAACCGTGCACGCTGCGGCGTGCGAGCGGGCGCTGGCGCTGACGTCTCACGTCATTGGCACGTGTGTCGTCTGGGAGTGCGTGGCTCGTCGAAATGGCCGAGCGGTCGCGCGGGTTCGCGACCCCGGCCGAGCAATGGCACGACGCTGAACGCGATCTCGCCGCGGCCGAGGCAAGCGGTGATCAGCAGGCGATCGGCGCGGCCAACCAGCGCATCGACGGCCTCGTCGCGACGTGGCGCGATCAGGCCGCGGCGGACGAGCGCGAGGCGAGATCGCAAGCGGCACAGGCGGCGCGCTTTTCGAGCGACGTCAGACGCCCGCTCGTGCGACCGAAGAGCGGGTCCGAGGCGCTCGCCGAAGCGTTGCTGGTCGCGACCGGTCGGGCACGGGCCCGGTCTGGTAGGTGGTTCGAGTGAAACCTCCGCAGCGCGGAGCTGTGCCGCCCGCAAGCGCTATCCCGGTTGAGGCCGAGGCGATTCAATCCGCGCTGGTCGCGCATGAGGCTGCCGCCAACGAGGCGAAGCGCGCCGATCGCCGAGCTTGTCCGGCTTCAGCGTGACCGCGCCGGCCCGGCCGAGGCCGAGCAGAAAGACGCCGCGGAGCTTGCCGCCGCGTTATCGCACGGCCGCAAGCGGCCAGCGGCGCGCCACGTCGCCGAATACGAGGCCGCGTTCGCGACTGCTCAGCGCGAGGCGCAGGCCCGCGCGATGCTTGGGCGCGACAGCTGGGAAGTCGGCGTGAGCGCTTTCCGCGAGCACGGCGGCGAGCTGCAGCTGCCTGACCGAACAGCGATTCGAGGGCCTGCGCCGCGACTATCTCGCGGCGATCGACGGATTGGAACAGGCGCACGACGAACTGCCGCGTGCGATGGCGTGGAGGACGTTCTTCAGCGACAGCATCCGGGGACGCGGTGGCTACCACGCTCTCGACGCGATCCAACCGATCAGCTCCGTAGTGGAGCCGACCGGGGCCTCGCCCTTGCGCAGGAGCGTGACCCGATCGGGGACGCGCTCGCGCCAGACGGCCGAGGGCCGGACGACGGCGCTCTCGAAAACTGATGCAATCCACTGCCGGCGATCAGAGATCGGCGCGTCGTCGAACATGACCTCGTCGAGCTCGGGCGGAAGCTGGAGTCCCCGCGCTGCCATCTGCGCCGCCGCCAGACGCTCGGCGCTCTCCGCAACTGCGCGATCGGCTTCGGCGAGCCGGCGCTCAAGCACTCTCGCCGTCGACGGCGACTGGGCGGGCTTGATCTGCGACGCGACTGCCTCGACCGTGGCGATCGCCTCGTCGTGCGCCTGCTCGGCTTCGGCCACGGCAGCCCCATCGGCGAGCTCGTCGAACTCGACGCCCCCAAGCGCCTTCTCCTTGAATAGCGAGACGACGTAGTCCTCGAGCTGATCGGCGCTCGCGTTGAGCGGCGCTCGACATGAGTCCTTCGAGTTCTGCGAGAACCGGCAGCGGTAGTAGGTGCGGTCCCGAACGCGGTAGAACGTCGCAGCGTGGCCGCAGCCCGAGCAGCGCACGAGCCCGCCCGACAGCAGCGCACCCTCCGAGCCCTCGCCGTCGCGGCGCTTGGGCTTAGCGCCGCGTAGTTCCTCGACCTTGGCGAACAGCTCATGGCTGACGATCGCCTCGTGCGCGCCCGGGGTCTCATGCTCGCCGTTATAGGCCATCCCCGTGTAGGCCTTGTTCCGAGTGAGCCAGGAGACCGTCTGCGGCGTCCAGCGGGCCTGCCGGAGCACCTTGTCGCGCTTGCGCGGCCTCGGGAACACGCCGGTGGCGTTGGCCGCCGCGGCGATCCTGGACCAGGACCAGCCCTGCGCCCTGAGCTCGAAGATCAGCAGGACGACCGCCGCCTCGGGGTCGAACACCACCAACCCGGACCCCTTCTCCTTCCGGTAGCCGAACGGCGCGGACAGATGCACCCCGCGCTGGATCGCGCCGGCTACGGACGCCGCGAGGTCCTCCGCTCGCTTGGACCGCTCGAGCTGGTTCACAGCAAGGCGGACAGCCGTTACGAACTCGTCGTTGCCGTTGCCGAGCGTGATGTCACCGTCAGCGGACAGCAGCCTGCCGCCGTCATCCTCGACTTGGCGGATTATCACCAGCGCTTCCTCCACCGTGCGAGCGAACCGGTCAAGCCGGCTCACGACGATCCCGCCCGCCTTCCCCCGCTGGATCAGCGCGCGCGCCCGGTTGAACCCCTTGCGGTCCATCGTGCCGCCCGACACGTCCTCGTCGATGAACACCCCCGCCAGCAGCTCGACCCCGTGCCCGCGGGCGTGCGCCTGGATCTTGGTCAACTGCTGGTCCTTGGCCTGGTAGCTGTCGCCCTTGCGCCCCCCGACCCTGGTCACCCGAACGTACGGGACAAAGGGCTTGGTCTTACCGCGATGGTCATGGTTGCCTCCTTGCTTGGTGACTGATGGTGAGTTGCTCATGTGCCTCCGTAGCGTTCATCGTGCCTCAGGACCGACGACCCGCAAACGCATCCAGTGAGCAAGCGCCATGACGCCGAGTACGAGAGGGAATAAAGCAGCGCCGAGGAGGAGTGTGCACGGCTCGAGTTGGAAAGTGCCCTTCCCAGCGTGCAGCGTGAGAAGCGCCTCGTTGAACGACTTCGGGGTCGGATTATGGTCAGCGACGATGCCACCGACAACGGCGACCCCGATGGCAAGGAGGATCGCGACGACGATCCCGACTACCCAGGTCCACTTTGAGCGATCGTCCGTGTTCCATGCTTTGGGAATGCCTGGTGATACAACAATCGCAATCAGAATGGCTGCATCAACGGTCGCGGTCGTGTAGAACGCTCCTCCGTCAACTGGATGCGGAAGCAAAACCGATGGCCAGTGACTCAAGTACCCAAAGGAACAACAGCACACCAAGGCTGCGAATCTCGACGAAACGGTTCGCGCTGCGAAGGTTGTCGACGATGACATCATCAACGAACCCGATCATGCAGCCCAGGAGGAGGCTTGTGTAAATAAGCCAACCCACATCGGCGGCGTCGATCCAATGGAAGGCTCTAGCAACGAGCAGCAGGGGTGCGCAGAGGAGAAACGGCCACGTCCGAACGCGCGAGGTGATCTTGTCCATCGCGGCGACGAATCTCCTAAGCAGGTTTCCAACGTCAAATGACCGCTGGGTACGGGACGCCACTGCGCCGAGTCGCAGCCAAAGCGAACGCATCCTTAACCAAACAGAATGCATCGCGAGGAACATGCCAGCTCCGACAGCAGTCAGCACAGCCAATGTCGCGAGGGTGAGCAGCAGCACCCGGATGCCTTCACCCGGCAGGCTGAAACGCAGAACGGCGGGCGTCATCGCGTACAGAAAAAGCGCCAGCAACGCGAACCCAGCGACGACGCGTGCATGCACCCAGACCCGTCGCATGCGCTGCGATCGCGTCCCCGGGTGGACTGGCGCAGAAGAGACGGCACCGACGGTCGCAGCGGTAGCGGTCCCAGTCGCGCCGACCGCATGGTCGGCGAAGACTCGACGAGCCCAGTCTCCCCACTCGGGCTCAGTCCGTGGCGGGTGATGGATTGTCCGCTGGTTCTCGATCATTGGGACTCCCGGGTCCAAGGTGTTCCGCTGTGGCACACGGCTCTGTCCGCCCCGCGTGCTAGCTATCGATGCGTTGGTTGAGCGTGATTGTAGCGTCCGAACTTTCCGCAACGGCGCCGGTAAGACTACCACAGTCCGGATGCTGGGTCCCCTGCTCCCGCCGACGGCCGGGGCGCCACCGTCGCGGGGCTGGACGTGGTCGAAAAATGGGCCTGAGGTGCGGCGGCGGATCGGCGTGGCGCTCCAGAAGAATCCGCCTTGACCCGGTGCAGACTGGGCGCGAACTGCTCGAGCTCCAATGCGGCCTGTATGGATTGCCGGGCAGGCGGCGCGGGCCTGTGCCGCGGGGCTGCTCGAACTCGTCGGCCTGTCCCACCTGGCCGACCGGCGAACGAAGACCTACTCCGGCGAGATCAGGCGCGGGCTCGATCTCGCGAGCGCGCTCGTCCGCTCGCCCGAGGTGCTGTTCGTCGACGGGCCCACGACCGGCTCGGACCCCGCCTCGCGTCTGACCATCCGGGACGAGGTGAGCCGGATCGCGCCGGCGCGGACCGTGTTCCTCATCACCCAGTACCTCGAGGAGGCCGATCAGCTGTGCGATCGCCTGGCGATCATCGACAACGGCCGCGGGCACGCCGGAACAGCTGAAGGCCGAGATGGGGCATGACGTCGTGTCGGTCACGGTCGCGGGCGCGGACGTGGCCGCCACCGAGGATGCGCTGTCCGGACTGGCCGGGCTCGAGCGCGTGGTCGCCGAGCGCGAGAGACTCGCGCTGTACGTCGAGGACGGTGCCGCTTCGATCGACGACATTTGCGCAGGCTCGAGCGCGACGAGATCCGCGCCGGCGCGATCTCCGTCGTCCGCCCCTCGCTTGACGATGTCTTCCTCAAGGCGACCGCCCGCCACCTCGAAGGCCAGGAGGCGTCCACTCAAACCGGCTAGGTGAACTCATGACCGAAGTCCTCCTCCTCGGCCGCCGCGCCACGCGCGACCCCGAGGCGACGATCCCGACCTTCTTCATCCCGCTGTTCTTCCTCGTCGTGAACACGAGGTCGAGCTCGGGTATTTCGACAAGCTGCTGGTGGCGCCGATCCGGCGCTCGTCGATCATCTTCGGCACCTCACCGCGGACCTCGTGCGCGGGATCGCCACCTCCACGCTCGTGTTGCTGGTGGGCATCGCGCTTGGCGCCCGGATCGAGAGCGGCGTGGCAGGCGCGATCGTGATCGTGCTGCTGTCGGCGAGTCTCGGCGTCGCCTACGCCGGCTTCGGCCTGCTCGTCGCGCTCCAGACGCGCGACGTCCAGGCGACGCAGTCGAGCTTCTTGTTGTTCTTCCCGCTGCTGTTCCTGATCCCGAACTTCGTCCCGTTCGACCGGCTGTCACGCTGGTGGAGACGCTCGCACGGATCCACCCGGTGAGCTACGTGATCGTCGACCTCCGGTCAGGCGCCGGACACCGGCCCCGGCGCTCAACCGCCGGACACCGGAAGTACCGGCGTGCACGCGGGATGCTGTGGATGTGCGGGGTCGAGCGCGGTGAGTACGTCGGCGTCGGCGATGTGGTCGTAGGGCATCGACAGGTGCTCGCCCTGATCGAGCGAGCACTGGCTCTGCAGCAGGATGTTGGTGACATTCGGCGCCGCCGCGAGGAACGCCGAGGTGTACGGCGTCACGACCTCGTCGTTGTCTGACTCGATCACCGTGTAGTTGATCCCGGTGGCGGTCTCACCCTGGGCGTTCAGGTTCGCGATAAAGCTCGACCCGGCCTCCTGATCCTGGCACGCGGGACAGTCGGCGCCCACGAGCGCGCTGCCCCCGGGGAAGTAGCTCGCGAGCGTGACCAGGCCGTCGAGCGTCGTCCCGTGGTTCGACGGCGCGAGACCCACGAGCGTGTTCACCTCCGCGTTCCCGCCGAGGAACTTGATGTAGTAGCGCGGCATCATGCCGCCCTGCGAGTGACCGACCAGGTCGACCTTCTTCGCGCCGGTCGCAGCGCGAACCTTGTTGACAAAAGTCGATAGCTGCTCGGCCGACTGCGCGATGTCGCCGGTGGCGTACACGCCGAGCGATCCGCTGCTGTCGTGGGAGCCGTAGTTGAGCGCGAACACGCAGTAGCCGTGGTCGTAGAGCAGCGGCGACAGCGCCTGCCAGCTGTCGGACATGTCGCCGAATGTCCCGTGAACGAGGATCACCGGCACCGGGTGGGCGTCGGAAGGCTTGCAGGACCAGTTGTTGGCGCCGGGCGGGCTGGCCGTCGGACTGACGTGCGCGTAGCCGAGGATCCCGTTGTAGACGACCGGCAGCCGCGCCGCCGCCGGCGACGCGGTCATGGCGAATGCGATCACGGCAACCGCGATCGCGACGGCACGGTGATGCATGAGTGACTTCCTCCCGCGAGTCCGATGGTCCTGGGTGAACTGCTTATACCCGCGACCGAGGCGTTCACATCCAAACGGTGAACGCCTCGGGGGGCCCCGGGCAACCGGGGCTCCAGGTGACCGCGCCCCGCCGACGGCCACCACCGCGACGCCTGGCGGGTTCGCCGCGTGCGCGGCCCCGGGGGCTGCGCGATCGTCAGCCCGATGCCCGGGCGCGCCGTTCACGTTCAGCTGCATCCGTGGGCGGCTCGCCATCATCCGCGACCGCCGGCCCCACGGCAGACGCCTGACGCTCGACGACCCATAGCCGCACGATCGACTTGCCCCCCGCGCGCACACGCTCGCGGCTAGGTCGTTCACCTAGGTCCTGTCCTCCCCGGCCGGATCGGCTGACGCTCGGCGTGCTCGGTCGCACGGTGGCGCTCGAAGGACCCGCAATCAGCTCGCGACGCGGCTGATTTCGCCACACGGCACAGGCCAATGGCGGGACCAGGATTCGAACCTGGGAAGGCTGAGCCGGCAGATTTACAGTCTGCTCCCTTTGACCGCTCGGGAATCCCGCCTCAGGCGCTGAGTCTAACGTCGGAGAGCTATTCAGCGGCCTGCGGTCGGCCTGCGGTACGACCTCGAATCGGCCACCAGGGTTCTACCTCGCACTCGGCGAACTTCGGTCCACCAACCACAATATGGGTGCGGCCGCCGAGCGCGCTTGCAGGGATGTACCAGTGCCGCTCGTCGCCAGGCGGACGAAGAGGCTGTCACAGCGGGACGGCTCGAGCACCTTCACAAGAGCGCTCCAGCTCTGGTTGCCTCCTCGAGTTGCGGCATCACCTCCCAACGGTTGTTGCGCCTGTAGTCGACGTCTTTACCTGCACGCGCAAGATGCGATCGCCGAAGTCGGCGACCAGGTCGTCGTCGGGTTCTCGAACAGCGGCTTACACACGATCGCCCCAGAGCCGCCGGCCAGCTCATCGCCGATAGCTCGCCGGCATCTCCCTGCCGCCGCGGTGTCCAAGCCAATTCCATGCACGGATCATATGTCTTGGACCAGACGTAAACTCCCTGCAAATCGCCTCAAAACTGCAACAATTCTGTGGAGCGTCGGCGAACCGCTGCCGAGCTCGCATGAAGCCGCCGGCGGCCGCCGCAGTGGTCTGACCGGCGGCACCGCAGAACTTGATCGCGAGGGACTCACGTGAGCATGCAGCCGTGGAGGGGTCAGCCGTGCATGGCCGGCGGGCACCGCTGGTTCTGGCTAGGCGACGCTCGGCTGAAGCGGGCGGCCGAGGGCCCCGGCCGACGGGTGCAACACGATCACGTGAGCCTCCGCGAGCTCCGCCACCGCCGCGGCAACCGGGGCGGCGAGCACGCCGTGCCGGCTCTCAGGCCCGATCACGATCGCGCCGGCGCCGAGCTCCCCGGCGCGCTCCAGGATCCGGTCGGCGACATCGGCGTGGGTGCCGACGCTGTGGAGCAGCTCACCCGCGACCGGCATCCCCGATTCGCGCAGCTCGGCGACGCAGGCGGCCAGCAGCTCCGCCGCCGAGTCCTCGCTCTCGAGCTCGATCGAATCCTCGCCGGCGAGGATGTCCTCCTCGATCACATGCAGGACGTGGACGTCGCCCCCGCGGGCGCGGGCGAGCGGTGCGGCCATCGCGCTGACGCGGCGTCCGTTCTCGCCGGCGACCGCAACCACGAGGGCGCCCGGTCGGCGGTCCGCGGTCGGTCCGCCGGCGCCGGCGAGCCTCGTCGGAGCAAGCGCGTCAGGAACCGCGGGCTCGGCACCGGAACCCGCGGCGCCGGCGACGGCCGGCTCGCCAACGGAGGCGCCAGCGACCGCGGGCTCGGCCGCGACAGCCACCGCGTCGACGGCCGGTGACGTGACTCGGGCCGGCAGCGAGGCCGGCACCGAGGCCGGCACCAGCGAGCGACGGTAGAAGAACAGCACGCCGATCCCGATCGCGGTCATCGCCGCGCCGAGGAAGAACGGGGCCTGGGCGCTCACGTGCTCGGCCAATTTCCCGGCGACAAACGGGGCGACCGCGCCACCGCAGAAGCGGACGAAGCTGTACGCCGACGAGGCAATTGAGCGCGCGACCGGGGCGGACTCCATCACGACCTGGGTCATCAGCGTGTTGGTGATCCCGAGGAAGGCGCCTGACACGATCACGCACACGATCAGTGCCGTTTGCGAGGCGTGCAGCACGCCCATCACCGCCAGCACCGCGACGATCCCCGCGAGCGCGAGCCCGAGGCCGCGGACATCGCCGAGCCGCCGGCCGAACCGCGGCGCGACGAACACCGCAAAGATCGCCAGCAGCAGCCCCCAGCCGGTGAACGTGTAGCCGAGCTGGTGGATCCCGAGGTGCAGCGGGAACGGCGTGTAGGCAAGAAGCGTGAAGAAGCCGAAGTTGTAGAACACCGCGGTGAGCCCGCTGCCGCGGAGGGCCCGGTGGCGGAGCGCCCGCAGCGGCTCGAGCACCGAGACGCGCTGCGACGCCGGTGGCGCCGGGGTCGGCTCGAGGAAGACCCTGATCGCGACGAACCCGATCGCCATCAGAACGGCCACGCCGAAGAACGGCCCGCGCCAGCTGATCCCGCCGAGCTCCCCGCCGACGAGCGGGCCCATCGAGATTCCGAGCCCGAGCGCGGCCTCGTACAGCATCACCGCGCCGGCGACGCCGCCGCTGGCCGACCCGACGATCACCGACAGCGCCGTCGCGATGAACAGGGCGTTGCCGAGTCCCCAGCCGGCCCGCAGACCGACGATCGCGCCAACGCTATTCGACGCGCCCGCGAGTGCGCTGAAGGCGATGATCAGCACCAAGCCCAAGAGCAACGTGCGCTTGGCGCCGATGCGGCTCGCGACGACACTGGAGATGAGCATCGAGACCCCGGTGAACGCGAAATAGCTGGTGAACAGGAGCTCGACGTCGCTCGGGCTGGCGTGCAGGCTCTGGGCGATCGCGGGGAGGATCGGGTCGACCAACCCCAGGCCCATGAATGACACGACGGCGGCAAACGCCACCGCCCACACTGACTTCGGCTGCGACCAGAAGCTCGCAGGCTTCACTCCACTCAGGCTCATCGATGTTCTCCTTGCTGTATGGCCACGACCAGCGCGTCGATCGCGTCGACGGCATCCGCGAGCGCGGCCACCTGCTCGTCCGGCATGGCGGCGATGTGGTCTCGCAACCGCGCGCGGTACTGGGCGCGGTAGTGCTCGAGCGCCAGCTCGCCCTGGGACGTCAGCGACACGAGCACGACGCGGCCGTCGTCCGCAGCACGTTCGCGCTTGACGCAGCCGTTGGCTTCCAGGCGTTTGATCAGGATCGTCGTGGTCGGCTGGGCCAGTCCTTCGAGCTCGGCAAGCTCGGTGACGCGCTTGGGTCCGTCGCTCAGCGTGCGCAGGAGCCCGCCCTCGCTGCGGGTGATCTCACCCGGTAGCTGCTTGAAGATCAGGCGCGTCAACTGCGAGGCGCGCGGGACGAGGTCGCGGACGATCTCGTCAACCCGGGCACTGCGCTCTTCGGCTGTCGGGGACTTCGGTTTCACGAGGACGGAGCATAGCAAAACTATATTTTTTTACAATGTAATCCCGCGACCGTTTCGACGCGCGGCTGTAGCGACCCGGCTCGGATGTTTCGCGCCGGCGACGCCGCCGTGGGCTCTCATCGTGGCCGCACCGTTCTGCGCCGCGCGCGCTGGGCTGGGCCGCACCGGTGCGGGTAGAAGTCGGACGTCGCGGCCCGCAGCAGGAGTCGGCGCCGCGGTCGCGCTGCGGTAGCCGGCGCCGGGGTGGCGCGGTCACCACCCGCTGCCACGAACCAGCCAGCCCGGCCCGTCCACGACCACGACCACGCCACGCCACGCGTGCAGGACTACGAAACGCCCTGCCGCCGCGCAGGACTACGACACCCGCGCCGGCTAGGACGCGTCACGCAGACGCTGCGCCTCGGGCAGCGCCTCGAGCTTCTTGAGCGTGTGGTTCTCGATCTGCCGGATCCGCTCGCGGGTGACGTTGAACGCACGCCCGACCTCCTCGAGCGTGTACGGACGCTCGCCGGTCAGACCGAAGCGCATCTCGATCACCTCGCGCTCCCGTTCGGGCAAAGCCGCCAACGCGCGCCGCAGGTTCTCGCGCCGCAGCCGCTCCGAGGCCAGTTCGAACGGCGATTCCGCGGTCTGGTCCTCGACGAAGTCGCCGAGCTCGGACTCCTCCTCCTCGCCGATCGGCTTCTCGAGCGACACCGGCTGCTGGGCCATGCGCAGCACGTCGCGGACCTCGCGCACGTTGGTCTCGAGCTCGGCGGCGATCTCCTCGGAGGTGGGCTCTCGCCCGAGCTGCTGGACCAGCTGGCGCTCGACGTGTACGACCTTGTTGAGCTTCTCGACCATGTGGACGGGGATCCGGATCGTGCGGCCCTTGTCGGCAATCGCACGCGTGACGGCCTGCCGGATCCACCAGGTGGCGTAGGTCGAGAACTTGTACCCGCGCCGGTAGTCGAACTTCTCGACCGCTCGGATCAGTCCCATCGATCCCTCCTGGATCAGGTCCAGGAACGTCAACCCCCGCCCGAGGTAGGACTTCGCGATCGACACGACCAGCCGCAGGTTGGCCTCGATCATCCGCTGCTTGGCGACCATGTCGCCGCGCTCGATCCGGCGGGCGAGCGTAACCTCCTGCTCGGCCGTCAGCAGCTGGACGCGGCCGATCGAGCGCAGGTACAGCCGTAACGAGTCCAGGCTCGGCTCGACCGTGAGATCGATTTCGACCTTCTTCGAAGACTGCTCGGCCCGCGGCTCGGACGCCGCCGCCGCGCTCGCCTCCACGCTCGAGCCTTCGGACTTCGCCGGACGTCCGTCGGCTTCGACGACCTCGATGCCCTGGTCGTCGAGGTAGGCGTGGAGCTCCTGAACCTGCTCCTTGCTGACCTCGGACTCCTCGAGCCACGTCTGGATCTCGTCGAACGTCAGGTAGCCGCGCTCCTGACCCTCCGCGATCAGCGGTCGCAGCTCATCGAGCTCCGCTATCGGAGCGTCATCGCTTAGAAGAATCGACTTATCGCTCACTCGCCCCGGAGCTCCTCCCTAACACAGCCTCGAGAAAGCCCCCGGCCCGGGGCCTCTGTCAGCCCTCTCTCTCGATTTCTCCCAACTGCGCCGGGAAGGAGTGATACCACAATCCCCGTCGATGTCCAGGGAATCCGCGTCCTGGGCGCCGCGGATCCGTACATAGTCCCCAAGCCCGAGTCCGGCGTGTCGGCACACACATCCGCCGGCGCGAGCCCCCGGATCCGCACCTGGTCCGCAGGCCCGAGCGCGCGCTCTCTACCCTGTACGTGAAGCCATGACCCCCAACCCGTCCCCCGGCGCTTTCGTAACGGACGTGCAGGCCCGCCGGCCGGCGGTCCAACTGGGCCTCTCGCGCGTCGGGGTCACGGGTGTCGAGAAGGTGATCCGGATCCAGCAGAACGGCTCGGAGCAGCTGTTCTCGGCGCGGTTCGAATGCGTGGTCGAGCTCGGCCCCGACCAGAAGGGCGCGCACATGTCGCGGTTCGAGGAGGTCGTCAACGAGGCGATCGGCGAGGTCGTGCTCGGCGAATCGACGTTCAAGGCCGAGACGCTGGCCGAGCACATCGCCCAGCTCGTCCGGACCCGGCAAAGCGCGCGACGGGCCGAGGTCAGCATCGAGGCGCGCTTCCCCGAGCACAAGCCCGCCCCGGTGTCCGGCATCAACACCCAGGAGCTGTACACGCTGCACGGCTCGGCGACGTGCTCGGAGCTCGGCACGCGCCGGCTGATCGGCGTAACCGCCCAGGGCATGACCGCCTGCCCGTGCGCCCAGGAACTTGTGGCAAGCAAAGCCCGGGCCGGCCTGGAGGCACAGGGCTTCGACACCGACGACATCGAGAAGATCCTCGAGGCGGTTCCGGTCGCCACGCACAACCAGCGCGGCCTCGGAACACTCCACATCGGTTGCACCGAGCTGTGTGACGACGAGATCGACGCGGGCGCGTTGCTCGCGATCGTGGAGCACGCGATGTCGTCGGAGATTTACGAGCTGATGAAGCGCTCCGACGAGGCGCACGTCGTCGAGAAGGCTCACCGCCGCCCCCGGTTCGTGGAGGACTGCGTGCGGGAGATGATCCGTGGCGTCGTCGACGCGTTCCCGGACCTGAACGACGCCGCCTTCGTCTCGGCCCGTCAGGTGAACCTCGAGACCATCCACCAGCACAACGTCGTCGCCGAGCGCTTCGGCACCCTCGGCGAGGTCCGGCGCGAACTGCGCGAAGGCGCCGCGCCGGCGCTGCACACCACGCGCCAGGCTTGGCTTGACGCCGTCCCGTAAGCAGCGACCCGCACAACCAGCTCGGACCGCACAACCACTCGGACTGTACGACCAACCATGCGCGCCGTGATCCTCGAGCGCCAGGGCGAGCCCGTCAGAGCGACCACGCTGCCTGACCCGGAGCCCGCGCCCGGGCAACTGCTCCTGAACATCACGGCGTGCGCCGTGTGCCGCACCGACCTCCATCTCCGCGACCACGAGATCGAGGCGACGAAGCTGCCGGTCGTACTCGGCCACCAGATCGTCGGCATCGCGAACGACGGCCGGCGCGTCGGCGTTCCGTGGCTCGGGTGGACCGATGGCACCTGCCGCTACTGCGCGACCGACCGCGAGAACCTGTGCCTGAACGCAAAGTTCACCGGCCGCGACATCGACGGCGGCTTCGCCGAGCTGACGGTCGCCGACGAGCGGTACTGCCTCGAGCTCCCCGATGAGCTCCCCGACGACCAAGCCGCGCCGCTGCTCTGCGGAGGCCTGATCGGCTACCGCGCGCTCCGCTTCACGGGCGACGCCACCAGGCTCGGGCTGTACGGATTCGGCTCGTCCGCGCACCAGATCTGCCAGGTCGCCGTCCATCAGGGCCGCGAGGTGTACGCGTTCACGCGCCCCGGCGATGACCGGACCCAGACGTTCGCGAAATCCCTCGGCGCAATCTGGGCGAGGGCCTCGAACGAATTGCCCCCCGAGCAACTCGACGCCGGGATCATCTTCGCCTCGGCCGGCGAGCTCGTCCCCCAAGCCCTGAAAGCCCTCGCCCCCGCTGGCACCGTCGTCTGCGCCGGCATCCACATGTCCGACATCCCGAGCTTCCCTTACGACGATCTGTGGGGCGAGCGCAGCATCCGCTCGGTCGCGAACCTCACCCGCAAGGACGGCGAGGAGTTCCTCGCGCTCGCCCCCAAGGTCCCCGTGAAAACGACCGTCACGACGTACCCACTGGACCATGTCGAAGAGGCGCTGGGCGACCTCAGAGCCGGCCGCTTCGAGGGCAGCGCAGTGATTCTCCCGACAACCGACTAGGCTCCAGCCATGCCCCTGATCCCGATGGTGATTGAACGAACCGCGCGCGGCGAGCGCGAGTTCGACATCTACAGCCGCCTGCTGAACGAACGCATCGTCTTCCTCGGCACCCCGATCGACGACACGATCGCGAACCTGACGGTCGCCCAGCTACTTCATCTGGAGTCCCAGGACCCGGACAAGGACATCTCGATCTACATCAACTGCCCCGGCGGCTCGATCTACTCGGGGCTGGCGATATACGACACGATGCAGTTCATCAAGCCCGACATCCAGACGATCTGCGTCGGGATCGCGATGTCGATGGGGTCCCTGCTGCTGACCGGCGGAACGAAGGGCAAGCGCTTCTCGCTGCCCAACAGCCGCATCCTGATCCACCAGCCGTCGGCCGGCTTCGAGGGACAGTCGACCGACATCGAGATCCACGCCCGCGAGATCCTCAACATCCGCCAGCGGATCGACGAGATCTACGCGCACCACACCGGGCAGTCGGTCGAGCAGGTACACGCCGACATGGAGCGCGACCGCTTCTTCAAGGCCGATGAGGCCGTCCAGTACGGGCTGATCGACCGCGTGATCGACCACCACTGAGGCGCCGTCGTCAGGCGCCACCGACAATTTCGACTTAGGAGGAGAGCAGACATGCCGATGGCTGAGCGGACCGCGACGACCGGCTGGGACGGCGACCTTGCGCACGGGAACGGGGTCCTCAACGGGGCGAGCGGCGCACTGAACGATCTCGCCGTCACGTGGGCATCCCGCACCCAACGCTCCGAGGGCAAGACGAGCCCGGAGGAGTTGATCGCCGCCGCACACTCGAGTTGCTTCTCGATGGCGCTCGCCCACGGCTTGACCG
>Ga0335078_10003896_pt1 | contig 22185 bp, 15 predicted proteins | sample Lox_Sample_32_FD_206711 | JGI IMG/M metagenome (GOLD analysis project Ga0335078, IMG submission 206711) | Soil microbial communities from Loxahatchee National Wildlife Refuge, Florida, United States - Lox_Sample_3.2 | ecosystem: Environmental > Terrestrial > Soil > Wetlands | place: USA... | reverse complement strand
TTCCTATTCAGATCTGAGGATATTCTTCTGGCCCAGCTACAGGGGCGAAGACGAACCTGACCTATTACTTTGCTTTAGTGGCGGCTCACAAAGACCACTCCTGCTGCTCATAGAGGCCAAACTGTGGTCGGGGAAAAGCAATTCCCGTAAGGGCGACCAACTTGTCCGGTATCTGTCCGCGCTGGCAGATCCGTCGGGTTTCAACATCTCTTTGCCAAAAGACGCGTTCTGCGCTGTTGTTTATCTCACTCCCCACGATTCAGCCGAAGAGATCATAGAAAGCGTGAATTGCTCCGCCAATCCTGTAGCCTCTGCACGATCGCTTTTTCGGTGCCAATGGCAGGACATCATCTTGGCCGCCCAAGAGACTATGTCGGAAGAATGCACGAGTCAGGTTCGAACAATCTTGCACGATATCATCGCGTTTCTGAGATGCAGAAACCTAGAATACTTCAGAGGATTTACCGCGGTAGAAAACCTGCCATTTTTGTCAAGAAGGGATGCCCAATTCTTGAATATTTCCTCACACTTTGCTGAGCTAGAGGTTCCACCGGACTTCGCAACAGAAAAGGCGGATTGGACACAATGAATCCAGACTACGGCCAACGAATCGGCCTCGCTCTGCGGGCGATTGAACAGCTCCATGCCGACACGAGTCGCCTGCTCCTCGACTTTGGCAAAACGGTGGGCCCTGGTCGGTTTTCAGTATTCGGTAACTACGCGACGCGCGATCTCAAGTACAACGTTGACGCCGATTCTTGGATGGCTGAGGGGGTGTATCGGTACTGGGCAAGCAGGGAGCAACTTGGCGCAGTCAAGGCGCTGACCGTTTGTTTCTTAGCCCCTGGGATAAATGAACCGCTCTTGCTAGCAGCGCAACTGAAATACCGAATGGACGGGACCTCGGAGATGAAATCCGTCTGCAAAGAGTGGGATCTTTGGCGATTGTTCTTCGACTGGAGCGACCGACCCAGAATGGAGGAAGTGATTGCATTCGCCGGGGCCGATCGGGGAAGAATTGAGAACGCCAACTTGATTGCGAGACCGCTCTTCGCCATCACCAACGTGGACGATGTGACTGCGCTCATGAACAAAGTCGACCTGTAGATCGTACCCTAGAAGGCGGCAAAGGCAGCTTCTCTATGTCCCGAACTGAGATATGAGCTGAATGCTTTCAGTCCTCTTGACACTCCCTCATCTTTTTCGTACTCTCACTTTGCAAAGCTCATGCCGCAAGGGCCTGAGTTTTCATGCAGAGTGGCCGAGGGAACGGGCCCGACGACGCCACGGCAACCGGTGGGGCACAACGCCCTTCATCCGGTGCCAATTCCCGCCCCGAGTCGCGGGGGGACATGGGAATTTAGGCGATTCTTTCCTAATACTCTCACCCCAGACTTGAAGAAACGGCAGCGCGAGGCACGCGTGTAATCACGCTTGTCGTGCGACGTCCTGCATTCTTCAAGCACCGCAATTAAAAGACTTGGCAGACATGAGGATCGCCATGAGCGAGCTCTACCAGTTGCGCTGTCGCGAATGCGGACATCTTTGCGGAAATATTCCGCGCTCTTACTGCTCCGAATGCCTCGCGCCGGTTGAAATTGCGTATGACTACGCCGCGCTGCGTGATCGCGTCTCGCGCAAATCCATCGAATCGCGCCCCGCGAATCTGTGGCGCTATTCCGATTTGCTGCCGCTGCCGGAAAATTTCCATTCGGATATTCCCGTCGGCTTCACGCCTCTCGTCCGCGCGCGCCGGCTCGCCAAAAAAATCGGCGTCGGCGAATCGCTCTACGTGAAAAATGACGCCGTGTGCTTCCCCTCGCTTTCCTTCAAGGATCGCGTCGTGGCCGTGGCCCTCACCGCTGCGCGGCGATTTGAATTCCAGGTCGTCAGTTGTTCTTCCACCGGAAATTTGGCCAACGCCGTCGCCGCGCAGGCCGCGTGCGAAGGCTTTCAGGCGTGCATTTTCGTTCCCGCCGATTTGGAAGCCGCGAAAATTTTGAACACGCAGGTTTACGGCGCGCGATTGATTCGCATTTCCGGAAATTATGACCAGGTCAATCGCCTGTGCTCGCAAATCGCGGACGCGTATCCCTGGGGCTTCGTAAATGTGAACCTGCGCCCGTACTACGCCGAAGGCTCGAAGACCGTCGGCTTTGAAATCGCTGAACAACTCGGCTGGCGGCTGCCGGATAACGTTGTCGTGCCGATGGCCGGCGGCGCGCTGATCGGAAAAATCATCAAGGCCTTCCGCGAACTTGCTGAACTGGGCGTTGTGGAACCGAAACCCGTAAAATTTTTCGGCGCGCAGGCCACCGGCTGTTCGCCAATTTCAGACGCCGTGAAAAACGGCAAGCAGCAATTCGATCCGCAAAAACCGAACACCATCGCGCGCTCGCTGGCCATCGGCAATCCCGCCGACGGAAATTACGCCAGCGCCGCGATTTTGAAAAGCGGCGGCTGGGCCGAAGATGTGAGCGACCCCGAAATTGTCGCCGCGATTCAGCTGCTCGCCGAAACCGAAGGCATTTTCGGAGAAACCGCCGGCGGCGTCACGCTCGGCGTCACGCAAAAATTGATCGCGCAGCGCCGCATCGCGCCCGGCGAAACCACCGTCATCTGCAACACCGGCAACGGACTGAAAACCACGGACGCGCTCGCGGGCAAATACGAATTGAGCGAGCCCATCGCGCCGCGCCTGGCCGATTTTGAGCGCGCCATGGGCGAAGCGTTCACGGCCGCGACTTCCGCGCTGCCAGCGACGGCGGGGAGGTGAGCGATGCCGACCGCCGCAAAACACACCGCTCCGCAAACGAATTGGGTCGCTGCCTCCGCGCCGGCCAGCTCGGCGAATCTCGGCTGCGCGTTTGATTGCGCCGCGCTCGCGCTGAATCTGCGTCAAACCGTGCGCGGTGCTCTGCGCGACGAGCCCGGCTTTCATGTTTCCTACAGTGGCCCCGACGCGGATCGCGTTCCCTGCGACGAATCGAATCTCGTCGTGCGCGGCATTCTGCAATTCGCCGCGGCCCACGCCAAGCGAATCGCCGGCGCGAATATCGAAATCGAAAATGAAATTCCCGTCGGTGTCGGACTCGGCTCCAGCGCCGCCGCCACGATCTGCGGACTTCTTCTCGGCGCCGCGCTCCTCGGCGTCGAAGCCGACCGCGAAGAAATTCTTTCGCTCGCCGCGCGCACCGAAGGCCATCCCGACAACGCCGCAGCAGCCGTCCATGGCGGCCTTGTCTTCGCCGCCGCGGACGAATCCACCGGCCGCGTTCTTTCCGCACGCACGCTGCTGCCGCGCGAAATCCGCCTGCTCGCCGTCGTTCCGCCCACGCCCACTTCCACGCACTCGTCGCGCGCCGCATTGCCACGCGAATATTCGCGCGCGGACGTCGTCCACAATCTCCAGCGCGCCAGCCTGCTCGCCGCGCTCTGTTTCTCAGGCTCGGCTGTGCTCGATCCCGAACTCTTCCGCGATCGCCTGCATCAGCCGCATCGCATCCCCGCCGTGCCCGGCCTGGCCGAATGTTTTCAGGTGCGACACCCGGATTTGCTCGGCCTATGTTTGAGCGGCTCCGGCTCGGCTACACTGGCTTTCATACGCGGAAGCGCCGCCGAAATCGGCGAGCTTCTGGCCGCGCCTTTTGCGCAGCGCGGCGCCGCTCCATTCGTCCTTGCGTTGCAGCAAGAATCCCGTGGCGCGCAAATCGAAATCGCAGACGCAATAAAACTTCGCGACGCACGCGCGCGTGCCAGCGCCGCGGCAGGCGGCGGCAGCGTCAACCGGACCCCGGAGAAGATTCTATGCAAATCCTGAAATTCGGCGGCAGCTCACTCGCCGACGCGACCTCCATCCGGCATGTTGCGCAACTCGTCCGCGAATATGCACGCGGTAACGAAACCATTGTCGTGTGCTCGGCCTGCGCGGGCGTCACGGATCGCCTTATCCGCATCGCCTCTCTCATCGCCGCCGGCAATACTTCGGAAGCACTCGCCGAAACTCGCGCGGTGCGCTGCCACCATCATCAAATCCTCGCGGCCATTTCGCCTGACTCGGCGGCGACCGACGGAAATGAGAACGCTTCAGGCGCGCCCCACGGTCTGGAGGAGCTCGATTCTTTCCTTCTCGCGCTCGTTAATGGAATGAGCCACGCGGAAGTCACTCCACTGTGGACCGACGCCGTACTTTCTTACGGTGAACGCACCAGCGTCCGGCTCGTCGCCCAGGCCATCCGCAATGACGGCACAGACGCCGTCGCCGTGGACGCCACCGATTGCATCGTCACGAACGATAATTTCGGCGACGCAAAGCCGCTGCTGAAGGAAACGCGCCAGCGTTGCCGCGAAACTCTGCTGCCTCTGCTTTCGCGCGGCGTCATTCCCGTCGTCACCGGATTTATCGGCGCCACGCTCGACGGCGAAATCACCACGCTGGGCAGAAACAGCTCCGATTTTTCCGCGGCCATCATCGGCCACGCCATGGACGCGCACGAGGTTTGGCTGTGGACCAACGTGGACGGAGTCTTCAGCCGCGATCCCGCCAAACAAAACGGCCACGGCGGCGATTTCACGTTCTTCGACGAATTGAGCTACGATGATGCATTGCGCCTTGCGGAAGGCGGCGCGAAGGTGCTGCATCCGAAAACAATTCATCCGCTGAAGGAAAAAAATATCGCCTTGCGCATTCGCAACACATTCCGGCCAGCGCATTCCGGCACTCGCATCGGCCCGCGGAGGAAGAAACCGCAATGAAGTCGTTTCGCGTCGGCGTGCTGGGAGCCACCGGCACCGTCGGCCAGCAAATCATCCATCGCCTGCGGCGTCATCCGTGGTTTCGCGTCACCGCGCTCGCCGCTTCGGAGCGCTCCGCCGGAAAGCGCTACGCCGATGTCGCGCGCTGGCGCATCGCCGAAGAAATTCCGCGCGACGTTGCGGCGCTTAATGTCCAGCCGCTCGAACCCAATCTCGATTGCGACTTCTGCCTTTCCGCGCTCGATTCATCCGTAGCGGGCCCCGCGGAGTTGGCCTTCGCCGACGCCGGTTATCCCGTCATCAGCAACAGCCGCAACCACCGCATGGAACCGGATGTGCCGCTGCTGATTCCGGACGTGAATCCGGAACATTGCGGCCTGGTGGAAATCCAGCGCAAGCGCCGCGGATATTCTTCCGGCTTCATCGCCACAAATCCAAATTGTTCCGCCGCGGGACTCGTCGTCGCGCTGAAACCGATTGACGACGCGTTCGGCGTCGAAGCGCTCAGCGTCGTCACCATGCAAGCCCTGAGCGGCGCGGGATTTCCGGGCGTCGCCTCACTGGACGCGATGGATAACGTGATCCCGTACATTTCCGGCGAAGAAGAAAAACTCGAAACCGAGCCGCGAAAAATTCTCGGCCGCCTGATCAATGAACCGGGTGACCCCCACTTCGGAACCATTGAGTCTGCCACCATGCGCATCAGCGCGCAGTGCCATCGCGTGCCGGTGATTGATGGGCACATGGAAGCGGTCTCGCTCAAGCTGCGCTCGCACGTTTCGCCGCGCGATGTTGCCGCCGCGCTGCGCGAATTCAGCGGCCACGCGCGCACCCGCAAGCTTCCTTCCGCGCCCGCGCAGCCCATCGAAGTGCGCGAAGAACCCGATCGTCCGCAAACGCGATTGGATCGCGACGCCGGCAACGGCATGGCCGTGGTGGTTGGACGCGTCCGCACATGCCACGTGCTGGATATTCGCTTCGTGGTGCTCTCGCACAACCTCGGAATCGGCGCCGCCGGCGCGGCGATTCTCAATGCAGAGCTTCTCGCGGAACGTGGTTACATTGTTTCGCGCGGCGCTCGTTCGTCTCCTTCCACCGAAAAATCCGCAGTTCGGGCGTAGCACTATCCCGCCCCTACGAGATCCAACATTATTCCGGGCCCGCGTCGATGCGGTGAGTCGCACGCCGTCAAACAGCCCGCACTCTGTGTGCCCGGGGGAGGGGGGGAGTACCCCCTATGTTTTTTGTAAGTGCGGATTCTGCTCGACTTTAAGTCCTTTAGATTTGTAAGTGCACATTCCAAAGAAGTTAAAACGCGAAAAAACGGAAGTGCGGAATGCAAAGGAGTTAGCCGCGTGACCCGTGCTCCGTGGCCAGTGACCCGTGTGTCGCGAACTTCCTTTAAGGCCCGCGTCGATGCAGCGCTTCGCACGCCATCGGGCCGCGACAATCTCTTGGGGCCTGCGGGGCTCCAGCGAATCGGACCCCGTCAGGCCGGGCGCATGCTATATGCGCCCCCCATCTTTTCGCATGAGTATGAGCGGTAAGGGTTTGCGGGCGAATTAATCGTTAAGAGTATGATTCGGCGGCATTTATTGACATTTACCTTTCGATAATCAACGTCTTGAAATTCAACGAGTTAAGGAAATCCAATGCAGTTGCGTCGGATCAATGTGATTCGGCGAGGCTTAAAAGCCAATCGAATGATACTCTTGCAAGAAGTGTTCCAATACAGCGGATTTCGAGGTTCCGCTTGAGGTTTCTGGACCATTTCGGGCGAGTATTCGAATGGTCCCGCCAAGACTGCAAGACATGTTAACAAATAGGTAATCAGACGTCAATTGAAAAGTGAAAGATTCTCCCCGAAGGAGGAGTTCGAATAGCGGGAGTTCGTGGCGGCCCAGGTTCATCTAAAGCGTGCTTAGTTCTTCAAATAGAGACATGTGCGTCTTGCTCGTAATTTTGCTTGCGGCGAACCGCATCGGTACAGGGTTCTTGAAAACTAGATGACCGGTTACTTGAACCGGCGAGGGGATACCAAGCTTTTCTGACAGAAACGCTAGATGTGCGTCGAGAACGGCAAGACGATCCAAGTGCCGTCTCAGAACATCGGGTTTCCCGTCTGACCGTATCTCTCCGCTAAAATCGGCAAGTTGCTCGGCGACCTCACCAAGCGTTTTCTGGAATTGGAGGTCTTTGCACTCTATGACGAGGACTTTGGGAGAATTGGCGCGCCACGCGAGAACGTCGATATCTCCGTAATCTCGATCTAAAGATCGGCCTAAAAGTTTGGTTAGCGTGATCTCTTTTTCGACTTGCCAACCAAGTTCTTGCATGCGGTGAGCGACGTCTGAGTTGAATTTAGTTCGCTGGACATTATTCGCGCGGCCGATCCAGCTTGACATCTCGCGGGACCGAGCTTGCGGCGTTGGGATTTCACCCCTGTGGAACGTGCTAGCTGTAAGAAAAAAAGCTTCCTGTACGAGTCCTGGCGCGGCAATCATCATCGGATCGACGCCGCCATCTAGTTGCAGGAATGGCCGCCTTAGGACCGACAGACGACGGCGAAAACGCCATGGGAACCAATCCCTGTCCGTAAATTCGCTTCCGACAGTGCGCCAAGTCGGCCGCGGCTCTAAGGTAAACGCGCTGAGAGTCGCTGATGCGCTTGCGGGCGAGGCCCCAGCGGAGACAATTAGCTGCCTAAGTTCTGAACGCCGGAGCTGGACTATCGCGTTTGGTGGATGTAGCCCCTTCTCGTTTAGCTGGTCGATGAACAGACGCATGACATCGAAGGCAGACCCGAATTCAGCTTCCCAAGCCTTGAGAAATTCTTCTTCGACCACCCCAATCATGGAAGAAAGCACCGCAGGGGTCTCATAGATTTTTGAGTAGGAGTCGGCAGCGCGTTTGATTTCTCTTCCCCCGAAGTCCCTTGAGAAGGGTTCATAAACATCGTCTACGAAGTCGTGGTTGACGTGGATGTCGCCAAGCGGAGTAATTTTGACCATGGGTTCCATCGCGCCCCAGTGGATCGCGTCCGACCAGCCCCCATACGCGAAGGCTTGCAGCGCCTGGGCCAATGCTCGTGTAAGGTCAAGCCTGCCTGGATCTCGCCCGCCGGCGAGAGGGCATTCACAAAGGGCTGCCTCCAATAATATTCTCGATGCAGCAAAACAGGTGTTAAGGCGCGAATCATGCTCGCAAATGGTCCGGAGAGCCGCGTCTTTGTCCCAATGCATCGCCAAATTTGCGCGGGCGGTACGTTTCCAGTTATCTCGGTCATGAGCGACGATTTCGTGATTCAAAAGTATCAGCTTCACGAAAGATTCTCGATCCAACGAGTGCAGTGATTGGCAAATTTCGTTCATGACGACACGTACCAACTGGTTTAGGTACGCCGTGCATTCGGGTATACCTGTAAGAAGTGAATTGGCTCCCTTCGACCGAGCTTTCCAACCTAGACCGATTTTCAAAAACGCATCATCCGTCTCGTCGATGAGGATTGGGTTCTCGCCCAGATCCTGGGCAACATAGTCTCGGAAGAGATGTGCCTGAAATCTGTGCATCGATCTCGTCTCGGCGTTTGGGCATATCTCACGTGTTAGTCTCGCTTGTTTATCATGGTCATTGGCCCCGCCGCCTAACTTGGCTGCTCCGGCCACCAGGGCTTCGACCAGTACTTGCTCTGCGAAATTATCTGTTTGCGAAAAACCGTTATCGAAACCTTCACAAACGTGAATCAGGATGTTTGACGGTCCAGACTCGGCTGAGACTCTTACCAGTCGGCGGAGTGCGTCCAGACCAATCGGCGTCGTGGTAGCGGCCGTAGCGCGGTGCGCTTCGGCGAAGTGCACTCTGTAGGCTACAGGTGTGGGCGGCAAGCTCTCGTATTCGGTGTCGAGAATCGGTGCGGCTCTGGTTAGCCATCTGCACAACATCGTCCAGTATTGGTATACAGAATCCCGCGGACTGTCCTCTGGAGCCGTGATTTCGACCCACCAAGGGCGCAAGGGTGCGACATAGACCGCGCGAAGCTTGCCTGCGTGCACATCTTCTTCGCTTCCGTATAGAGGAGCGGAATTGTCTTCTTCAAACTCTGACCTGTCTAGCTTTCTCACCTTTACCCATTTGCCATTTTGGTCAAGGGCCCGCCGTGGAGACCATTCGACAGCAATGTTGTGCCTTAGCTCCCTTAGCGCGTTCTGGCGAATCACCAACCTGCTATGTGTATTGCTGACTAAAAAGTCGTCGGGGATCCTACCGTGGGGGACGAGATGACCTTCTAATTGTCTCGACCACGCGACGAGATTGAGGAGTCCATTCACGTTTAGGATCTCAACCCGCTCCTTCTTAAGTGCGTCCCTAGAGTCGAGCAGGCGCCAAAGAGAGAGCGCGTCGAACCCTGCAAGCCAACTCAAGCTGGCTAAATCATGAGCGGCGACGACTTCTGAACGCCAATCGGTGGGCTTGCCGTTGATTATTTCGACGAACAGACTTCGCCCATAGCCGCATGCCACAATCAGCGAGATTCCATCTCGAAACCCCTTCTGTTCTTTCGCTTCGGCCGACGCCTGTCGAACGCTGGATCGAAGTGCCGAAGATAACGAGCGTCCGTTCGCATTGCTCCCGTTGAACCCATCCGAGGAAAAATTGTCAAAGCTGTCGACGAAAAGGAAAAGATGGAGAAATCTTCCAGGATCGACTTCCATCATCGTGCTCGCGATTGACCCTCCATCAATCTGTCGAGGCGCCAACGTTGGCGGCAATCGTTGGCCTAGGACGTGGGTCTCGCGGAAGAACTTGAGGAATGCATCGCAGAGTGCCCCCTGAAGGGTCTTTTCTAAGCCCTTATCGATGGCCCATTCGATGAGGTATCGGATTATTGCCGGCCCGATTGCCGTTGGCAGGAGGACAAAGGCACATCCCTCGTGGACGGAGATTGGTCGGCGTTCGAGGTCCGTGTGTCCGGCATACTGATGCTCCATTTTCGAGCGTTCACTGAAATCAAACGTGAATTCCGATAGCGCTGACAGCGAGATTCCAAGTTGCGTTAGTTCCTCTCCGGTGAACTTGATCCATGCTGAGGAGGTCGCCAACCGCTCTCGGATCTCGGGCGGCATCGCCCCCAGTGGGATTTCCTGACCGAGTGTGTTTTCCTTGACGCCGAACCGATGTGCGACTGCGTCTGACAGGCTCAGTAGAGAGGCAATTTGTGTGTGAAGGTCAGCGAAGCGTCGTCCTTTCGGCATACCTTCGACTACTTCAAGCATTCTTTGTAAATGAAATCCGAAACTTTCCCATGATCCGTTGATCATCCTGAAATTGCCGCGGGGCGTGCTGACAAGTGTGGCAAAAACGTCTTCAGATGGGTCTTCCATCCTCCCGCAGTATCCATTTGCCATATCGTCGAAGCATCGTTTGACGAATTCCTCTGTCGGTGCGGCATCGCCCGCGCAGTATGTCAAGGCAAGATGGACGAGTGCCTCAACTCGAATGCAATTTGAATGCAATTCGGGTATTGCGAGCAGGCCGGAGAACATTGCGGCTGTTTCAATAGGGTGCAGCAGTCGTAGATCTGAAATGATGTTTGGGTGCGCGTCGGCAATTTCCCGGAGATTGAGATGGCGAGGGATGCGATGTGGATCGGCTGGGTCGAAGTCTAGCATGCTCAACGATACGCCACCTTGCGCTGAAAATCTGTGGGTGGGTGGCTGAAATCGGGCGGCGTTCGCGTCCCAGTGTCGTCTACCGCCTTAGTTTGGCATGAACGAGTGAATGTCTGGGCTCCGCCACCAACTAGCACTTGTGTCTCCGGGTAGAAGCAGAATATTCTCCATCCGGAATTTCAGGAGAGCGGAAATGCGTCCATGGATTCGAGGTCTGGCAATCGCTGCAACCATTACAAGCGCGGCAATTTTGGTCATCGTGACGGCGAGCGGGTTCATTGCCGCGCGGCTGCACGCGCAGGGACGCGGTGGAAATCCGCTGCAGCAATACATCAGGACGAATGCGCCGGTGATCGCGCTGACGCACGTGAAGGTGATTGACGGCACCGGCGCCGAGGCGCGCGAAGGGCAAACCATTGTGATTCAGGATCACAAAATCGCGTGGATGGGCGCGGACGCGCAGGCCAGCATTCCCAGCGGCGCGCAGGTGATGGAGCTGCCGGGATACACCGTGCTGCCCGGCATGGTGGGCATGCACGAGCACATGTTTTATCCCGCCGGCGGGCAATACAACGAGCTGACCGTGACCGCTCCGCGATTGTATCTGGCGTGCGGCGTGACGACGGCGCGCACGGCGGGGAGCCTCGAGCCATACGCGGACCTGAATTTGAAAAAAACAATCGATGACGGCCGCGCGCTCGGTCCGAAGATGAATGTGACGGGGCCATACCTGGAAGGTCCACCGGGAACCGGCACGCAAATGCACCAACTGAGCGGCGCGGACGAAGCGCGCGACATGGTGAATTACTGGGCGAACCTGGGCGCGGGATCTTTCAAGGCGTACATGCACATCACGCGCGCGGAGCTGAGCGCGGCCATCGCGGAAGCGCACAAGCACGGGACGAAATTGACCGGACATTTGTGTTCGATCGGTTTCCGCGAAGCGGCGGGCCTCGGTATCGATAACCTCGAACATGGATTGGTGGTGGATACGGAATTCAATCCGGGCAAAGAGGTGGATAAGTGCCCAGCGCAGAATGACACGTTTGCGACGATCGCGAAAATGGATGTGGAAGGCGCGGAAATTCAGCAGACGATTCACGAACTGGTGGCGAAGCACGTGGCGGTGACTTCCACGCTGCCGGTGTTTGAAGGATTTGTGCCGAATCGTCCGCCGATGCAATGGATGACGCGCGCGCTGGATGCTCTGGAACCTTCCGAGCGCGTGGCGTATCTGGAAGGCCGCGCGCGCACGGCCAACGGCGCGACGAATCCCGATGCGCCGTGGAACCATTTGCTGAAGACTGAAATGCAATTCGAGCACGATTTCGTGAAGGCGGGCGGCGTGCTGATGGCCGGAGTGGACCCTACGGGCGCGGGCGGCGATTTGCCCGGATTCGGCGATCAGCGCGAAGTGGAGCTGCTGGTGGAAGGCGGATTCACGCCGCTCGAAGCCATTCACATCGCCACCTACAACGGCGCGCATTTTCTGGGAATTGACGACAAGGTGGGCACGCTGGCCGCGGGCAAGGCCGCGGACATCATGCTGATCCACGGCGATCCATCCGCGAACATCGCGGACATTGAAAAACTGGAAATCGTTTTCAAGGACGGCGTGGGGTACGATTCCGCGAAAATCATCGAGTCCGTGCGCGGAACAGTGGGGTTGCACTGAGCCGCGCCTGGGTACAGTGACAGGCGAATGCGCGGAGCCGGCCGAGTCCCGGCGGAACCTGACTTCACGCAAGTGCGGGAACAACGCGAAAATTTATTTTCCGCGGCGGATGTGGAATCGATCCTGCTTGAAAAAGGCTGGATGGATGCGGGCGCTGAGCGGAGCGAGGCGCTTGCAGCGTGGGCGCAGCGCGCCGCGCAACTGCTGGGGCCGCACGCGGGCGATGCCGCAGCGCTGGCGGATCTTCTGGGCCTGATTTTTCACTATGACGCCGCGGCGATTCTGCGCGAGCCGGAAAGTTATGCGGTGCTGGCGCGGAAGGGCGCGCGCGAAGTGATTCGCGAACTGGCGCTGGCGGTGCTCGAAGGCCCGCTGCTGGATTCCGACGGCTTCAAATCCATCATCGCGCGCGTGAAGGCCAATTTGCATTACGGCAGCCGAGAGCTTTTTCTTCCGCTGCGGCTGGCGCTGGCCGGCCGCGCTGGCGGCGGAGAGCTTGACCGCGTAGTGCTGCTGATTGACGCGGCGGCGGCGATTGCGGCTCTGGCCGCGGTGAAGGACACGCGCACGCGGATGCTGGAATTCTGCGTGGCGCTGGATTAAGCGGCGCGCGAACGGAACATCAATGGACCGGCTGACGGGAATTCACGCGGTACGCGAGGCGCTCGACAGCGGGCGCGCACTGGATCGCATTGTGGTCGCGAAGGGCAGGCACGGCGAGCGGATTGAAGAGCTGGTGGCCCGCGCGCGCGAACGCGGAGTGCCGGTGCGATTTGAGGATCGCGCGCAGGTGGATCGCGTGGCCGGCACGACGCAGCATCAGGGAGTTGTCGCGCTGGCGGCCGCGAAGGAAACGCTGAGTCTGGAAGATTTGCTGCGCCGCGAAACGGATTTGCCGGCAAACGCGAAGCTGCTGGTGGTGCTGGACGGCGTGGAAGATCCGCACAATCTTGGCGCGGTGATGCGTTCGGCGCTGGCGGCGGGCGCGCGGGGAATCATCGTGCCGGAGCGGCGCGCGGCGGGACTGAACGAAACGGTGGCGCGAGCGGCGGCGGGCGCGATGGAACATCTGCCCGTGGCGCGCGTGGTGAATATCGCGCGCGCGATGGAACAATTGAAGGAAGCGGGCTACTGGCTGGTGGGGCTGGATGAGCGCGCGAAGCAAAAATATACGGAGGTGGATCTGACCGGCGCGATCGCGCTGGTGTTCGGCGCGGAAGGCGAAGGCTTGCACGAGCTGGTGCGCAAGCGCTGCGATTTTTTGGTTTCGATTCCCACGACAGGGCCGATCCGCTCGCTGAATGTGAGTGTTTCGGCGGGGGTGGTTCTCTTCGAGGTTGTGCGCCAGCGCGCGGCGCGGGCTCGCTGAAATCCGCGCGTCATTTGTCGTACTGGATCAGCGAGAAGACGTCCAGGCCCGGCAATTTTTTGCGGCCATTCAGAAAAGTAAGCTCCACGGCGAACGCCGCGCCGATCACCTGCCCGCCGAGCTGGCGCACGAGTTCAACTGTCGCCGCCGCCGTGCCGCCCGTGGCGAGCAAGTCGTCGCATATGATCACGCGCTGTCCCGCGAGCACCGCGTCCGAGTGGATTTCCAGCGTGTCGGTGCCGTACTCCAGGGCGTAGGTAACGCTCGCCGTTTTCGCGGGAAGTTTTTTCGGCTTGCGCACCGGAACAAATCCCGCTCCCAGGCTGTAAGCCAGCGCGGGCGCGAAAATAAATCCGCGGGCCTCGATGCCGACGACGATATCCACGTGCGCGCCGGCGTAATGTTTGCAGAGGCTGTCCACGAGGGCGTGAAAACCGGTTTTGTCCTTGAGCAAGGTCGTCACGTCGTAGAAAAGAATTCCCGGCTTCGGATAATCCGGAACTTCGCGGATGAGTTTCTTCAGTTCAACCATGCGGCTTTCTCCCCTTGCGCTTCGCGCTCTGTCTCTGTGCTCGATTCAGTCGTCATACTCGATGGAAAATGTATTGGCAAATTCGCTTTCCAAATCCGCCGCGTCCTCGGCGACTTCGTCGATGCTCGCTCCGCTGGGTCCGCGCCGGAGTTGCGCGCACAGGGCAAGCAGATCGTCCGCGCTGCCGATGGCGTAGACTTCCACGCGTCCGTCCCGCAGATTCTTCACGTATCCGCGTATGCCCAGCCGATCGGCGGCGTGCTGCGCGAAGAAACGGTAGCCCACTCCCTGCACGTATCCCGAAACGTAAAACCTTCTTGCTTCCACCGCAGCCGCCATCGAAGAATCAAATCGAACTGACATCGTACAAATCGAACGAGCATTCTGCGAAGAACCACATCGAACGACGCATTCTACCAGAGGCCGCGGCGGGAGACGGCATCCGGGCGGCCGCTCGTGTAAAATGTCCGCAGGCAACGGTGACCCTTGAGGCCTCGCGTCAAATCTTCCCACGCAGCACGGCGCGGATGGGTGTCCGCAGGTGCGAGCGCGCTTGTGCTCGCCGGGCTGTGCGGCTCGCTGGCGATTGGCCACGCGCAGTCTACGCAGACGGCCGGCGCAAATGCGGGCGTTCACGTCGTGAGCGTGAATGGCTATCCCGAATTGCGCGTGGACGGCCGGCCATTTTTTGTGAATGCAGCGCAATTCGATTATTTCCGCATTCCGCGCGATCTGTGGAGCAAATCGCTCGATCGCTACCGGCAGCTCGGAATCAATACGATTGATCTGCGAATTCCGTGGAACTGGCACGAGCCGAAGGAAGGAGAATTCGATTTTGACGGCCACACAAATTCGCGCCGCGATCTGCATGGCCTGCTGGAACTGATCTCGCAAGATGGCTTTCGCTTGATTGCGCGGCCTGGCCCGACGATCGGCGACGAGTGGAGAAATGGCGGCTATCCGGACTGGATGCTGAGCCGCGCAGAATTTGAAATGTCGAAGGAGCAAGACTTGAGCGGCCTCTATCCGCCCGGGGAACGACTTGCGCACCTGAACGCGGAAGCAGGCGCCGCGCTGTGGCTTGCAAACGCGACGCACCTGCAGTACGCGCGACTCTGGCTGGCCGCCGTCGCGAAGCAAATTGCGCCCTACGCTTCGAACAAGACGCCCGGCAATTTGCTCTTCGTGATTTTGGACGATTCCGCGTATCAAGCGGGCGCGGGCCTCAACGGTGGGAAATACGCCGAATATCTGAAAGCGATTCGGGACGCGCTCGCCGGTGACGGTGTGGAAGCAATATTTGCCGTCGCTGCGGCGTATGCGCAGGACGGTGTCGCTCCCTCGGTCGAAAAATCAGGCATCTTCGTCACCGGCGACTGGTTCTCCAACGACGCTGCCTTCGCAAAAGGCGATGACGGCGCCAAAACAGTGCGCTTGCGTGATTCCGATGCACAGAGACTGTCACTTCTGACGCAAACGCTACGCACGAAATCATCCTTTCCGGCGATCCTGAGCGATTTTCAGGCCGGTTGGTTCACGCCGGCGGACGATGCGCAGCCGAAGATCAGCCCGCCGGCCAACACGCTGCTCGCTTCCCGCTGGCTGATGGCGCAAGGACTGGGCGGCATCGAATATTCTCCTCTGCAGGAAACGCTCACACCTCCCGGCTATGAAGTCGCGAGCGTGAATCGCGAATTCCGCTGGGACGCGGCGCTTGATTTGAGCGGAGAGCCGCAGCCGCGCGCTCACGCCCTCGAACGCAACGCGAAAATGCTGGAAATGTGGAGCGAGTTTCTTGCGTCGGCGCATCCGCGGCCGGAAATTGGATTGGTCGATTGGCGGAGCGGACTTTTTGAGTTGGACCGAAGCGCAGTAGAGATTCCCGAGGGCACCCTGATCGACGCGAGCACGCTCGCCATGAAGGTGGAACGCGTTGCCGAACTCGCTGGAAATCCGATGGCCATGGTCGATCCGGCGAATCAGCCGGCGGACGTGTTTCGTCACTACCCCGTGCTGCTTCTAATCATTCCTGATTCGCTGCGCGGGAGGGATTTTTTGCCGGAGCGGACGCAGAAGGCCCTGCTTGAATACGTTCGCCAGGGAGGAACGCTGCTCTGCAATCCCGAACGCCCGGCCGGGCAAACTTTTGACGAGCAATTGCGGGGAATACCGACTGAGTCAGACAAAAAAGGACTGGGCACGATCAAACTCGGCAGCGGCAAGATCGTTTTTTGGAGCAAGGATTTTTATTCCTGGGCGGACACTGATGAAAGTTTCGCCGCCAGTCTCGAGCGACAGGAAGCAAACTGGGCAATTTCTGAATTGCAGGCCGTCAGCCAGAGCGAAGGTTTGCGTCCGCCGGTTATCCAGCAGGCCAGCAACGTAATCGCTTTGCGTGTAGCGGAATTGCTGCCCAACGCGCAGGACGAACAGTTTGGCGCGGCGGCGAAGGATTGTGCTTCACACCCACGCTGCGTGGCAGGACTTCTGAGCGCCACCAATTGGAGCGGTGACGCCGTTCAGGAAACGCTGAAAATACTTTCGCCGGGCGCATCCGCAATGGCCGCGGCAAATGCGGACTACACGGAATTGCCGGTGCAGATTCCCGCGCATGAATCGTTGATGTTGCCTTTGAATTTTCCACTGTGTTCTTCAGGTGCCGGCGCTGACGGCTGCCCGGACCGCATTGTGGCCGCCGGCGCTGAATTGCTGAACACATCGCGCGATACGAAGGCGCTGACTCTGACGTTTTATGCTCCAACGACGGCGACGATACTGATGCATTTGCGGTCAGCGCCCACGAAAGTTGATATTCCCGCGGAGCCAGGAACGAGCGCCGAAGCGACGGAACGTCGCGCGAGGTTACGAGAGAGAGGTGAGCAGGCAGGCCGATACGTAGAAGGTATCCCGATCCCGCCCGATCCGCGGGAATTCGGCGCCGATTTTCCGGAGCGCAATCTGGAAGGGCGTTACGACAAAGCCACGGGAATATATGAAGTGGTGATGCCGCGCGGCGCGGCGCCGGATTTTTCACGGAAGATCGAATTTCACTTGAACTACGTGCCCGACGTTCCCGAGGAAAAGAAACCCGCCAAGCAACGTGGGAGGGGCTATCAATATTCCGTGGCCGATGCGGTTCGTCTGCCGCTTGGGGAGGGAACTTCTCTGCCGACCGATCCGCCGCTCATTCTTCTCGATAAGGATCGAAACGGCCAGCTCCTTTTGCAGGCGAGCAACCTCGACGACAGTTCGCTGACGCTGCAGGGCACGGTGAGCGGTCCGGCGCAAGGCTCCGAATCACTGCAAATGGATCAACACCAGGAGACAATCGAGACCGTGAAACTGCGCGCCAGCGGTTCACCGGATCCGGCAGATACCACACTGCTGGCGGGCTCGGTGAACGTATCCGGCGGACACGGCGGCGACCGAAGTTCTCCTGTGCGGTTCCTGGTCGCCGAAGACGCCACGCCAGTGCATTACGAATATGATTTTGAGCGGTCGGGTTCGCCGGATTGGGTGCTGGAAAATAATCATCTGCGGCTTATCGTGCAGCCGGCTGCCGGAGGAGAAATTGTGGCGCTGGTCGAAAAGCAATCCGGCGTGAATCTTACGACCACCTCCGGCAGCTTGCGTGACCTAATGCAGCTGGCCAAAGGAAGTGATGCGGCGTCCGGTTCGCTGCTGGACATGATGTTCAACGTTCCCTACTTTCCAGATTGGCGGATCAGCAAGAATGATGCGGCGATTCACCTAACCGCGGTCTGGCCGAAGTCCGCGCCGCTTTCCGGCGAAATCGAAAAGACAATTCGCATGTTTCAGAAGGACGAGCGGGACGCTGTGGAGGTCGAATATCAGTTTCATCCTGCCGCCGCAGCGGGAGATCAACGCGCCGAAGCAGCTGCCGCACCCGTTTCCGCGTTTTCGGTGCCGGCAATCGCGCAGTCGCCGGAAACAACTCAGTTTTGTTGGTTCGCCGGCGCCGACCAGAAGACAACGCAGTCGAGCAGCCAAGCGAACTCGGCACAGCCCGCTCCCACGTGCGTTCCATTTGTTCCGGCGGGCGCGCCGATCGTTCTTCCCGCGGAGACACGACGGCTGGAGATCCGCAGCCTGGGCAGGCCGACGCTGGGAATGGAATGGACGGCGGGCCGAGTGGCGCTGGAGCAAAAGCAATTTTCCGCGCGCGTCCTGTTTGAAATCGGGCCGCCTCCCGGCAAGAGCGCCAGCGCGAATTGGAAGTCTACATTGAGATACACTGTTCAGTGGACCCAGTAAACCGGCGACCGGCAATCGTTCGCCGCGCTGGACGCATCTAATTGTCATGCTCTTTCGGCAAACCAGAACCGCTCTCCTTCTTTGCGTGACCGCGCTAACCGCGAGCACCGCAGCGGCGCAGGTACGCCCGGGACCGATTCCTCCATCGGCCGACGCGCCGCCGATGGTTGCGATTCCGACCGAACCGAAGCCGGACCCGCCGCCGATGCCGCTCGCGAATATGATCAACCGAGTCGGCGCGAGCGAAGACGCGATGATCCCTTACCGTGCACAATACGCATTTCGCAAAACGGTGACAGTGGAAGAATTCAACGAAAGCGGCAAGAGCATCGGAAAATTTACTTACACAACCGAATCAGCGGTGGGTCCGGACGGAAAATCTTACGAACGGGCGACCAAGCGGCCGGACAATTCACTGAACGTGTTAAACCTGGAGCCCGAAGATCTGGGTGTGCTGGGAAAAATTCCGCCTCTGCCGTTCACATCAACGCAGCTCGAGCACTACGACATCACATATTTTGGAACCGAAAAGCTCGATGAATTGGATACCTACATCTTCCGGTTGAAACCGAAACAGGTGGAACGCCAGCACGCATATTTCGACGGCGTGATCTGGGTGGACGCGCAGGACTTCGTGGTGGTGAAGTCGGCCGGCCACTGGGTGACGGAACTGGGAGACCTGGACACGGTGAATTTTCCATTCAAGTTTTTTGAAACGTACCGGGAAAACGTGGAAGGCAAGGTGTGGTTTTCGGATTATCTGCGCTCCGATGGATCCATCACTACGAAAAAAGGCTACACGCGTCTCCGCTTGATCGTGAAGTGGGACAATTTCAAACCGCATCCGGCGTCCACCGCTCCAACCTCGCAGCCATAACGCAAGCACGCAATTCTCTCTGTTCCGATAAACGCCATTCCGGTGAAGCACGTCCGGGCCGCGTGTTAGAATGCGGCGCGGCGAATCATTCATGTTCAAAAAAATTCTTATCGCCAATCGCGGTGAAATTGCCGTCCGGGTGATTCGCGCCTGCCACGAAATGGGCATCGGCGCGGTGGCGGTGTTCAGCGAAGCGGATCGCGCGAGCCTGCACGTGCGGCTGGCGGACGAGGCGTATGCCATCGGACCGGCCTCATCGCGCGAAAGTTATCTGCGCATCGATAAGCTGATGGATGTTGCGCGCCGCGCGGGATGCGACGCGCTGCATCCCGGCTACGGCTTTCTTGCCGAAAACGCGGAACTGCCCAGGGCGTGCGCTCGCGAGGGGATTGCGTTCATCGGCCCTTCGCCGGAAGCGATGGAAAAATTGGGCTCGAAGACGGCGGCGCGGCAACTCGCGGGCCGCGCGGGAGTGCCGACCGTGCCGGGAACGGTTGCGTCCATCGCGGAATCTTCCGAGGCGAGGCGCATCGCGGGGGAAATCGGCTATCCCATTTTGCTGAAAGCCGTAGCTGGGGGCGGCGGCAAGGGCATGCGGCTGGTGGAGCAGGCCGCCGATCTGGATTCCGCGTGGCGCGACGCCGGTTCGGAAGCGATGAACGCTTTCGGAGACGCGCGCCTATACATCGAAAAATATTTGCAGCGGCCGCGGCATGTGGAAATTCAGATTCTCGGCGATCTGCATGGCAATCTTTTCTATCTGGCGGAGCGCGAATGTTCCATACAGCGACGGCACCAGAAAGTGATCGAAGAGGCGCCATCGCCCATCATGACGCGCGAGTTGCGCCGTGCGATGGGCAATGCCGCACTGAATTTGGCACGCGAGGCGGGCTACACGAATGCCGGCACCGTGGAATTCTTGGTGGATGCGGCTCACAATTTTTATTTCCTCGAGGTGAATACGCGCCTGCAGGTGGAACATCCTGTGACCGAATGCATTTCCGGGCTCGACCTTGTGCAATTGCAAATCCGGATTGCCGCTGGCGAACGGATTTCCTTTGCGTGGCAGGATCTTTCGCCGCGCGGGCATTCCATTGAGTGCCGCATTTACGCCGAAGATCCGGACCATGACTTTTTTCCGTCGCCGGGAAAAATTCTGGCTCGGCGCACTCCTTCCGGGCCGGGCGTGCGTATGGACGAAGGAGTTTATCCGGGATGGGTTGTGCCGATGGACTACGATCCACTGCTCGGCAAGCTGATTGTGTGGGCGAACAATCGAGAAGAAGCCATCGCGCGAATGAGCCGGGCGCTTGATGAATATTACGTGAGCGGAATTCAAACGAATGTGAACTTGTTCCGCAGGATATTCAACGATTCAGAATTCGTGCGGGGAGAATTTCACACGAAGTGGCTCGACGAGTGGCTGAAAAAGGATCGCGAGGCACGCGACAAATCAGCGGCGGAAGCCGATGCCACGGCGCGCTACGCGGCGATCGTCGGAGCTGTGGCGTGGCATTTGGGCCGCGCGGGGGCTGTTACAGGTATGCAGACGGATGCGTCGGCGCAGGGCGCAGTTCAGGCGACCGCATCGCGCTGGAAACTGCAGGGCCGCGACGAACAGGTCGGCGGTTTTCCAGAAAGGTGATTCGCGAATGAAGCTCGCCGTGCTGGTACAGAGCGACCGAGCGACGATTCGTCACGACTCCACCGCTGGCCACGACGCCGGTTCGCTTGCGCAACCGGAGGCGGTGGAAGTTGCGCGCGACGGCAATCACTTGCGCATTGAACTTGTGGGCCGCGCGATCGAGGCCGACGCCATCGAGGTGGCTACCAGCACGTATTCGGTGCTGATCGATGGCCGCGCGTTTGAGGTTCGCATCGAGCCGTTCGCCGGCGGTTTGCGCGTGCACGCCGGAACGCTAAGCTACAACATTCAAATTTCCGATCCGCGCGGGTGGAAACGTTCGCGAGGGGCCGGGCTAGCAGCCGAGGGGCGCCAGGAGGTCGTCGCGCCGATGCCCGGCAAGGTCGTGCGTGTATTGGTGAAGCAGGGCGCGGCGGTGGAAGCGGGGCAGGGCCTGCTAGTGGTCGAAGCAATGAAGATGCAAAACGAAATTCGCTCACCAAAAAGCGGCAAGATTGAAAAATTGCTGGTGGTGGAAAATCAGACGGTAAATGCCGGCGAGACGCTTGCGGTGGTCAGCTAGTTTGGTGCGGCGGAACTGAGCGAAAGAATTATTTCCCCGGCATATCTTCGGCGGCGACCGGAAGCTTCCCGCCGGATTCCAGAACCTGTTGCGCCAGATAGTTCGTGACCTTCGCGTTGCCGCGCGCGACGGTGAGGAATGCCGCCCTCAACAATTGATCTTTTCTGTTGTGCAGAGTTTCGCGGATGGTCGTCTGCACTTGCGGATCGGTAAGATCTCGCGCGCCGGGCAATTCCTTCGCCAGCAATTTGATGATGTCGTAGTCTCCGTTCTTCAGCACGAGCACGCCGCTGATCTGGCCAGCCTTGAGCGACAGAACCGCTTTCTTCAACGCGGGGTCGGCTTTGTCCAATCCGGATTCAGGAATGTAACCCACGCCTCCGCCATCGGCGGCCGTTGTGGGGTCTTCGGAATAATCCGACGCGAGCGTGGCGAAATCCGCGCCGCTGTTCAATTTGTCCAGCAGGGCGTTGGCCTTGCGGTGGGCCTCGGCGTCCGTGGTGGCGTCATCATTCTTGCGATTGCGGACCTGGGCATCTTTGCGTGGCGTGATCAAAATCTGCGCCAGATTGTACTGAGTTTCCGAGACGTTGAACTGCGCGCGATTTTGATTGAAGTAATCGGCGATGTCTTCGTTCGTGACGGTGATTTTTGACGCCACTTCGCGGTTGAACAATTTCTGCACCGTGAGGCCGCGCCGGATTTCCTGTTTCAAGTCATCGACCGTCAATCCTCGATCGTGCAACTGGCGCTGAAATTCCTCTTCGGTTAGAAGACCCTTGGTCTCGGTAAATTTGTCCTCGACTTCACCATCTGTCGCGGTGAG
>Ga0335078_10003895_pt1 | contig 22186 bp, 20 predicted proteins | sample Lox_Sample_32_FD_206711 | JGI IMG/M metagenome (GOLD analysis project Ga0335078, IMG submission 206711) | Soil microbial communities from Loxahatchee National Wildlife Refuge, Florida, United States - Lox_Sample_3.2 | ecosystem: Environmental > Terrestrial > Soil > Wetlands | place: USA... | reverse complement strand
GCCGGGGAGCCCGGCCATGACCACGCGCACCGCGGCGCCCGCCGCAACCAGCCGCGCCCCAGCGCTCCCGGGCAACCCGTTCCCACTCGGCGCCACCGCCGCCGAGGGTGGAACGAACTTCGCCGTGCCCGGCGGACGATCGCGCTCAGCCGACGCGGCGGACGATCGCGCTCATCTCATCGGCGTTCGCAGGCCCGCAGCGTGTTGGTGCGCACGTTGCCCGCACGGCATAGCTGGAGAAGGGTGGCCATAGCGGTCTCCTCGTCGGCGAACTCGATCACCGCGACCAGGTCGTACTCACCCACGGCCCGGAGCAAGCGTAACAATTCATCAAGGAAAGTCGCGGGTCAAGGCGGTGACGGCGATCCATGCGACACACCGCGCCTGGCGACGTTCGCCCGGCGCCGCGCACATAACGCCGTGCACTAAACCGAAGTCACGGCAGGCCCCGACTTAGCTGCCCGCGGGCGCGAGGTGCAGGATGGGTCCGGCGGTGCGACTGAGGTGCGGCGCGCTGAGCTGCGGCTCCGGGCCTTGATCAGTGGGTTATAGCGGATCTTTAGCCGGGGGGCCATCGGCCAAACCGGCCCGTCTGAGGGCGTCCGCGAGGGCGCCACCGCCCGAACCATCGCCCGAACCACCGCCAGACCCACGACCCCCCGAACCACCGCCAGACCCACGACCCCCCGAACCACCGCCAGACCCACGATCCTCCGCACCGCCGCGGTCACGGCCGCTGCCTGATGGGCGCGGTTGCGCGCGCTTACCACCGGCGCCGCGCGCATCACCAGGATGGCCCGATACTGAGCCGCCGGAAACGGCCTCACCACTGGCCCCGTCACCAGCCCCACCGACCTCGTCGTCAAGACGCAGCGTGAGAGCGATGCGCTTGCGAGCGACGTCGACGCCGAGCACCTTGACGCGCACGACATCGCCTGGCTTGACCACCTCGCGCGGGTCCGCGACGAAGCTCCTCGACATCGCCGAGATATGCACCAGGCCGTCCTGATGCACTCCGACATCCACGAAGGCGCCGAAGGCGGCGACGTTGGTGACGACACCTTCGAGCACCATGCCCGCCCGAAGGTCCGCCAGGGTTTCCACGCCTTCCTTGAACGACGCGGTGGTGAAGGCGGGCCGCGGGTCGCGGCCGGGCTTCTCGAGCTCCTTCAGGATGTCCGTCACGGTCGGTATCCCGAACGTGGCGTCGGCGAATTGCATCGGCTTGAGCCCGCGCAGCACCGATGTGTTGCCGATCAACGTCGCGATGTCATCGCCCGTGGCCGCGAGGATCCTGCGTACCACCGGATACGCCTCGGGGTGCACCGCGGAAGCGTCGAGTGGGTCGTCGCCGTCAAGAATGCGCAGGAATCCAGCGCACTGCTCGAACGCCTTCGGGCCAAGGCGGGGCACCGCCTTGAGCGCGCGCCGCGAGCGGAACGCGCCGCCAGCGTCCCGGTACGCGACGATGCCCGCCGCGAGCCCGTCACTGATGCCAGAGACGCGCGAGAGCAGCGGCGCGGAAGCGGTGTTGACGTCGACGCCCACCGCGTTCACGCAGTCCTCGACGACCGCGTCCAGCGAGTGCGACAGCTTGGCCTCGGACAGATCATGCTGGTACTGGCCGACGCCGATCGACCTGGGGTCGATCTTGACGAGTTCCGCGAGCGGATCCTGCAACCTACGCGCGATCGATGCCGCGCCACGAAGGGACACGTCAAGGCTGGGCAGCTCGCGCGAGGCATAAGCCGAGGCCGAGTACACCGACGCACCCGCCTCCGACACCATCATCTTGGTGAGGCGAAGCTCCGGATGCATCTTGATCACCTCGCCCGCCAGCCTGTCGGTCTCGCGCGAGGCCGTACCGTTGCCGATCGCGATCAGTTCAACCCGGTGTGCGCGCGCCAGCCGAGCCAGCACCGCAACCGCCTCGTCCCAGCGCCGCCGCGGCTCGTGCGGATAGATCGTCTCGGTTGCCACCACCTTGCCCGTCGCGTCCACCACGGCGACCTTGACGCCGGTGCGGAATCCAGGGTCGAGGCCAAGCACGGGCCGGGTGCCCGCGGGCGCGGCGAGCAGCAGGTCACGCAGGTTGGCGTCGAATACCCGCACCGCCTCCTCCTCCGCCTTCTGCCATAGGCGCATTCGCAGGTCGATGGACAGATGGACGATGATGCGCGTCCGCCAGGCCCAACGCACCGTGTCCATCAGCCAGCCGCTGGCCGGTCCATCCGAGGGCGAGATGGCGAACCGCCGCGCGATCCTTTGTTCGTCGCCGCTCAGGCCGTCTCGGCCGGGCGTGAGCGGTTCCTCAGGCTCAAGCGTGAGGTCGAGGATCTCTTCCTTCTCGCCGCGGAACAGCGCAAGGATCCGGTGGGAGGGCAGCTTGGTAAATGGTTCGGCGAAATCGAAGTAGTCCGCAAACTTCGCACCGGAATCCTGCTTCCCTGCCCGCACACGCGATACCAGACGGCCCCGGGACCACATCCGCTCGCGCAGCGTCCCGATCAGGTCAGCGTCCTCCGCGAACCGCTCTGCAAGTATCGCGCGCGCGCCCTCGAGCGCGGTCGCGGCGTCAGGCACCCCCTTAGCCGCGTCCACGAACGCGGCCGCGGCCAGCAGCGGATCAACCGCCGGGTCGTCGAGAACCTGGTCAGCCAGTGGCTCCAACCCGGATTCCCTGGCGATCTGGGCCTTGGTACGGCGCTTGGGCCGATACGGCAGGTAGATGTCCTCCAGGCGTGCCTTCGAATCGGCGGCCATGATTTGCGCCTCGAGTTCCGGGCCAAGTTTGCCCTGGCCGCGGATGGACTCCAAGATGGCGGAACGCCGCTCGTCGAGCTCACGCAGGTAGCGAAGCCGCTCCTGCAACGTCCGCAGTTGCGCGTCGTCGAGCATGCCCGTCACTTCCTTGCGGTAGCGGGCGATGAACGGCACCGTCGCCCCGCCGTCGAGCAACTCCACGGCGGCGCTTACTTGCCGCTCGGCCGCGCCGATCTCGGCGGCGATCCGCTGATAAACAGACACAGTCACGATTTGACCGCCCTCTCACCCGCGCACGACGAGCCGTGCGGGTTCCTATCTACCGCACCATGCTTCGCGCACGGAAACCTCAGCACCGGCGGATGTCAACGAGCCTACGGCTGCGCGGCGGCGTCCAGGCAGCCGCCGAGGGCGGCGACATGGCCGCGCGGGTGCGGACCTCGGTCGAGCTGGGCGCCGTCGAGCCTATAGCTGCTTGCCTCGCGTAACCACGCCTAGGCGCGATGTCCCACGCAGCCGGCTGCAGGCAAGACGCGCACGCTAGCCTGGCGCTGTGGCTTTCTCCGGCTGGCCCGCAGAGGCGCTCGAGTTCTACGAAGGGCTCGCGGCGGACAACTCGAGGCACTACTGGCAAGCGAACAAGGCTGTCTACGACGAACTCGTGCACCAGCCGATGACCGCGTTGCTCGCCGAACTCGAGCCCGAGTTCGGCGCGGGCAAGATCTTCCGGCCGTACCGCGACATCCGCTTCAGCCGCGACAAGTCGCCCTACAAGACCGCTATCGGCGCCTCCCTCGCGGGCGGCGGCTACGTGCAGTTCGCCGCGAATGGGCTGAGCGCCGGCTGCGGTAAATACCTGCTGAGCCCGGGCCAATTGGGTCGCTACCGGCGCGCTGTCGCCGACGACGGGAGCGGCGCTGCGCTGACCGCGATCGTGGCGTCGGCGCGACGAGCCGGACTCGACGTTACCGCCCACGACACGCTCAAGACGAGCCCGAAGGGCTACCCCAAGGATCATCCACGAGTCGATCTGCTCCGCCACAAGGGCCTGATCACCTGGCGGCAGTGGCCCGCGGGGGCATGGCTAGGCACCCCCGCGGCGAAGACCCGGGTGGTGGATTTCCTGCGTGCCTCCGGACCGCTGAATGCCTGGCTCACCACATACGTCGGTCCCGACGCCGACGCCCATCGCCACTGAGCATCGCTACGGGTCTTATCGCTGCCGGCTCTTAAGAACGCTGCGGGTGCCCCGGTGGTCACCCGGCGGGCACCTCGGCGCGAAGCAGCGCGGCGGCCCAGTCGTGGGCACGGTTGAGTTCGCCAGCGCGCAGCGGGCCCTCGGCCCCTTCCACGACGAAGCCCTCCGGCTCGGCCGCAAGGGTGTAACCGTGCTTATGCAGCCGGTGGCCGATGCCCTTCGCGGCACCGCCGGCCAGCCAGTAGGCCAGCCGGGTGTCGAAGGCGGCCGCGCGGCGGCCATTGCCCGCCTTGGGGAGCGCGTGGAACCACTCGCGCAGGCCAGGGCCTTCTGCGTCCTGGTCGAGCGGATGTTCCTGCGCGTCGCCCGCCGCACTCGACGTGGGCGGCTCCTTTGTGGCACCCTGCACCGCATCCCTGCGGCTCCTCGCGATCGTCATGCCGCGCGCGTGCGTCGGCCCGCCGACTACGAGCAGATCGGCTGCGGCCACCAGGTCGGCTGTGGCACGGGATACTGGCACGCAGTTCACCACGGCCTCGGCGGCAGCGTCGCGGATCCCGCGCTCAACAGCGCCGGCGACCAGGTGGGTGTTGCCGAATATGCTTTCGTACACGATGAGAACCTGCATGGCTCCTCCTGCTCTCACCTTCTAGCCTGCGCCGGCGCTGCGCGCGCTGGGGAAGGGCCGGACGTCTGAGGGTGATGTGACCTATGTCCCTGTGGGACTTCTGGATTGACCGCGGTGGCACGTTCACCGACGTCGTGGCGCGCCGTCCTGACGGCCGCGTCGTCGCCTGCAAGCTGCTGTCGGAGAGTCCTGAGCGCTACGACGACGCGGTCATCGCGGGTATCCGCCGGCTGCTGGGGGTGCCTGCGGGTGAGCCTGTGCCCGCCGAGCGGATCGGCGTAGTCAGGCTGGGCACGACGGTGGCGACGAACGCCTTGCTCGAACGGAAGGGCGAGCCGACCGTGCTCGTTATTACCAAGGGATTCGCCGACGCGCTCAGGATCGGCTACCAGAACCGGCCGCGCATCTTCGACCGTGAGATCATCCTGCCCGAACTGCTCTACGCCCGGGTGATCGAGGCCGACGAGCGGATCGGGGCGCACGGTGAGGTGATCACCGAACTCGACGAAGAGGCCCTCCGCCGCGACTTGCTTGCTGCCTATGCCGAGGGTTTCCGCTCGGTCGCCGTGGTCTGCATGCACGGCTACCGCTACTCACGGCACGAGACGCGGATCGGTGAGATCGCCCGCGCCATCGGCTTCCCGCAGGTTTCTGAGTCCCACCGGACGAGCCCGCTGATGAAGCTCGTGTCGCGCGGCGACACGAGCGTCGTGGACGCCTACCTTTCGCCCATCCTGGCCAGGTACGTGGATCAGGTGGCCCACGAGCTACGCGGGGTCAGGCTGCTGTTCATGCAGTCCAACGGCGGTCTCGCCGACGCACGGACGTTCCGTGGCAAGGACTCCATCCTGTCCGGGCCGGCCGGTGGCATCGTCGGCATGGCGCGGACCTCGGCGGCGGCCGGCTTCGACCGGGTGATCGGCTTCGACATGGGCGGCACCTCGACCGACGTGTCACATTATGCGGGCGAGTTCGAGCGCCAGTACGAGACCGAGGTGGCCGGGGTCCGCATGCGGGCGCCGATGCTGAGCATCCACACCGTCGCCGCTGGGGGCGGATCGATCCTGCACTTCGACGGCATCAGGTACCGGGTGGGCCCGGACTCCGCGGGCGCGAATCCCGGACCCGCGGCCTACCGGCGCGGCGGCCCGCTCACCCTCACCGACGCGAACATCGCGCTCGGCCGCATCCAGCCGGCCTACTTCCCCGCAGTTTTCGGTGACAGCGGTGACGAGCCACTCGACACCGGCGTCGCGCACGACCGCTTCGCCGCACTCGCGCGGCGGATCGAGCAGGCCACCGGCGACAGGCGCGGCAGCGAGGAGGTGGCGGCCGGGTTCATTGAGATCGCGGTGGCGAACATGGCCAATGCGATCAAGAAGATCTCGGTTCAGCGCGGTTACGACGTGACCCGGTATGTTCTTGCGACCTTCGGTGGCGCCGGTGGTCAGCACGCGTGCGCGGTCGCCGATGTGCTCGGCATGACGAAGGTGCTTATCCACCCGCTCGCGGGAGTCCTGTCCGCATACGGCATGGGCCTCGCGGACGTCATCGCGATGCGCGAGTCCGCGGTGGAGGTACCGCTGGCGGCTGGCGTACTGCCCGGCCTCGACCGTACCGCCAGCGCACTCGAGGCCGATGCGCTCGCCGAACTCGCCGACGCGGGCGTCATGACGAGCCGGGTCCGTCGCATCCGCCGCGTCCACCTGCGCTACGACGGAACCGACACCGCCCTGCAGGTGCCGATGGGCGAGGTAGCCGGGATGGTCAGCCAGTTCGAAGCCGGTTACAAGCAGCGCTTCTCCTTCCTCATGCGCGACAAGCCGATCGTGGTGGAGGCGGTGTCGGTCGAGCTGGCCGGCTGCGGCGAGCCCGCTGGTGCCGAGCCACCGCGCGCTCGCTCGCGCGGCGAGCCCGCTCCACCGGTCCGGATGTTCGTCGCGGGCGGGTTCGCCGACGTCCCGCTGCATCGCCGCGCCGAGCTGCGCCCGGGCCAGGTGGCCGAGGGCCCGGCGATCATCGTCGAGGACCTCGCCACGACCGTGGTGGAACCTGGCTGGCAGGCGACGGTCACCAGCCTCGGCGACCTAGTGCTCAGCCGCGCCGGCACACGGCCAGCCAGCCGGCCCGCCGGCCACAGCGCCGCGACCGCCGTCGATCCGGTACGGCTTGAGATCTTCAACAACCTGTTCATGTCCATCGCCGAGCAGATGGGGGTTCGGCTGCAGGCCACGGCGCACTCCGTGAACATCAAGGAGCGCCTGGATTTCTCCTGCGCAATCTTCGACGCGGCGGGAAACCTGATCGCCAATGCGCCGCACATCCCCGTGCACCTGGGCTCGATGAGCGAAAGCATCAAGATGGTGGTCGAACGCAACGTCGGCCGGATCCGGCGCGGCGACGTCTACATGCTGAACGACCCCTACCACGGCGGCACGCATCTGCCCGACATCACCGTGGTCACGCCGGTCTTCGGCGAACCCGGTGACAAGGCCGAAGCCAGCGACGAGGTCCTGTTCTATGTCGCGTCGCGCGGCCACCACGCCGAAGTCGGCGGCATGACCCCGGGTTCGATGCCGGCTTTCAGCACCCGCATCGAGGAGGAGGGTGTGCTGATCGACAACTGGATCCTCGCTTCCGGCGGCGCGCTGCGGGAAGCCGAGACGATCGGCCTGTTCAGCTCTGCGCCCTACCCGTCACGAAATCCGGGCACGAACATGGCGGACCTGCGCGCCCAGATCGCCGCCAACGAGAAGGGCGTGGCTGAACTGGGCAAGATGGTGGGGCAGTACGGGCTCGACGTGACGGCGGCGTACATGGGCCACGTGCAGGACAACGCCGAGGAAGCCGTGCGGCGGGTGCTACCCGGCTTGCGCGACGGCGACTGCAGCTACGAACTTGACAACGGCGCGGTGATCAAGGTGGCGATCCGTGTCGACCCGCAGGCACGAACCGCGGAGATCGACTTCACCGGCACGTCGGCGCAACTGGCCGACAACTTCAACGCCCCGTCCTCGGTCGCGATGGCGGCCGTGCTTTACGTGCTGCGAACCCTGGTCGCCGACGACATCCCGCTGAATTCGGGCTGCCTCAAGCCGGTCCGGGTGACGATCCCGCCCGCGAGCATGCTGTCGCCTGGCTATCCGGCGGCTGTCGCCGCAGGCAACGTGGAGACGTCGCAGGCCATCACCGGCGCGCTCTACGCCGCTCTCGGCGTCATGGCGGAGAGCGCGGGCACCATGAACAACGTCACCTTCGGCAACGACCATCATCAGTACTACGAGACGGTCGCGGGTGGTTCAGGTGCGGGGGACGGATTCGCAGGCACCGACGTCGTGCAGACGCACATGACCAACTCCAGGCTCACCGACCCCGAGGTGCTTGAGTGGCGCTACCCGGTCCGCCTGGACTGTTACCAGATCCGGCACGGCAGCGGCGGCGCCGGTCGCTGGCCAGGCGGCAGCGGCGGCCGCCGCCATATTCGCTTCCTCGAGCCGATGACCGTGACCACCCTGAGTAGCCACCGGCGGGTGCCGCCCTACGGCATGGCGGGCGGGGAGCCGGGTACGCCAGGCCGGCACTGGGTGCAGCGCGCCGATGGCTCGGTGACCCCGCTGCCGGCATGCGCCTCGGTAGAGGTCGGCGCGGGCGACGTGTTCGTCATCGAGACGCCGGGCGGCGGCGGATACGGGCGGCCGCGCCGGCCAGGCATGACTCACCCGCCGGGCAAGCGTGCTCCGTAAGATGACGGCATGGCGCAATCAGCAGAGTCCGGGCTCCCGGTCACCACCGCGTTCGAGCTGCCAGGCATGACCGTAGAACGGGATCTGGGTATCGCGTTCGGCCTCGTCGTGCGCAGCATGGGCTTCGCCAGGTCGGTCGGTGCCGGATTCAAGGCGCTTCGCCAGGGTGAGGTGACCCAGTACACCGAACTACTCGAGGACAGCCGACGTCACGCGATCGACCGCATGATCGAGAACGCGCGGTTGCTCGGTGCCAACGGCGTGGTCGCGATGCGTTTCGACTCCTCCGAGATCGGCCAGCAATTCACCGAGATCGTCGCTTACGGCACGGCCGTCGTCGTCCGGCCCACGGCGTAGGCCGTGCCCGCGCCGCAGCCGGGCGGGCCACGTTCCGCGATCGGCGACGCCGACCGCGAACACCTCATCGCGCTGCTGCGCGAGCACTACGCGCAAGGCCGGCTGGGTCTCGACGAGTTTGACCGACGGGTCGGAATCGTGCTCTTGGCTGAATTCGCGGACGAGGCCGCACCGGCCGTCGATGGTCTTCCTACCCTGCCGGCCCCCGCTGGAGGCGGGGGGCGGGGGCGGTCTCCACGGGTACGCGGGCGCAGGCACGCTCAGACGGCCACACCCGGTACCGGCTGGCTGCCGACGTCCGAGCGGTTCCGCGACCCCACCACCGGCAAAATCATGCGCGTCTGGATCGACCCGGCGGACCAGAGCCGCCACTACGTGCCCGAGGACGGCGGCTGAGCGGTCGCTGCCCCGCGAGCCGCGACGCAGCTTGCCCACGGCTTTCGCAGACGGCCGGGGGCCGGGTCAGTGGGCGTTATGGCACCAGCGTCAGTTGTCCTTGACCGTGATCCCGAGCGCCGCCGCGAGCATCGGGGCGATCGGCACAAGCTGGCCCGAATCGATGATGGCGCCCTTGAGTGCCGTGTAACCGTCGGCCATGTCGAGTTCGGTGGCGCCGCGAAAGTCCGTGCCGGCCAGCTCTGACTTCCCGAATCGCGCCCGGTGCAACGCGGAGCCAGGAAACCGGACGCTGCGCAGTGCCGAACCCGACCAGTCGACGTCGCGGAGCACGCAGTCCTCGAAGACGACGTCGCGGAACGTGGCGTCGCGGAAGTTGACCGAGTCGAGCTTGCAGCCGGAAAACAGCACCCTGCGCCACTGCGAGCTGAACGCCTCGACGCCGGCGAACGCGGCCGAGAGCACCACGGCGTCCCACCACTGCGTCTCAGCGAGGTTGCTGCCCACCACGCGCGCCCCGCGCAGCCACACGTCATGGAACTTCGAGCGCCGCAGCCCGCACCCGGTGACGGACAAGGACGTGAAGGCGCACTCTTCGAACCGCGTGTTCGGCGCCTCGGCGTCATCGAACGTTCGCCGGTCAAAATGGACCGTCTCGTACACCCCGGCTCGCTCGAGCGGCCCGGAATGTGGGCGGAGCAAGTCCACGAAGGGCAGTTCGGCAAGCTCTCGCGGGGCTGTCATAACCGCCGACCCTATCTGCCGCCGATATCCTCGCTCCATACCTCGGGCCAGCCGCGCCTTCGCGGACCTGCCGCGCTCGCGCGGCTGGCCCGCGCCAGGATCAGCCGCTGACCGGGCAGTCCGCACGTTAGGGCGCCGACCCAGCCCGCGCAGCCGTTAAGCATGTGGATGGGTTGTGATTTCTTTCCCAGAACGGCTGCCGCAGCGCGTCACCCGCGCCGACATGTCACGCCGCTAGAAAAGCGTAGTACCGTGCAGACGGCCCTGCGCCCCGAACTCCGGGATCATGGTTGACTTTGGCTCGTTCCCGGCTCGCCGAGGCCGGCTAGGCGGCACTGAACCTGGGTGAGCAGGGCGAGCTTGTCGTGGCCCGCGAATGCGTTGCGGCACAGCGCACGCGCCCCGGCGCCGCAGTCATGCAGGATGGCGCCACCGGTGGAACTGGGCACGGAAACTGTGACGCAGCCGTCGCGGGACGGGCCGTAGGCGTCTTTATGGGTCGCCGCCCAGACGCCCGCCGCCACCAAGCCCAGCACGATCAGCCCGCCCGCCGCCGCCAGCAGCCGCTTGGCGCGTGCCGAGAGCGGTCCAGAGAGCCGCTGACTTCGGCCATCCATCACGGCCGAAAGTATAAGTCGGTCGGCATGACAGGATCGGCATGACAGGATCGGCATGACAGGATCGGCGCCCAAGGATGCGGCATGGCCATTGCTGTGTCCGCCTTCCTGCCTGAGCACATCTTCTCTGAGGACATCTTCGTGAGCTAGGGCAGGCACCTGTGGCGTCAGTCCAGGGGATTAGTGACGATGTTGGCCGCCATGTTCTACTCGGGCAGACTGTGGGCATGCCAGATCATTACCGCGCCCCAGGCTGGTTCACCAGGAATGTCCTCAACCCGATGGTCGCCTTCCTGACCAAGCACGGCGTGAGCCTCGTCGGCTCCCGCGTGCTCGCGGTCAAGGGCCGCAAGAGCGGCGAGTGGCGCACGACGCCAGTCAACCTCCTCGACTACGAGGGGCGCCGCTACCTCCTATCGGCCCGCGGCCACGGGCAGTGGGTGCGCAACCTACGTGCCGCTGGGACTGGCGAGCTCCGGGTCGGTAAGCGCGTTGAGGCGTTCCGCGGGCGCGAACTCTCCGACGACGAAAAAGTGCCGGTGATGCGCGCCTACCTCAAGCGGTGGAAGGCGGAGGTCGGGGTGTTCTTCAGCGGGGTCGGACCGGACTCGACCGATGAGCAGATCCGCGCTATCGCGCCCGACCATCCAGCCTTCGAGGTGCTCACCCCGCCCTGAGCAGCGGCAGCGTCCCGCACCAGACAACACGTACCGCTGCAGCGCTGACGCACCGCCGCACTGCTGGCGCACGCGGCCGCACTGCTAACGCACGCCGCGAGGACGGAACTGGATGCTGATCCGTGGCCTCGTGGAGTGCCCGGCGCGCGCGGTCTTGGGTATGGCATGCTCCCAGGTGCGCTGGCAACTGCCGCCCATCACGATGAGGTCGCCGTGGCCGAGGTCGTGCCGCAGCGCGGTGCCGCCCCCACGCGGGCGCAGCAGCAGCGCACGGGGTGCGCCCACCGAGATGATGGCGACCATGGTGTCTTGTGTCTTGCCGCGTCCGATGGTGTCACCGTGCCAGGCGACGCTGTCGCGGCCGTCCCGGTACAGGCACAGTCCCGCGGTGCGGAACGGCTCACCGAGTTCGGCTGCGTACTGCGCGTCGAGCGCGCTTATCGCCTCGTCGAGCACCGGGTCGGGAAGTGGCTGGCCCTCGTCGTAGAAGCTGAGCAGCCGTGGGACGTCAACGACCCGGTCGTACATGTGCCTCTTCTCTGCCTGCCAGGGTACGGATCGGGCCAGCCGGTCGAACAGCGTGTCCGCACCGGCGACCCAGCTCGGCCTGAGGTCGATCCAGGCACCGGCCGCGAGCACGGTCCGCTGAACCGCAGAACCGAGCGGGCGCAAGCTCACCTCGTCGCCCGAGTCGAGCAGCGAACCCTGGAAGCCGGTTGTCATGTCCCTAATATAAGCCCGGTCTCAAACACGTGTTCGACATCAGGAAGGGGGGCCTCAGCGTGCGAGGCGCGGCTCAGCCCGGGTCTCCTGCCTGCTGCCCAGATACGTACGGAACATCGGATGCACCTGGAAACGCTGGACAGCGGCGAGGTTTAGGTGCTGTACCTGATGCATGCCCAGGAAGGGGGCGCGGTCACCGAGCTTGACCCTGTTGCCGCCGGCAGGCTGTGCGGTGAGGAATCCGATATGCCAAAAGATCTCGATCAGGTCGCCGGGCTCGCGGTCCGGCAGCCAGGACGAAGTGCCGCGGGTGGGGGTCTCACCGGTCGCTAGCTCGAGGCATAGCAGTTCGATGTCGTCGCGGCTGAGTATCTCGGCCTGCCCGCGGAACGCGTCGAAGACGCCGAGCAGGCCCGGGTACTGGTACCGGTATTCGGCGGCGATGTCCTTGGCACGCTCGGCGGAGTAGGCGCGCTCGGTCCAGCCGATCGCCGCGTAAGGCAACGGCAGTCCGGCGCCGCGCTCTCGGGCGTGTTCGACAGTTTCCGTACAGAATTGGATGATTTCCCTCGGGCGGTGCAGCGTACGGCCGACCATGTATCTGAAGGAATTGTTCGCCGGGTGGCCGGGTGGGGTGCCGAAGACCGCGTTCCAGCACGCGCTGTCCCCCGTCTGGTCGATGGCCTGATGATTGTGGCCGTTTTCCTGCGCGCAGTGCCTGATCCGCTTGGCGATCAGCTTGAGCAGCGACTCCTCGGTCCAGCTGATCGTCTCGAGCAGGTCCCGGTACTTCTGCGCGTCCTCGTACAGCGCGGGAATGTCGTCGTAGAGTTCCCGCCGCAGCGAAACGTACACACGGAGGTTGTCATTCATCTCGTTCACCGAGACACACGCCTGGAATAAGCCAGAGACAAACGCCTTGGCGCTCTCGGACGAATCCCAGCCGCGGTCAAGCTCGTCGACGAGTACGACGACCCGTTGCCTGGCCAGCACCTGATTGAGATGCGGCAGCAGGTGGTTGATCTCCTCGAGCTTGTACAGCTTGTCAAGCTCGCGCGCCTTCAGACTGGCCTTTAGCGGCCCGACCCCCACCTTGATGCCCTCGAGCCTCTTGAGGTAGGAGACAAGCAGCGCCAGCTTGCCAAGCTGCCCATCTGCATGATTGTCACGCACGTACTTGTAGATGGCGCTCGAAGCACCTCTGCCGCCCTTCGCCGACACCTCCTTCATGATCAGCACATAGATGAGGTACTTCCAGGCGGCCGCGTACGCTCCATGCTTGGCCCACGAGCCGGAACCCGCGACGGCCGAGGTGGAGCCGAGCAGCTCGTAGGAGTAGTCCTCGGGTGCGAGCTCGATGACATGGCTTCCCGCGGCCCGCTCCCTGCTCGCGAGCACCTTGAAGATCGCGCTCTTCCCCGATCCCCGATTGCCGAGGACGATCGTCTTGGCGCCCGAGCGGACCCGCTCGTAGGCCGCGGATTCGACGAAGTACTTTTCAAGCCCGCGCCCGATGTCCCTTTCCGCCGCTGGTGCTCCGAACTCGAGACCGCGAAGAATCTTCGGCGACAATGCTAACCCGGCCATAGCGCCCCTTCCCCTGAGGCAACCTTATTAGCCAACCTGGCTGAGGTGAACGCGCTAAGGGCAGGGATGTCTGGTGGCCGCCCATGGCTGACGTACGGTGAAACGTGACCAGGAATCGAGGTAACCAAGATGATCCTGAACGGCTGCCGCGTGGCGGGGCGCGTGGCGGGGCGCGCAGCCAGGTGACGCGGTGAAGGTGGCGGAAGTCGCGGTGACCCTCCGCGTCAACGGCACGTCAACGAAACTTCTGCTTGACACCCGAGTGACCCTGCTTGACGCGCTCCGGGACCACCTCGGCCTCACAGGTACCAAGAAGGGCTGTGACCAGGGCGCATGTGGCGCGTGCACCGTGCTGGCCGACGGCAAGCGGGTACTGTCCTGCCTGACGCTCGCCGCGGCGTGCGCGGACCGGGAGGTAACCACGATCGAGGGCCTGGCGGACGGCGACACGCCGCACCCGCTGCAGCAGGCATTCGTCCGCCACGACGCCTTCCAATGCGGCTACTGCACGCCGGGGCAGATCATGTCGGCGGTCGCCCTGCTCGCCGAGGGACGGGTCGGCTCAGACGACGATATCCGCGAGTTCATGAGCGGGAACATCTGCCGCTGCGGCGCCTACCCGAACATCGTCGGGGCCATCCGCGACGTCGCGTCGGGAGCCGCCCACGACGCAGGAGACGGCAGTGCGGCCGTTTGAGTACGAGAGAGCGACCGGCGTCGCCGGTGCCGTGGCGGCCGTTACCGCCAATCCAGCGGCCGCCTACCTGGCGGGCGGCACGACGCAGGTCGACCTGATGAAGGATGGCGTGCAAGCCCCCGATCTGCTGATCGACATCATGCCGCTCGGGCTGCGCGGCGTGACGCGCGATGAGGGCTTGATCCGCGTCGGCGCGCTCACCACGATGGCGGAGCTTGCCGCGGATCCAACCGTGGCGCGGTGGCTGCCTGTCGTGCGAGATTCGCTGCTCCTTGCCGCTTCCCCCCAGCTCAGGAACATGGCGACGATCGGAGGGAACCTTCTGCAACGGACCCGCTGCCGCTACTTCCGCGATGTCAGCTGTGCCTGCAACAAGCGTGATCCCGGGTCGGGCTGCGGTGCGCTTGCGGGTTCGCACCGGATGCACGCGATCCTGGGCACCAGTGAGCATTGCATCGCCACGCACGCGTCGGACCTGGCGGTCGCGCTCGTGGCTCTGGACGCGGCGGTGGCGGTGCGCGGCGCGGGCACGGATACGCAGGACAGGAAGATCCCGCTGGCGGAGTTCTACCTCGCCCCGGGTGACACGCCTGCGGCGGAGCACACCCTGGCGCACGGCGAGCTGATCACCGCCGTGGAGATTCCCCTGCTGGCAGCGGGATGGCGGTCCGGCTACCTGAAGGTGCGTGACCGGGCGTCGTACGAGTTCGCGCTCGCGTCGGCGGCGGTGGCGTTGAATCTGCAGGACGGCGTGATCGCCTCTGGGCGCCTCGCCCTCGGCGGCGTCGCCACCCTGCCGTGGCGTGCCCGCGGCGCCGAGGACGTGCTGCGCGGCGCCCCCGCGACGGCCGTGACTTTCCGTGCCGCGGCGGAGGCGGCGCTCGCGGGCGCGGCGCCGCACCCGGGCAACGCGTTCAAGGTCGAGCTTGCCCGGCGGACCGTGGTGCGCGCCCTGTCCACCGTGGCGGGGGTGCGGGAATGACGACCACGCATGCGGCGCGGACGGTCGGTGCCGGGCTCGACCGGGTCGACGGGCCGCTCAAGGTGGCGGGCGCGGCGCCGTATCCGAGTGATTTCAGTTTCGCCGGCATGGCGCACGCGGTGCTTGTTCAAGCCACCGTGGCGGCCGGGCGGATCAGGCATATCGGCGCGGCGGCGGCGCGGGCGGCGCCTGGCGTACTCGCGGTGATCACGCACGAGAATGCGCCGCGGCTCGAACGCGCGCCAGGCGGGCTCACGATCGGCCCGCCGCCGCCGCTGCAGGATGACCGCGTCCTACATCACGGCCAGCACGTCGCCGTGGTGGTGGCGGAAACAGCCGAGCAAGCGGCCGCGGCGGCCCGGCTGATCGACGTGGGTTATGAATCCGCCGTGCCACTGCTCGAGCTCGACGATCCGCGCGCTCAGCGGGTGGAGAACGCGACCGGCCGTGACGTCGTGCGAGGCGATGCCGCGGCGGCGCTGGCCGCCGCGCCTGTCACGATCGACGTCACCTACACGACGGCCACCCAGACCAACAACCCGCTGGGGCTGTTCAGCACGGTCGCGCGCTGGGACGGCGACGCGCTTACCGTGCACGACAGCACGCAGGGGCCCGCCTTCGTCCGCACGGCGCTCGCCGTCGCGTTCGGTGTGCCCGAGAGCGGCGTCCGCGTCCTCGCGCCGTTCGTCGGCGGCGCGTTCGGGGCCGGCCTTCGTGTCTGGCAGCACGTCCTGCTTGCCGCGCTCGCGGCTCGCGTCGTGGGCCGCCCGGTCAAGCTCGTGCTGACGCGCGCGCAGATGTTCACCTCAGTCGGTTACCGGCCCCGCACCGTGCAGCGCGTCAGGCTTGGCGCCACCGGGGCCGGGGAACTTGTCGCGATCGACCACGAGGGCCTCGAACCCACCGCGCTCGAGGACGAATTCGCCGAGTCGCTCACCAGGAGCACGACCGTGCTCTACGAGTGCCGCAATGTGACCGCGAGAACCCGCCAGGTCCGGCTGAACGTGGCCTGTCCGACGTGGATGCGCGGCCCCGGCGAGGCACCGGGGGTGTTCGCGCTCGAATGCGCGCTCGACGAACTGGCCTGCAGGCTCGGCATCGACCCGGTCGATTTGCGCCTGCGTAACTACGCAGACGTTCATCCGCAGACCGGCAAGGCCTGGACGACCAAGGCGCTGCGCGCCTGTTACGAGCAAGGCGCAGAGCGGTTCGGCTGGTCGCGCCGCACCCCGCGGCCGCGCTCCATGCGCGACGGCCCGATGCTCGTCGGTTACGGCATGGCTAGCGCCCACTACGGCTATGTACAGGTTCCCTGCCAGGCTCGCGCGTCCATTGACCGCGAGGGGATCGCCCACGTCCGCAGCGCCGCGACCGACATCGGACCCGGCACCTACACGGCCATGACCCAGGTCGCGGCGCAGGCGCTTGGGCTGCCGCCGGCGTCGGTACGGTTCGGGCTCGGGGACACCGAGATGCCGCGGGCACCCCTGCAGGGCGGATCTGGCCTCACCGCGGCGCTCGGCAGCGCGGTCCACGCCGCCTGCGGGCGGCTCACGGCAGCCTTCCTCGACGTCGTGGCCGACGACCCGGGCTCGCCACTTCGCGGCTGCCAGGTGGAGGACGTCACCGCCAGCGGTGGCGGCATCTGGATCACGGCGCAGCCCGCACGTGGCGAGACTTATCCGGCCATCCTCACCAGGCACGGGCTGGCCGAGCTGACCGCTGACGGACAAAGCGCCCGCCGACGGGATCTCGACGGCGAGCCAGCCATCTTCGGCGCCAAGTTCGCCGAGGTCCACGTCGATCCCGAGCTTGGCCTGGTGCGGGTCACCCGGGTCGTGGCCGCTGTCGACGGCGGCCGCATCCTCAACGAGAAGACCGCCACCAGTCAGATCACCGGCGGGACGGTCGGCGGCATCGGCATGGCCCTGCTCGAGGAGACGGTGTCCGACCCAGGGACAGGGCGCCTCGCCAACGCGACCTTCGGCGACTATCTCGTCGCGGTCAACGCCGACGTCCCCGACATTGATGTGATCTTCGTTGGCGAGCCCGATCCGATGACACCCATCGGCGTCAAGGGCATCGGCGAGATCGCCATCGTGGGCGTCGCCCCGGCCATTGCCAACGCTGTCTTCCACGCCACCGGCCGGCGTATCCGCTCACTCCCGATCACAATTGAGCAGCTCCTGTGACCCGCTCGAGAATGTGCTGCCCATACTTCGCCAGTTTGGTTTCGCCGACACCGCTCACCTTGCCAAGCTCGGCCAGCGACGACGGAGGCCTGGCGGCGATCTCGCGCAGGGTCGCGTCGTGGAAGATCACGTACGCGGGCACGCTCTGCTCCTTCGCCATGGCGGCGCGCCAGGCCCGCAGCCGCTCGAAAATTACCTCGGCTTCCGCAGTCAGGTCGGCGGGAGCGCCGCGGCCGGCTTTGCCGGCGTTCTCGGGCTTACCAGCCTTGCCACTCGAGGTCGCGCGCGCCGACCGCTCCTGCTCGCGCCGCAGCAGGACCTGGCGCCGGCGTCTCAGCACGTCGGCGCTTGCGCCGGTGAGCACCAGGGTGCCGTAGTCGCCCTCGACGGCCAGCAGGCCCTGGGCAAGCAGCTGGCGCACGACGCCGCGCCACTGCGAGTCGCGCAGCTCCGTGCCGATGCCGAAGACTGCCAGGGATTCGTGGCCGTGCTGGATTACCTTGGGCGTCTGCTTGCCGAGCAGGATGTCGATGATCTGGCCCGCACCGAACTTCTGACGCCGTTCGCGCTGCAGCCGCAGCACGGTGGAGAGGATCTTCTGTGCGGCGATGGTGCCGTCCCAAGCCTGCGGCGGCGACAGGCACGTGTCGCAGTTGGCGCACGCGGCCGCGCGCTGACCGAAGTAGCCAAGCAACTGCACACGGCGGCAGCCGACCGTCTCGCACAGGGCGAGCATGGCATCGAGATGCGCGCTCTGGCGGCGGCGGTGGGCGTCGTCACCCTCGGAGGTGTCTATCATCTTGCGGTGCTGGACGACGTCCTGCAGCCCGTAGGCGAGCCAGGCGGTCGACGGCAGGCCGTCACGTCCGGCACGGCCGGTCTCCTGGTAGTAACCCTCGACGGACCTGGGCAGGTCGAGGTGAGCGACGAACCGCACGTCCGGCTTGTCGATGCCCATGCCGAACGCGATCGTGGCGACAATGACGACGCCGTCCTCGCGCAGGAACCGTGCCTGGTTCGCGGCCCTGGTACGCGCGTCAAGCCCGGCGTGGTACGGCAGCGCCTGGATCCCGCTGGCCGCCAGGAATTCCGCAACCTTCTCCACCGAGGCCCGCGACAGGCAGTAGACGATGCCCGAATCACCCGGGTGCTCGGTGCGCAGCAGGTCGAGCAGCTGCCGCTTGGGCTCGTTCTTGGGCACGATGCGGTACTGGATGTTGGGTCTGTCGAAGCTGGCGACAACGTGGCGCGCTCCGCCGAGTTTCAGCCTGGACGTGATCTCGGCGTGGGTGGCCTCGGTGGCGGTAGCGGTCAGCGCGATACGGGGCACCTCGGGCCACCGCTCGTGCAGCGCGGACAGGGCGAGGTAATCGGGCCGGAAGTCGTGTCCCCACTGGGCGACGCAATGGGCCTCGTCGATGGCGAACAGCGAGATCGTGCCGCAGTCGAGCAGCCTCAGCGTGGCCTGCGCCCGAAGGCGTTCCGGCGCCAGGTAGAGCAGGTCGAGATCCCCGCCGAGGAAGGCGGCCTCGACCTGGCGGCGCTCACCGGGTTCCTGGGTCGAATTCAGCACGCCGGCGCGTACGCCTAGGACCTTGAGGGCGTCGACCTGGTCGTGCATGAGCGCGATGAGCGGCGAGATCACCACTCCCGCGCCGTTGCGCACCAGCGCGGGTATCTGGTAACACAGCGACTTGCCGCCCCCGGTGGGCATGAGCACGACCGCATCGCCACCGGCGATAACGTGATCGATGATCTCCCGCTGGCCCGCGCGGTAGGTGCTGTAGCCGAACACCCGCAGCAGCACCCGCGACGCCTCGTCCGCCTCGGACTCGATGTCGGGAGAAACCACGTCGCCATCCTACGGAGGTCTCGGTTACCGCTCCGCCGGATCCGCCACCGAGTCCTGGCTGACATCCGACCAGGCTGGCTTTCGCTGGCTGCGGATGAACCAGATGAGCCCGAACAAGGTGAGCGCGGTGGCGACGTAGAAGTTCAGCCGCAGGCCGAGGAAATGCTCCGACGGGTCGACTCGCAGCGATTCCTCGAAGATCCGGAACGCCGAATAGCCGGTCACGTAAAGCGCGAAAAGGCCCGGCGGCCTCACGTCGCGGTGATGACCAAGCCAGACGAGCGCCGCGGCCAGCGCCAGATCGAAGATCAGCTCGTACAGGAAGGTCGGATGGAAGGTGGTGTAACGCAGGTAGCCGGGTGGGCGGTGCGCGGGCGAGATCTCCAGGCCCCAGGGCAGGCTGGTCGGGCCACCGAAGAGCTCCTGATTGAAGTAATTGCCGATGCGCCCGATGCCCTGGGCCACAAGCAGCGCGGGCGCGACCGCATCCATGAAAACCGCCACGTCAGCGCCATACTTGCGCAGCCGCCAGATGCCCACCACCGCGGCAAGCGCGATCCCGCCCCAGATGCCAAGCCCGCCATCCCACACGGCAAACGGTCCCCACCAGTGCGGTGGGATGTACTTGGGCGTCGTGACATCGAAATAGATCCGGCCACCGATTATCCCGGCCGGCACGCTCCACAGCGCGACGTCGGCGACGAGGTCAGGGTCGCCGCCCTGGGCACTCCAGCGCCGCCTGGTGATGATGATCGCCAGCGTGATCCCGATCACGTACATGAGCCCGTAGACGTGGATAAAGAGCGGGCCGATGTGGACACCGCTCACCGGCGGGCTCGGAATGTGCAGTGCCATGTGCGGATGCTAGCTAACCGCGGGTCGCGGCCACGCTGCGGAATAGTATCCGATCAGGCTAAGGTTCACCGTGGCAGGACACTTCGTATCGAATTTGTGCGAGCTTGGAAGGAAGGATCCTTGGCTGGCAGGGCAGGCAAGGCGGATCGGGTAGGCCACGGGTTACGTAGCGTGATCCCAGAACGGGAGGGTGCGCCGCCCAGGTTCGATACCACTGTGGCGCACATCGCCCGGGTTCAGGACTACTGGCTGGGTGGAAAGGACAATTTCGCCGCCGACCGCGCAGCGGGCAAGGAGGGCATTGCCGCCTTTCCTGACATGGTCGCCTCGGTGCGTGCCACCCGGGCATTCCTGGCAAGAACGGTCCGTTACCTGGCCGGCGAGGGCGGCATCCACCAGTTCCTCGACATCGGCACAGGAATCCCCACCGCGAACAACACCCACGACGTCGCCCAGTCGTTGGCGCCGCAAAGCCGCATCGTCTACGCGGACAACGACCCGGTCGTGCTGAGTCACGCGCGGGCCCTGCTGACGAGCAAACCGGAGGGTGCCACCGCCTACATCGACGCCGACCTGCGCGACACCGGGAACATACTTGCGCAGGCCGCGCGGACGCTGGACTTCGGCCTGCCGATCGCGATCATGCTCGTGGCGGTGCTCCAGTTCATCCCGGCAGGCGACGACCCCTACAAGATCGTGACCCAGCTGCTCGCTGCGGTGCCCGCGGGCAGCCATCTGGTAATCGCCCATCCAGCGAGCGACATCGAATCCAAGGCGATGGCCGACATGGCCAAGCGGCTCAACAAGCTGATGGCACAGCAGGTCGCGCTGCGCAGTCACGCGGAGGTGTCGCGGTTCTTCGACGGCCTGACGATGGTGGAGCCCGGCGTTGTCCGTGCACCACAGTGGCGGCCGGCCTCCCAGCTTGAGGCGGCGAGCGCCTCAACCATGTGGGGCGGCGTCGGCCACAAGCCTTAATGCGCACGTTTGCCCCCGTGCACAGCCGTTCAGCCCTGCGGTTATATCGCTGCGAGCAGCACGGCCTGGGTTTGCTTCACCTGCGCCGCCAGGCGCCCCGCGTTGTCGCGCAGGTCTCTGGACGACGATGACCGTTCGCCCCACATGCAGGGGCCGTGCGAAGGCGGCGAGTTGATGGTCGCGGTCCGCGCACCTGGCGGCGGGTTCAGATAGGCGCAGCGGGTGCCCAGACTGTCCGCGAGCGCCATCAGCGCCCCGCCGTGCAGCACGCCGCCCGATGTGTGCAACGCTCCGATGACCAGAGCCGCCGACGCATCTCCGCTGCCTCGGCGGCGTCGAGCAGCACGCCGAGCGCGGTCGCGAGCGGCATCAGCCGGAGTAGTTCGCCCGCCCGCTCCCCCGCTCCCGCCCCGGAGACCAGCAGCGGGGTGCGGTTCCCAGCCGGAGGGCAGAGGAACTTCGAGGCCGAGATCTTTACCATCAACGTCCGCGGCACGAGCTGACGGAATCAGCCTGTTCAGCGGCTCAGTATCCGCCACCTTCGCTCCGCACGGCCAGCTGAGCGACTGCGCGGGCCGCGCCCCTGCTCCCAGCCAAGCAGCCGAACGTCGCACGTGCTCGACCTGGCGAGCGGCAGGTACCAGCGGGCGTCGGGGTCGTGCACAACGAGGTCCGCCCACAGTTCGTCGTTCGCGGCGATCCTCGCCGCGACGGCCCGCAGCCGTGCGGGCGACAACCTGCCAGCACGCGGCACGAGGTCCGCAAGAATGCCGACGATCGCCCGCTGGCGCTGCGGGCTCACGCCCAAGCCGCGCCGCAATCCGGATCCGACCGGCGCGAAGGGCTCCTCGGCGCCCGAGCCCGAGGCGGTGACAGCGACGGACACGCAACCTTCTTCGACTAACTAACCGATCGCAGGCTCGCCGGGCGACCCCGGGAGATCAACGCGCTCCCAGCGCCCCGGCTCGGCCGCGGCTCGTTGTCCCGCTGCGGTCAGCCCGGCTGCTTGGCGTAAGCGACGGCCACCTCGGCGGCGAGCGCCGCGTTATCTGCGATGAGCTGACGGTTGACCTCCACGCTACGCCCGCCGCTGAGTGGACAAGGGCGAGCACAGCCGGCGTGACCGCCTGTCCGCTCACTCCCGCACGCCGCACCCGCCGCACCGCCGCCGAGATGAGCGGCTCGATGTCAATGCCC
>Ga0335078_10003894_pt1 | contig 22187 bp, 24 predicted proteins | sample Lox_Sample_32_FD_206711 | JGI IMG/M metagenome (GOLD analysis project Ga0335078, IMG submission 206711) | Soil microbial communities from Loxahatchee National Wildlife Refuge, Florida, United States - Lox_Sample_3.2 | ecosystem: Environmental > Terrestrial > Soil > Wetlands | place: USA... | reverse complement strand
CCACACGACGAGGTCGGAGTCTTCGGCGCTCGAAGCTCGGGGCGAGGCGGCAGTGCGCCCGCCGCCGAACACGTCGTGGTGAGCGTCGGTCCCGCTCTCGGGGCCTGCCGGTGACCCACGGTTCCGGTCCCGCCAGCAGCGCCGCTCTCGGTCATCGCCGCTTCCTGGGAGCGTGCCTGGCGCGAGGATCGCGGGCTCGGTGCACCGGTTGCGCCGACAGCGTCAGGAGCGCGCCGCGGCGGGACATCGGGCATACTTCGGGCGCACGAGTGCCGGGGATCCCCGGCCGGCCCAGACGCGGAGCGCATGCTGACTGCGAGGAGGTGGACGGCGACGTCGAGCAAGGTGGTGCGCGCCGTCGCGGTCGTGGCCGTCGTGGCGGCCGCACTGGGCGGATGCAGCTCGGCACCCTCCTCGAGCGCCCCGGCGGACCTGGCCCGGCCCGGGCCCGACGCCGTGGGCGTCACCACCCTCGACCTGGGGGCCGACGGCTCCCTCGGCGAACGCCTGGCGACGGTCTACTACCCCGCAGACCGGGACAAGGTGGCGGGCCATGCCCGCTTCAGCTACCGGCTCTCGGCCCCCCTCCCTGCCGCCGTCACGGCCATCGTGCCGCCCCGCTTCGACGCCCTCGTCACCACCGACGCCCATGTCGGGGTGCCCGGAGCCCCTGGCGGGCCGTTCCCGGTCGTGCTCTTCAGCCACGGCTTCGGCGCCTCGCGCCTGTACTACTCGCACCTGCTCGTGGGCATGGCCTCGTGGGGGTTCGTGGTCGTCTCCGCCGACTACCTCGAACGCGGGCTGCTGTCCCAGGCCACGCACTCCACCGTGCCCGACTCCCCCGCCCTCGACCTCCGGGTCATGTTCGCCTCCTTGGCCGCCGCCGAGCATGCCGCCTCGGAGCGGTCCTCCCCCCTCCACCACCTCCTCGACACCCACGAGATCGCCGCCGTGGGACATTCCGCCGGGGGCCAGACCGCCTTCGACGCCCTCGACGATCCCCGGGTGAAGACAGCGGTGGGCTGGGCCCCGGTGGGCCCGTCCGACGGCTATGCGCGCAAGCCGGTGACGATCATCGGGGAGCAGTACGACATCGCGCTCACCCCCGCGACTCTCACCCGCGAGTTCCACCGCTTCCCCGGGCCCACCACCTACCTCCAGGTCTCGGGAGAGGGCCACAACACCTACACCGACATCTGCACCTCGATCAGAGCGGGCGGCGGTGGCCTGGTGGGCTTCGCCATCTCGCTCCACCTCGTGAGCCAGGAGCTCGCCAAGCTGGCCGTCAACGGCTGCACCGCCGCCAACCTGCCCCCGTCACGCTTCTGGCCCGTCGTGCAGTCCATGACGGTGGCCGCACTGCGCAGCGGCCTGGGCCTGCCCGGTGCCACCGCACCGGGGCCCCCGGCGGCCCACGAGTTCCCGGGGTTGAACCTCACCTACCGGCACCACAGCTGAGCGGCGCGGCGCCATCCGTCCGAGCAGTCAGGACAGCCCCACCGAGGCGCCGGGGACGGCGTCGGTGGGCGGTGTGACGTCGACGGACTCCCCCCAGTCGCTGAACATCGTGGTGGTGGGGCCCACCGGCGTCGTGAAGACCTCCTCGACGGGGAGGGGCGACCCCGTGGACGACACGTAGAGGGTCCCCGTGAACCCGCCGGGGAGCTCGCCCTGCAGCCCCACGACCCGCACGCCGTCGACGACGGTCGGGGCGGTCTTGGTGACGGTGCCCGTGGGGGTCATCTGCTGCAGGAGCTGGCCCGTGGTGAGGTTCTTCACCAGGGTGCCGTAGACGGCGCTGGTCGAGGGGAACGACAGCCACTTCCCCGCCAGCTGGTGGGCCGCGGTCGCCGGGACCCGCAGGATCGAGGTCAGGGCGCCCTGGTTGGCCTCGACGTACAGCGTGCCCGCCACCGCCAGCGAGGACAGCTGCGAGGTCCCCTGGGTCACCGCCTCGCGACCCGACGCCGCCGCGGTGTCGCTCACGTAGGTCGCCGCCCCGCCCTGGGCCGGCACCGTGGTCTGCACGTGCACCGACGCCTCTCGGTCGACCGCCGAGCTCACGAGGGCCATGGCCTGGATGGGGGTGTCGGCGGCCACGGCGTTCACGGCGGGGTGCTCGTGGAGGTAGTAGGCGCCACCGGCGGCCGCCCCCGCGAGCACCAACGCCGCCCCGAGCGCGGCGCGCCGGCCTCGACGGCGCTGCAGTCGGTGGGCGGCCACGGCGTTGCCGCCGAAGGTCCCGGCGAAGAACTCGCTGGACTCGTCACGCGCCGGGGGCGCCACCAGCACCGCGCTCTGGGCCATGGGGGTGGCCGTGAGGGTGGTCGTGAACTGCCCCTGGGCGCCGGGGTAGGGAGAGGGAGGGACCGACGGGCTCGGAACGGCTCCGGGAACCGGAGGGTACGGGCCGGCGGGGACGCCGCTGTCAGCGCCGGAGCCCGGCTCGAGGGTGGCGACGGCGGCGGCACCCCGGGGCGGGTGCCATCGGCCGTCGGCACCCAGCCACCAGTCGGGTCCCAGCACGTCGGTCACGGCAACGCCGTCCTCCTCGCTCCGCCAATTGCATCGGCCGGGGAGGGCCCGAGGCTTTAGCCCGCGGGGCGCTCAGAGCAGGTCGCCGACGCCGGGTGGGGCAGGTGCCGCCGTCGCCGCCGGGGCCGGCGGGGCCGCGGCGGCGGGACCGGCCCCCGACCCCGGGAAGCGCCGCCGGAAGCCCCGCACCGAGTAGCCGGTCAGCCGGGCATCGCTCCGGGCCCGGGCCGAGGCACTGCGGGGCAGGTTGAGCACCGGGCCGATCTCGCCGAAGTAGTCGCCCGGGCCGGCCACGCGCAGGAGCTCCTCCGTGCCGTCGGCCAGCGGCACGAAGAGTTCCACCTGGCCGGCGTCGACCACGTAGACCGTGGTGCCCCACTCCCCCATGGAGAACAGCAGCTCCCCCCGTCCCAGGACGACGCTCTCGGGCTCGGCGTCGGCGTCGGCGAAGCGGGGCACGAGCTCGATGATGCGGTCGGCAATGTGGCTGATGCGGTCGTCGTGGGTCACGATCACGACGAGGCGGCCCGGCGAGGCCAGCTCCCGCACCAGGCGAAGGACGCCTTCCACCTGCACGTAGTCGAGGTGGGCGGTGGGCTCGTCGGCCAGGACCAGCGGCGGGTCGTGCACGAGGGCACGGGCGATGGCCACCCGCTGCTGCTGCCCGCCCGACAATTGTCGGGGCTGGTAGCCGGCCCGATCGCCCAGGCCGACCCGCTCGAGCAACTCGTCGGCCCGGAGGTGCGCCGCTCGACGCCCGACGCCGGCCAGGCGCAAGGGCGCCAGCACGTTGCCACGGGCGGACAGACTGGGGATGAGGTTGAAGGCCTGGAACACCACCCCGACCCCGGTCATGCGGTAGCGGCTCAGGTCCTGGCCGACCAGCCCCGTGACCTCGGTGGCCCCGAAGCGGATCGACCCCGCCGTGGGCGTGAGCAGACCGGCCAGGCACGACAGCAACGTCGTCTTGCCGCACCCGCTCGGGCCCACCACCACGACGAGCTCGCCGTCCTCGGCCTCGAAGCTGAAATGGTCGAGCGGCCGGATCGCGTACCCGGCCGAGCTGAACTCGACGGTCAGGTCCCGCACCTCGAGGGTCGCCATCTACGCCCCTGCGAAGGCCACGGCCGGGTCCACCGACACCGCCTTGCGCAGCGCCGCCAGACTCGAGACGACGCCCACCAGCACGGCGGTGACCGGCAGGATGACGAAGGCGCGGCCCGGGATGTCCACGGGTTGGGCGAAGAGGCCCGTCATGAACTGGGCGGCGAGACTGGCGGCGGCGGCCGACAACAGCGACACCACCACGGCCTGGAAGGCCAGACCGCCGAAGAGCCGGGTCGAGGACGCCCCGAGTGCCTTCAACACCGCGAAGTCGCGCGTGCGCTCGAGCGCGGCCACGTACACGAGCGCGGCCACGATGGCCACGGCGATGACCCACATGAAGGCCCGGGAATTGTCGATCGAGGAGACGGCCGGCGCCAGCTGCGCCAGCGTGCGCGCTTCGACCTCGGCGTCGGACATGGCCACGAAACCGGGGGGCACCTGGCGCGGCATCGACGATGCCAGCAGCGCGCTCACGAGCGCGTGCCCGCCGTAGATGGAGCGTTGGGCGTCCCCCAGGGTGACGAAGACGTCGGGCAGCCCGCCGAGCAGCGTCCGGCCGCGCACGGTACCGACGACGGTGAAGGGCCGGCCCGACAGGGCGAAGTGCCCGCCGACGCCGAGGCCGAGGCTCCGGTCCACCACCGCCTGACCGCTGTGCAGCACGGGCCGGCCCGTGCTCGGCGTGGCCGCCCCCAGGCCCCCGGGAGACGCGCCCACCACCACGATGCTGGTCACGGCCGACGCCAGGGTGGCGGTCTCGGGCGCCACCACGACGGGATCGACCCGGGCGACGCCCTGGACGCGCAGCGCCGCCGCCGCCAGCGAGGCCAGGGGGCCGGGCACCGGGGGCAACGAGGCGATGCGTCCCGCCGCACCGCCGGCCATGACCCACGCGCCGGCGCCCGTCCCCGCCACCGTCTGCTGCACTTCGACGGTGAAGCCCTGCGCCAGGCCAGTGAGCAGAAGGGACATGGCGAACACCAGGCTGGCCCCGACCACGGCAATGAGGAACTGCCGCGCTCGATACCGCAGATCGAACAGCGTTATGGAGATCACGCGATCACGCCGCCATCGTGTCGTGAGCCGGTTGCCCGCCAGGTCCTTCCGCCGACTGTCCCGCCACCCGGCGCGGCTTGGCTCGAGGCCCCCCCCGGGTGGGCGTCAGCGTAGCCCGTCGCCGGGGCCCGCACCGGTGCGCCAGTAGGCTCGGCACGTGCGGGTCCTGGCGGCATGCTCGCTCGGGGGCGCCGGGCACCTGCGACCGCTCGAACCACTGCTCGACGCCGGCCGGCGGGCAGGCCACGAGGTGCTCGTCGTGGGGCCGCCGGCGTTGGCGTCCCTGGTGGCGCCGACCGGCCACCGCTTCGTGGCCGGTGGCGAGCCGCCCGAGTCGGAGGTGGCCCGCATCCGCGAGCAGCTGCCCGTGGTCGAGTCAAAGGCGGCGTCGGTGCTCGCCAACCGCGAGCTCTTCGGCCGGCTCGCCACCGAGGCCATGCTCCCGGGGATGCGGGCCGCGCTGAGCCGCTTCGATCCCCACCTCGTGCTGCGGGACCCCTGTGAGTACGCCTCGGCGGTGGTCGCCCTCGAGGCAGGGGTACCCGTCGCCCAGGTGGCCATCGGCCTGGCCCAGGCCGAAGCCGGCTCCATCGCCACCGCCGAACCGGCCCTGGAGCACCACCGCCCCGGGCTCGCGGCGGCGCTGCACGCCCAGACCTACCTCACCCGCTTCCCGGCAGTGCTCGACCCCTCGCCCTTCCCCCGGACCACCCGCTTCCGCCACGCCACGGCCGCCCCGGTGGCGCCGCTGCCGCCGTGGTGGCACGACGGGCAGGGTCCCCTCGTCTACGCCAGCCTGGGCACGGTCCTCGGCTTCATGCCGGTGGCCGTCGGCGTCTACCGCACCGTGCTGGCCGCCCTGGCGCGCCTCGATGCCCGCGTCCTGCTCACCGTGGGCCACGCCCTCGACCCCGCCGCCCTGGGCGAGATCCCCGCCCACGTGCACGTCGAGCGCTGGGTCGACCAGGAGCGCGTCCTCCCCCACGCCGAGCTCGTGGTGTGCCACGGCGGCTCCGGGACCACCTTCGGCGCCCTCGAGGCGGGCGTGCCGGTGGTGGTCGTTCCGGCCTTCGCCGACCAGTTCGAGAACGGCCGGCGCGTGGCGGCCGCAGGGGCGGGGGTCACGGTGGCCCCGGGGGGCGCCACGACCGGCCGCCGCCCCGTGACGACGGACGACGTGCCCCGCATCGAGGCCGCCGTCCTCGAAGTGCTGGGTGCGGAGGGCTACCGGCAGGCGGCGCAGCGCATCGCCGCCGACATGGCCGGCGCGCCCGATGCCGACGAGGTGCTCGCCGGGCTCCTCGCCGACGGCGCCGCCCCGCGGCCCAGCTGAACGGCGGGTCGCGCTCCGGGGTGGCCTACACGAAGACGCGCTCCCAGCCCGACCCCACCGGCGCCATGACGACGGTGGTCAGCCGCATGGAGCGGTGCAGCCACGACCCCTCGACCAGTTCGTACTCGTCGTCCTCGACCCCACACATCCAGTAGGACGTGCCGTCGCGGCGGCGGCACGGGCTCAGGAGGTCCCAGCGCCCCGTGGCCCGCGTCCCGTCGCTGTCGATGCGGGGATTGGTGAAGATGTGGCGGGAGAACGACAGCGTTGGGGCGGCGAGCGCAGCGGCGATGGCGGGGCGCCCCTGCGCCCGCCCCAGCCCCGGGCCCCCGTCCCAGATCCCGTCGACGGTGAAGAGCGCCGCGATCGCTGCGACCACGTCGCCCAGCGCGGCGACCTCCACCACGGCGCCGCGCGCGAAGCGGGCGTCCACCAGCTCGGCGTAGCGCGCCTTCATGGCCTGGATGGCCAGGATGCTCTCGGCCCGCGCCACCCGGTGCTCCAGGGCGGCGAGGCGGCTGGTCACGTCGTCGTGCGCCACGCCACCACTGTCGCGCACCCGACCATGCCCGCCGGTGCGGACTCGGGCCGGGGGCGGTGCCACTGCCGCCGGTGCGTCAGCAGCCCGACGGTCCCGCCACGGCGCCGTCGGGACACGACGCGCCCGTCCAGATGGTCCCGGCGCGCTGGATGCCCGAGAGGTTGGCGTGCACGAGGATGGCGTCGGTCAGGTTCGCTCCGTCGAGATCGGAGCCGGCGAGCTTGGTCTTGTACAACGAGGCGCCGACCAGGGTGGCGCCGGCCAGCGACGTGCTGTCGAGGTTCGCCCCTTCGAAGTAGGCACCGGTGAGCGTGGCGTGGCTGAGATCGACGGTCTTCATGACGGCGTCGGTGAAGGCCGTCCCCTTGGCCGTCGCCCGGGTCAGGGTCGCCCCGATGAGGTTCCCGTGCACGAAGCTCGCCCCCGACACCACGGCGTTGTCGAGCGTGGCGTGCTCGAGGCGGGCGTGCTCGAGGTGGGCGCCGCTGAGGGTGGCGCCCGTGAGCGTGGCGCTCGTGAGATTGGCCCGGTCGAGGTTGGCGTTGGTGAGCCTGGCACCGCTCAAGGTGGCACCGATCACGTTGGCACCACTGAGGTTGGCGCCGATGAGGTCGGCCCCGGCGAGGTCGGCGTGCAGGAGCCGGGCCCGGCTCAGGTTGGCGCCGGCGAAATCGGCGCCGGCGAGGTCGCAACCACGGAGGTTGACCGACGGGCCGGGTGCGGCGTGGCAGTCGACGGCCGCCGACGCCGCCCCCGACGCCACCACGGTGACCGCCGCCACCGCCACCGCCACCGTCGCGACGCCGGCGCCGAGCCGCCGCCAGCGCGTGCCGAAGCTGCGTTCCGCCATGGCCTGCCCACCTCCGCCCATCCGGCGCCATGCGGGCCCACCGCCGCCGGCGCCACGAGTTGAGCACCGCCGCCGGCGCCCCGAATCCTCAAATGTGACGAACTGCGGATGCGTGGGCGTCGAAGCGGGTCGCCGAGGTCGAACGGAGGACCGCGGGAGTCCACTGGGCCGGCACGCCTTCGGCCTGCGGGAGCAGAGCACGGGGCCGCCGTGGCCGGGAGGTCCCGGCATCGATGGCCCCGGGCCGGGGCGGGGGAGGGAGAGGGGGACCTGGCGCCGCGCCCGCCGGCACGACCGCAGGTCCGGGCGTCAGTGGCCCTGGCCCTGTCCCCCGCCGCCGCCCCAGGAGCCGCCGCCCCTCCCGGAGTCACCCTGGCCGTACCCGGAGTTGCCGCCATGTCCGTTGTCGGGCGAGTGGCCCGAGGCGCCCCGGTAGCTGTCGCCGTTGTTCCCGCCGCCTGAGCCCGAGCCCCCCGACTCGTTGCCGTTGCCGCCGGAGCTCGTGTCACCAGCACCGGAGCCGCCCTGACCTTGGTGGCCACCACCGAGGCCTGCGTTGCCGTTCGGGACCCCGGGGGCGTTGTCACCGAAGCACCGCATCGAGAGCCAGCCGACGCCCATGGGACAGCTGGCGGGCAGGACGGCCTCGATGTCGGCGTGGACCGAGCTCTGCGCCGGGGCGTTGACCGAGTCACCGGAGTAGGTGGCGGTCCAGGTGTAGACGCCCGGGCCCAGGGTCACCTGGGCGGAGCCGGGCACGGTGCCGTCGGTGACCGAGACCGTGTCGCTCGGCGCCACCTGGTTCCAGGCCCAGTGGTCGGGCCGCAGCGAGAAGACCTTGTAGGTGACGGTCCCGCCTGCGGTGGCGGCATCGGGTCCTGACAGGGTCGCCTGGGCGTTGACGAGGTCGTCGGGGCTCACGGTGACGAAGCGCCCGTACTGGCCGCCGCCCGACACGGCCACGGTGACGGCGGTGGGTGCCAGGTTGCCGATCGAGCTGCAGTCCCCCACCGGGCTGCTCGAGCCGACGGGTCCGTGGTGGTGATGGTGACGGACCGGACTGAGCGATCCCACCGGGCTGCAATTGGCCACCGGGTTGTCGAGGCCCGAGGCCGAATACAGGAACGGCCCGGCGACGGTGAACAGCAATGCGCTGCCACCCACGATCAGACCCCAACGCATGCGTGTCATAGCTCCGCCTCCGGTGCGAGAGTACGGGCCGCACCTCGGAAATGGCATCGTCACGATTGATGAACTGTCATCAGGTGCCCTCTCGTCATCTTTGATGAATTCACAAGGGAAAAGCCGCCTCTCGAAGCGACGTCGGCTCGACGGGAACGACGCCCCGCACCCGCCCGGAAATCAGGGCGCCGACGGGCCGGAAAGCCCGGGGACCGGTGCCATGATGGATGCTTGGGTCCGTCGCGCACAGGTCACGACACCGCCGTCACGCCGGTGACGGCGCCCGTGCTCACCGGTGTGCTGGGCGGCCTCCTCGTGGCCGCCGTGTTCCGACAGGGCGCCTTCTACAGCGGCGACGCCGCCATGGTGGCCGTCGTGTCCGTGGTGATCACCGTGGCCCTGTTGGCGAGGGCCCCCGACCGTCGCACGGCGGCAGTGGTGGCGGCCGTGGCCGCCTTCGCCGGATGGTGGCTGGTGCGGGCGGCCGCCCAGGGCCGCGCCTCGTCCTTCCTCCCGCTCGGAGCGAGCGCTCTCGGGTTCGGCTGCGCCTTCCTGGCCACCCGTCGGCTCCGCGGTCCGCACCGGGACCTGGCGGCCCGGTTCCTCGTGGCGGTGGGCGCCGTGTCGGCGGCGGTGGGCCTCGTGGCCACGGCCCTGCGGTGGTACCCGCTGGCCATGCCCGCCCAGAACCTGTGGCGGCTGTCGACCACGCTCACCTATGCCAACGCCGCCGGGGCGCTGCTGGCGGTGGCCCTGTTGCTCGGGCTCGGCCTCGACCCGCGCTCCCGGGTGACCAGGGCCATGGTGTGCCTGTGCGCCGCCGGCCTCGTGGCCACCCAGAGCCGCGGCGCGGTGCTCGCCGCCGTGGTCGGCCTCGTCCTCGTCCCCCTGGCGCAATTGCGCCGCACGGCCCCCACCGTCGTCGTGGGCGTGCTGGGCGGTCTCGCCGTGGTGGCCACGTCCAACGGTGGGCGGGGACAGCCCGTGGCGGTGCTCGCCGTGGTGGCGTGCGCCGTGATCGCCACGCTCGTCCCGCCGTGGCGCGGGCGACGGTCAGGGCGGCCGTCAGGGGCGCAACCCGCGCCCACGTGGGTGTCTGGGGCCGGGAACGCCGACGCCCCGACGTGGGTGGCCGAGGCGGCGCCGGGTCCCGGACCCGCCGGCAGGCCGTGGTCGCTGCGCCGGCGCGTGCTGCTGGTGGCGGGCGTGGGCGTGGTCGCCGTGGGCGTGCTGGCCGGCGCCGGCGCCGCGCTCAAGGTGCCAGTGGAGCGGCGCATCTCCCTGGGCAGCAGCGAGGACCGGAGCTACGAGTGGCGATCGGCCTTCGACCAGTGGCGCTCGTCACCCGTGGTCGGTGTCGGCCCGGATCAGCTGCTGCACTTCGACGCCCCGGACGGCAACGTCGCCCACTTCTCCCACAACGAGTACCTGCAGATCCTCGCCGACGGCGGCGTGGTGGGCGAGCTCCTGCTGGGGCTGATCGCGGTGTGCCTGGTGCGCGCCGTGCGACGGCGCGACCTGTGCTCCTCGTGCGCCGCCGCCGCGCTGGTGGGCTTCGCGGTGGCCGCCGCGCTGGACTTCGACTGGCACCTGGCGGCGCTGGGCCTCGTGGGGGGCTGGGTGGCCGGACTGGCGGGGATCCCGCCCCCGGCCGAGGGTGTCGGCGGGGACGCCGAGACCCGTCCGGCGGCGACCGACGTCAGCTCTCGATCGTGACCCCGCTCACGTACCACTTGCCACCGGGCGCCTGCGACACCTGGATCTGGTAGATGGGGGCGTTGGTGGGCCCACCGCCGGGCGGCCCGTAGGTGCAGGTGAGCGGGGGGAAGGACGACGAGCACCCCCGCGAGCCGGCCAGGGAACCCGGATAGGCGTGGGCGAACAGCGTCGACACCGCCTGGGCCGTAGCCACCGACAGGGCGCGGGCCTGGTTGTGCGAAGCCCAGGCGTTGACGAGGGCGGCCGCCGCGTCCGAGGCGCTCGGCTGGGGCGCCACCGGCACCGGCGGCGCCGTGGTGGTGGTGAGCGGTGGGAAGGTCGTCGTCGTCGTGGGAGCGGTCGAGGTCGTGGTGGCACCGCTGGTCGACGTCGTGGCGGAGGTGGGCGGGGCCGCCGCCGGGGTGTCGCTGCCGCACGCCGCCACGGCCAGCCCCGCGACGACGGCGGCGAGGGCGAGGACGGCTGACCGTGCCAGGCGGTGTAGGGACATCGAGCCATTGTGACAGCCGCCCCCGGGTAGTTCGCGCCGCCCGGACCCGTCCGTGACAGCGCCGGGCCCGGGTGCGACGCTGAGACCGATGGTCGAGCCGCCCGCCCTCCCCCGTTCCCCGACGGCGACCCCCGAGGCGCGCCTGCGCCCCCGGCGGCACACCGACCTCGCCGCATGCGCCACGTTGGTCGGTGTGCTGCGCCGCACCGACTGGTACCCGCCCTATTTCCCGGGCGGCGACGCCCGCGCCCTGCTGCTGGTACCTGGCGCCCTGGGCGCCTGGGTGGCGGAGCAGGGCGGGGCCGTGGTGGGTCACGTGGCGCTGCACCGCAGCAGCTCGCCCGAGGTGATGGACCGCGCCCGCCAGACCCTCGATGTCGGCACCGGGGACCTGGCGGTGGTGGCCCGCCTCATGGTCGCCCCCGGCGCCCGTCGCCGGGGCCTCGGGCGCCGGCTGCTCGAGGTGGCCACGGCGGCGGCGGAGCGACAGGGGCGACGCGCCGTTCTCGACGTGGCGGCGCGCTTCGACGCCGCCGTACGGCTCTACGCGTCGTGTGGCTGGATCGCGCTCGGGGAGGTCACCACACGGCTTCCCGACGGCACCGACCTGGCGGTGCTCGTGTTCGCATCGCCCCCGGCCACACCGTGAGCACGGCCCGTCCGCTCGTCCTGCACCCGCAGCGGCTGTTCCCCGCCGAGCCGTCGGCCCGGGCGGTGGCCACCGAGCTCTACGAGACAGTGCGCGCCCTGCCCATCGTGAGCCCCCACGGCCACACCGAGGCCCGCTGGTTCGCCGACGACGTGGCGTTCAGCGACCCGGTGGCCCTGCTGGTGGCGCCCGACCACTACCTCACCCGCATGCTCTACAGCCAGGGGGTCGCCCTCGAGGAGCTCGGCGTGGCGCCCCTCGACGGGGGCGCCGTGGCCGACCCCCGGCGCGCCTGGCGCACGTTCGCCTCGCACTACCACCTCTTCCGGGCGACACCCTCGGGGCTGTGGTTCGACACCGTGCTGGCCACGGTCTTCGGGATCGACGTCCGCCTCGACGCCGGCACCGCCGACGACCTCTACGACCGCATCGCCGAGTCGCTGACCACGGCGGCGATGCGGCCCCGGGCCGTGCTCGAGCGCTTCGACATCGAGTTCCTGGCGACCACCGAGGGCGCCCTCGACGACCTCGGGGCCCATGCCCGGCTGGCCGCCGACGGCTATGGCGGACGCATCGTGACCACCTTCCGGCCCGACGACGTCGTCGACCCCGACCGGCCCGGGTTCGCGCCGCGCCTCGAGCGCCTGGGCGAGCTCACCGGGACCGACACCACCCGCTGGGCGGGCTATCTCGACGCCCTGCGCCTGCGCCGGGCCGACTTCCGGCGCCACGGCGCGGTCGCCACCGACCACGGTCATCCCTCCGCCCGGACCGCCGACCTCGCTCCCGGGGTGTGCCAGCGGCTCCTCGACGGGGCACGCCGCTCGACGCTCGACGCCGAGGAGCGCGAGCAGTTCCGGGGCCAGCTGCTCGTGGAGATGGCCCGCATGAGCCTCGACGACGGGCTCGTCATGCAGCTGCACCCCGGGGCGCGACGCAACCACAACCCTCAGGTCTTCGCCCGCTTCGGGCCCGACCGGGGGGCGGACATCCCCGGCCCGACCGAGTACACGGTGGCGCTGGGCCCGCTGCTGGCGGCCGTGGGCAACGACACCCGCCTGCGCCTCGTGCTCTTCACCCTCGACGAGTCCACCTACAGCCGCGAGCTGGCCCCGCTGGCGGGCCACTACCCCGCCGTCGTGCTCGGTCCGCCGTGGTGGTTCCTCGACAGCGTCGAGGCCATGCTGCGCTATCGGCGGGCGGTCACCGAGACGGCGGGCTTCGCCAACACCGCCGGCTTCAACGACGACACCCGGGCGCTGCTGTCGATCCCGGCCCGCCACGACATGGCCCGGCGCGTGGACTGCGCGTACCTGGCCGAGCTGGTCACGACCCACCGCCTCGAGATCGACGACGCCCACGAGCTGGCCCTGGAGCTGGCCGGGGGGCTGGCCCGGCGCACGTACGGCCTGGCCGGGGGGGCCGCCCACCGATAGCGCCGACCCCGGGAGCCGACCGGGCCGGGCCCGGCCGTCCCGGGAGGGCGTGGCCGGGGTCTTGCCGGTGGAGTGAATCGAACGTATGTTCGTCCACCGTGGACCGGGGGTACGAGCTCGAGAACCTGCGGCGCTCGATCGCCATGCTCCTGCCGGGGGCGGCCGCCCTCGACCGGGAGCAGGCCATGGGCCTGCTGTGCGAGCTGCAGGGGCTCGAGGACCGCCTGCGGTCACTGCGCGCCGGCCTGCGCCGCCTGCTGGGGGAGAGCGAGGACCCGCCCCCGGCCGGGTCGGACCCGGCGGGTGGCGGGCGGCGCCTCACTCCGCCATCTGCGCCATGAACTGGTTGAGGTCGAAGTAGTCGCGCCAGGCGGCGATGTGCTCGCCGTCGAGCTCGAAGATGCCCATGACGGGCAGGCTGATGGTGCGTTCGGCGGAGACGAAGTGGTCCACGCGCTCGGTCATCACCACGGGCCCCTGCGCCACGATGTGCAGGATCTCGAAGTCCACGCGGTCCCACCCGGCGGTGAAGCTCTCGATCATGCCCCGGATGGCCTCGGTGCCCTCGAGCGGCTCGATGGGGATGTTGTGGTACACGGCGTCAGGGGTGAACGAGGCCATGATGCGGTCCAGATCGAGCTTGGACCATGCCGCGCAGAAGCCGGTGACCACGTCGATGGGCTCGGTCATGTCTTCCTCCTGCTCCTCGTGCCCACCCCGGGCGGGCGCGCTCCCACCGGACGGTACCCGGCACCCGCCCCGCCCACCAGCCCGTGGCGGCGCGTGCGTGCGGGCCTTGGTTGACCCGTCTGCGGCGGCGGTGTAGGAGACGGGCGTGCCGGAGCGGACGAGCGGCCTTCGAGCCGTGGTGGGCTCGGCGCGCACCAACGGCGCCCTGCGACGCGTCAGCCTCGCCTACGGCTGCTTCATCGGCGCGGAATGGGGGGTGTGGATCGCGCTGCTCGTCTTCGCCTACGAGCACGGCGGCACGGCGGCGTCCTCGCTCATGGCGCTCGTCCAGGTCGTGCCGAGCGCACTGGCCGGGCCGGTGCTGGGGGGCCTTGCCGACCGTCGCCGCCCCGGGCGCGTCCTGCTCCTCGGGGCGGCCGTGCAGGTCGCCTCGATGGCCGGTGCGGCGTTGTCGGTCGCCTGCGGGGCGCCCCCCGCGGTGGTCTTCGTCCTGGCCCCGATCACGTGCGTGGGCGTGTCGATGACGAGGCCGGCCCAGGCGGCGCTGCTCCCGTCGGTGGTGCGCACGCCCGAGGAGCTGACCGCCTCCACCGTGCTCACGGCGTGGGTCGAGCAGGCCGGCAAGCTGGTGTCGCCCGTGGTCACCGGCGTGCTGCTGGCCACGAGCGGCCCCGCCGTGGCGTTGGCCGCCGCCGCCGGGCTGGCCGCCGGCGCCGGTCTCCTCGTGTGGGGGGTCCCGGGGGCCGAGTCCGAGCCCCAGCCCCTGGCGCTCGGGGCCGGCGCCCGGGACAACCTGGCGGTCGCCTGGCGCGACCCCGCCACCCGGCTGCTGCTCGGCGTGGACCTCTTCTACCAGTCCTTCGCGGGGATGCTCGACCTCATCGCCGTGGTCCTGGCGGTGAGCGTCCTCGGGCTCGGGCACGGGGGCCCCGGCTACCTCACCGCCACGGTGGCGGCCGGGGGCCTGGTCGCCGGGGCGGCGACCGCGCAGCTCGTGGGGCGCACGCGCCTGGCCGGCGTCCTCGTGCTCGGCATCGCCGCCGCCACCCTCGCCCTGGCGCTCGTGGCGGTGGTCCCCACCACGGCCGCCGCCGTGGCCCTGCTGGCGGTGGTGGGCATGGGGTCGAGCGTGTTCGAGGTGGCCGGCCTCACCCTGCTGCAGCGGGCCGCGCCCTCGGACGCCCTGGCCGGGATCTTCTCGCTGCGCGAATCGCTCATGGACGTGGGGCTGGCCGTCGGCGTGGTGGTGGTGCAGGTGGCCGTGGTCGTCGGCGGCTACCGCGCCGCCCTGGTGGTCCCGGCCGCGATGGCGCTGGTCCTGTTGGCCCTGGCCTGGCACCCGCTGCAGCGGGCCGAGGCGGGGGCCCGGGTCCCCCAGGTCGAGATCAGGCTGCTGCGCTCCATCCCCATCTTCCGGTCCCTGCCGGGCCCGGCCCTCGAGGGCGTGGCCCGCCGGCTGGTGCCCGTGCGCGTCCCGAGCGGCACCGTGGTGGTGCGTGAGGGCGAGGAGGGCGACCGGTACTACGCCGTGGCCGACGGCACCCTGAGCGTCCATCGCCAGGGCCGCCGGGTCGCCACCCTGGGCAGGGGCCACGGCTTCGGGGAGATCGCCCTGGTCCACGGCATCCCCCGGGTGGCCACGGTGGTGGCCGACACCGACGCCGTGCTCTACGGGTTGGACAAGGATCCCTTCGTGCTCGTCCTCACCGGCCACCCCGCCGCCGCCCGCAGCGCCCGCCAGGTCGCCGACGACCGCCTGCCCCCGGCCGGGCCTGCGCCGGAGGCGGCGCCGGCACCGGCGGCCGGGCCCGACCCGGTGCGCTCGGGGCCCCGGCCGGGCCGACGCCCGCCCGGGGCGCGATGATGGCGGTCCGAGACCCGTGCGGGCGGGGACCGACGGACCCAGGAGGTGGCGCCATGAGCTCGATGGGCCGAATCCGGCCACGGCTCGAGCACGGCGCCGCCGCGCCGGCGGCCGGGCCGGCGGGGAGCTGAGGGGCCGACGATGCCGGTGCTCGAGCAGGCACGCGCGCTACCCTGGCCCGCCGGGAGTTCGCCGGGGACGACGATGACCACGCGCACCGGCGACGTCCCCCGGCGCGATCCCACGAGGTCGTTCATGGAGATGGCGGGAACAGAGGTCGAGCCCCCCGGCGTCGCCCGGGCGGAGGTCGACGTGGTCGTGGTCGACGACGACGAGAGCGTGCGGACGTCGATGACCGCCGTGCTCGAGAGCGCCGACTTCGAGGTGCTGGCCGCCGCCGACGGCCAGGAGGCCCTGGACCTGCTGACCCACACCCGGGCGCGGGTCCTCGTGCTCGATCTCATGATGCTGCCCCGCGACGGCGTGTGGCTGCTCGAGCAGTTCCAGTCCCATCCCGAGGTGGCCCCGCCGGTGGTCATCGTGGTGTCGGCGTTCGCCCTCAACAACCGCGACGAGGTGCTCGCCCGCTTCTCGGGCATCGTGGCCCACGCCCTGCAGAAGCCGGTGGCGCCGGCTGCGCTCATCGACGTGGTGGGCCAGTCCCTCGACGGGATGCGCTAGCTCGACCTAGAGCGGGGCGAACGCCACCAGGTCGAGGACCTCCACCGCCGGCCCCGACAGCCGCCCCCGCTCCACGTCGCGGCGCAGCGTGGCCAGACCGGCGGCGAACTCGTCGTCGGGCAGCAGGGCCAGGGCGCTGTCGGCGCGCAGCGCCGTCCGGGCCGCCAGGTCCTCGGGCCCCGCCGCGGTGACCTGGGCGAGGCGCTCGTGGGCCCGCACCCCGAGCCCGGCGGCGCCGAGGCGGGTGCCCAGCTCCGCCAGGCGCGGGTAGCGGCGCTCGACGATGGTCACCGCCCCCGGGAAGTAGGGGGCCAGAGGCCAGCTCGTGGCCATGTCGCCGAGCATGCCCCGCACGAGCACCACCCCGACCGGCGCCAGCACCCGCCGCAGCTCGTGGGCGCAGGCGTCGAGGTCGGGCACGTGGTGCAGCACCTGCGAGGCCCACACCCCGCCGAAGGTGCCGGCGTCGAAGGGCAGCTGCTCGGCCCGGGCCCCCACCACCGCCACGCCGTCGCCGGCGGCGGCCCCGGCCCGCGCCCGCATGCCCGCCGCCGGCTCGAGCGCCACCACGGCCGCCCCCAGGCGCGCCGCCAGCGCCGAGGAGAACCGGCCCGTGCCCGCACCCAGGTCGAGCACGACCCCGGCGTCGGCGGGCAGGTGGCGGGCGGCCGCCTCGGTCCACATGGCCAGCGCCGGGGCCGACAGCGCCCGGCCGGCGTCGTAGACCTCGGCCATGCGCCCGCTGTAGTCGACGTGGGCCACCCCGGGAGCGTACGGCCGGGCGCCCCGATCAGGGGATGCGGCCCTCGCCCTCGACCTCGGCCCCGGTGCGCGACATCTCCTGCTCGTGGCGGGCCACCTCGGGATCGGCGACCCGGCCGTCCACGGCGGCCTCCTCCTCGGGGGTCGGCGGTCGATCGGCGTCGTGCGCGGCGTGCGCCTCGCGATCCTCCTCGCGCCGAGTGGACTCCGACACGTCGCTGCGGGCATCTCCCATGTGGTCCTCCTGGTCCGGGCTCACCCGCCCTCGGTTCCGACCTCGGCGTCGGGCGTGGTGGCGCCGATGGTCTGGCGCAACAGCTCGAGGCTGCGGTTGAGCAGTCGTGACACGTGCATCTGGCTGATCCCGATCTGCTTGGCGATCTCGGACTGGGTCAGGCCGTCGACGAAGCGCAGGCGCACGATGGTGCGCTCGCGCTGGGGGAGCAGCTCGAGGGCGGGCGACAGGAACACCCGGTCCTCGGCCCCCCCGAGGGCGGGGTCCTCGCTGCCCATGCGGTCGGCCAGGGCGTCGCCGTCGGGGCCCACGGCGTCGAGGGAGCCCGAGCGGTAGGCCTGGCCCGCCTCGAGGGCCTCGATGACGTCGTCCTCGCCCACGCCGGCGGCCGAGGCGATCTCGGCGATGGTGGGGGGCCGGCCCAGCTCCTGGGTGAGGGTGCCCACCTCGTGGCCGACCTGGAGGTAGAGCTCCTGGACACGGCGCGGGGCCCGCACGAACCAGCCCTTGTCCCGGAAGTGGCGCTTGAGCTCCCCGAGGACGGTGCGGGTGGCGAACGTGGAGAACTCGACCCCGCGCTCGGGGTCGAAGCGGTCGACCGCCTTCACCAGGGCCAGGGAGGCCACCTGCAGGAGGTCGTCGAACGGCTCGCCGCGCCCGGTGAAGCGCCTGGCCAGATGGTTGGCCAGGCCCAGGTGCGCCTCGATGAGCTGCTCGCGCACACGCCCGTCGCGCGTTCGTGAGAACTCGACGAACGCGTCCCGCAGCGCGAGCCGCTGGACGTCATCGCTCATCGCTTCGCCGCGCCCACCCGTTGCTTGCGCAGCCATCCCAACCGCCGCGACGGGGCGTAGGACACGGCGTGGTCGTCGACGAGCGCGTCGAGGATCTGGCGTGCCCATGCCGCCGATCCGAGGCCGTCGCCGTCGTGCCCCCCCTGCAGATCGTCGCCGTCCGCCGCCGCGCCCCCGTCGGCGTCCACCACCGTGCACGTCACCTCGACGGCCCGGTCGTCCCAGCTAAACGACAGCGTGAGACGGCCGTCGCTGCCGTCGGCGCCCGGGGCGGGCAGCAGCGACAGGCACAGTTCATCGATGGCGAGGCGCAGGTCCTGGACGTCGTCGAAGAGCAGGTCGGCCTGGGCCGCCACGTAGGCGGCCGTGAGCCGCGCCAGCTGCAGCGAGTCGGGCCGGGCCGGCGCCGTCACCTCGATGTGGTCGCCCCCGCGCCGCAGTGCCACGGGGCGCTCGGCGGAGAGGCTGGGCCGGGCCCACGTCGCCCCGTGCGCCTTGCCGTTGGTCGTCTCGTGCGGGACCTCGGTTGCCACCCCACCGTTGTACCCCCGGGGCCCGGACCCCACACCGGGTGCCGGAACCGACCGGTTCAACCAGGGACGTCGCGCACCTCGAGGGGGCCGGTGATCGCACCCAGCCCCACCTCGTCGGCGTGGCTCTCCCCCTGGACCAACTGGCTGTGGCTGAGCGCCACCACCCCGGCGACGAGCGCGGCCAGGGCGGCCGCCTCCACCACCACGGCGATCGGTTCCAGTTGCAGGTGCTCCTGGAAGATGAACACCCCGAGCAGCGACGCCACGAGCGGGTCCACGATGGTGAAGCCGGGCTGGCTGGCCGCCAGGGGCCCGGCTTGGAAGGCGTGCGTGGACAAGAGCATCGACGCCGCCCCCACGCCCACCAGCACGTACGGCGACCACGTGAGGAAGAGGCCGAATCCGCTGCCGGTGTGCGAGCTCAGTTCCTTGATGACGGCGGCCACGAACCCCCACGAGATGCCGGTGGCCACCCCGAGGGTGGCCGCCTTGCGCGCCGGGGACGGGGGGGCGCCGCTCGGGAGCCGGACGAAGGCCAGGGCGGTGGCGACCACGGTGAGCCCGATGGCCGAGATCCCCGCGAACCACCACGACGTGCTCGAGGCGTGCAGGTGGCCGCCCGAGGGGTCGGCGGTGAAGAGGAAGACGCCCAGGCCCGCCGCCATGGCGGTGGCCGCCAGCCAGTCGTGGCGGGCCACGCGTCGCGTGCCGATCACCGCCATGTAGGCGAACACGAAGAGCAGCTCGGTGGCGAGGATCGGCTGCACGAGGGCCAGGTCGCCGTAGTGGAGGGCGGTGATCTGGAACACGAAGCCCAGGATCATGCTGCCGATCCCGGCCAGCCAGATCTTCTGGCGCAGGAGGTAGAGCAGGAGCCGGGGGCTCAGGCGCTCGCCGCCAGGGGCGGGAGCCGCCCCCAGGCGCTGGCACACCGAGGAGGTGGCCGTGCAGAAGCTGGCCGCCAGGGCCAGCGCCACCGCCCTCACGGCCGCCCGCCGCCCGTCGGGGCTGCGGTCGGCGTCGTCTCCGTCGTGTCCTGCCCGTGCGCCGTCGTCATCGTTCCTGAGCAAATGCTAGGGGCTGGCGCCACCGGCTCGGTCCGGCCCCCGGGGGCTTGTCCTGGGAATAAAGATACGTTTTACTACTTTTAATAACCCATGGAACGGGCGCAGACGGGAGGAACGGCGATGAGCGTGGCCGTGGTGACAGGGGCGTCCAAGGGGCTCGGGCGGGCGCTGGCCCGCTCCCTGGTGCGACGGGGGTGGTCGGTGGTGATCGACGCCCGCCACGACGGGCCGCTCGAGGAGGCCGCCGCCGAGCTGCGCGGCCACCTGGCCCCGGGCGCGGCCGTGGTGGCGCTGCCCGGTGACGTGACCGACCCGGTCCACCGTCGGGCGCTGGTGGCGGCCGCGTCGGAGCTGGGCGGGACCGAACTGCTGGTGAACAACGCCAGCGCCCTCGGTCCGAGCCCCCTCCCGGCGCTGGCGGCCCTCGACCCCGGGGCGCTGCGCGCCGTGCTCGAGGCCGACGTGGTGGCGCCCCTGGCGCTGGTCCAGCTGTCGCTGCCCGCCCTGCGCCGGTCCCGGGCTCCGGCCGTGCTCAACGTCACCTCGGACGCCGCCGTCGAGGCCTACCCCGGCTGGGGCGGCTACGGCCTGGCCAAGGCGGCCCTCGACCACATGACGGCGGTGCTCGCCGTCGAGGAGCCCCACATCGCCGTGTGGGCGGTGGACCCCGGCGACATGCGCACCGACATGCACCAGGCCGCCTTCCCGGGCGAGGACATCTCCGACCGTCGTGCGCCCGAGGAGGTGGCACCCCTCCTGGCGGCGCTGGTCGAGGACCGGCCGCCGAGCGGCCGCTACCGCGCCGGCGACCTGGCGGTGGCGACGGCAGCGGCGCCACGCGGGGCGGCGTCGTGACCGTGCTCGCCCCCGACAGCGGGCGCATCAGCGGGCTCCCGGCGTTCGTGCTCCCCCCCGAGCTCGAGGCGGACGTGCCCCCCGAGGCCCGGGGGCTCACGCGCGACGCGGTGCGCATGCTCGTGGCCCGCCGCGGCGACGGCAGCCTCGTGCACAGCCACTTCGCCGAGCTGCCCCGCTGGCTCGAGGAGGGCGACCTCGTCGTGGTCAACACCTCGGGGACCCTGGCCGCCGCCGTGCCGGGCACCGACCGCAGCGGGCGCCACCTCGAGGTCCACCTCTCCACCCGCCTGCCCGCCGGGCTGTGGACGCTGGAGTTGCGCCGCGGGGCCGCCCCCTGGCTCGGGGCCCGAGCCGGCGACACCGTGACCCTCGAGGGGGGCGGCCGGGCCGAGCTCCTGGCCCCCTACGCCACCCATCCCGGGGGCGTGCGCCTGTGGGTGGCCGCCCTCAGCACGCCCACGGCACTCCCCACCTACCTGGCCGTGCACGGCCATCCCATCCGCTACGGCTACGTGCGGGGCAGCTGGCCCCTGGCCGCCTACCAGAACGTGTACGCCACCGAACCGGGCTCGGCCGAGATGCCGAGCGCGGGGCGGCCCTTCACGCCCGAGGTCCTGACCCGCCTGGTGGCCAAGGGCGTGGGCGTCACCCCCGTGGTCCTGCACACCGGCGTCGCCTCGCTCGAGGCGTCCGAGCCCCCCTACCCCGAGCCCTACCGGGTGCCGCAGGCCACCGCCGACCGCGTGAACGGCACGCGGCGCCGGGGCGGGCGCGTCGTGGCCGTGGGCACGACGGTGGTGCGCGCCCTCGAGACGGTGGTCGACGCCACCGGCGAGGTCCACGCCGCAGCGGGCTGGACCGACACCGTGGTGACCCCGGAGCGCCCCGTGCGCTCGGTGGACGGCCTGCTCACCGGGTGGCACGAGCCCGAGGCGTCGCACCTGGCCATGCTGGAGGCGGTGGCGGGCCGGGGCCTGCTCGAGCGGTCCTACGCCGCCGCGCTGGCCGAGGGCTACCTCTGGCACGAGTTCGGCGACGTCCACCTCGTCGTGCCGTGACCGACGCCCCGACCGCTACGGTGCCGGCGGTGGAACCGCCCCTGGCCACCATGCCCACCACGCGGCGGGCCATCCTGGTGGCGCTCAAGCGCCACGGCAGCCTGCGAGCCGCCGAGCTCGCCGACCTGCTCGGCATCACCGTGGCCGCCGTGCGCCAGCAGCTCGTCCGCCTCGACCACGACGGTCTCGTCACCCACCGCGCCGAGGTCGACGGCCGGGGACGCCCCTCGCACACCTACGAGCTCGGCCCCGGCGCCGAGGGCCTGTTCCCCAAGCGCTACGGCGATCTCACCACCGAGCTGCTCGGCTACCTGGGCGGCCCCGACAGCCCCGAGGTGACCGCCCTGTTCGAGCAGCGCCGCCGGCGGCGCCTCCACGACGCCACGGCCAGGCTGGGCGACCGGCCCCTCGAGCAGCAGGTGGCCGAGCTCACCGCCATCCTCGACGAGGACGGCTACCTGGCCGACGTCGAGCGCCTCGAGGACGGCGGGTGGCGCATCACCGAGCACAACTGCGCCATCCTCTCGGTGGCCACGGGCTTCGGCCAGGCGTGCTCGAGCGAGCTGTCCTTCATCCGCGACGCCCTCCCCGGGGCGGGCGTCGAACGGGTGGCCCATCTCATGGACGGCGCCCACGTCTGCGCCTACGAGGTCCACCCCCGGGCCACCGATACCCAGGACCCCGGCGGGCGCCCGGTCCGGCGGGGGCGCCGGGGCCGGCACCCGGGTGCGGGCGGCCCGTAACCCA
>Ga0335078_10003893_pt1 | contig 22189 bp, 16 predicted proteins | sample Lox_Sample_32_FD_206711 | JGI IMG/M metagenome (GOLD analysis project Ga0335078, IMG submission 206711) | Soil microbial communities from Loxahatchee National Wildlife Refuge, Florida, United States - Lox_Sample_3.2 | ecosystem: Environmental > Terrestrial > Soil > Wetlands | place: USA... | reverse complement strand
GGCCATGAGCAGCGCCGGGGGATGCCCGCCGTTGGCGTAGGTCAACCGGCGGTTTTCCTTGTCGTACACGCCGTACCACATGGTGAAATACATGTCGTTGTTGCGGTCCATTTGGAAGGCGTTGTTGAGGCCGGCGAGCACCTCGGCCGGCAAACGGAAGTCCGTGGCAGCCAGCACCTGATTGCGAAGAACGTTCATTACCGAAATAGATAATAGAGCCGCTTTGACGCCGTGCCCGCAAACGTCGAGCAGGTAAATCGCGAAGTGGTTTGGGTCCACCCAGTGGTACCCGAAGGCGTCGCCCCCAAGCTCCGTCGAGGGAATAAACAGCCACTCCGTCGAAACCTCTCCCTCCAAGCGCTTGGGCAGCAGCGACTCGACATATTTCGCCGCCTCCGCCAATTCCGACGCCAGGCGTTCCTGGCTCTGCTTGAGCGCGGCGTACGCCTCGTTGCGCTCGATCTGCGCGATGTACCCCCGCGAATGATGACGGATCCGCGCCGTCAGCTCGATCGGATCCGGCAATTTGACCAGATAATCGCTCGCGCCGAGCATGAACGCTTCGGCCTTTACTTTCGGCTCCTCCTTGGTGGAAAGGACGATGGTTGGAATTTCCCGGGTCACCGGATTGGCCCGGTAAAATCGCAGCATGGTGAGGCCGTCGATCTCCGGCATCACCAGGTCTTGCAGGACCACCGTCGGGCCGAATTCCGCGGCGGCCTCCATGGCCTTGGTGGGATCGCCGCAGTACAGGAAATCGACATCCGACTCGGCCGCCAGCATCCGGCGCACGGCTTCCCCGATCATCGGTTGGTCGTCCACCAAAAGGACGCGAACGCGCCGAGTAGACTCCGCAGCGGAGGGTTGGGTTTTTGTTGCCACAGCTTGCACTGGTTCGGTCATGAGTGACTCCGTTTGCGTTTTGCCTTTTGGACGAGAGGAATGCTGGCCGCATTCGCGATCGCGCCCGCAATTCGATCGAGCGGAAGGATCTCCGCGGCGGCATTGATCTTCGCCGCCGCCTTCGGCATGCCGTACACGATAGAGGAGGCTTGGTCCTGCGCGATGGTGTGCCATCCGGCGCGCCGCATGGCCAGCAGCCCCTGAGCGCCGTCCGCGCCCATGCCGGTGAGGAGCACGCCGATCGCCGTGACCGGCCAGGAAGCCGCCACCGTTTGAAAAAAAACATCCACGGAAGGGCGGTAAGAATAATTCACCGGCTCCTCCGTGTAGGCGAAGGTCAGCTCCGGCGTCAGCAAGAGATGATCGTTCGTCGACGCCACCTGGACGGCCGAGGGATCCGGCCGGTCGTTGGCACGGATCGTGCGCACGGGACGCGACGTCGCCCGCCCAAGCCAGGAAGCCAGGCCCGGCGCGAACAACTCGTCCACGTGCTGCACAATGGCGATGGCCGCGTACAAATCGGGCGGCAGATCGGACAGCACGCGCTCGAGAGCCGCGGGGCCGCCGGTCGAAGCCCCGATGGCAATCAACGGAAAGTCCGGCCGCAGCTCGCTGCTGGCTGCTGCCGCCATCCGCACCAAGGGGGGACCCGGAGGAGACTTGCCGATCAGCTTTCCGAGCATGGCGATCTTGGTTAGCAATTCCGACGCGCGGCCTGGTTCTCCCGAGGCCGCGAGGACCGGCGTGTTGACCGCATCCAAAGCGCCCCAACCCATCGCCTCGAAGACCTTCGAGGAATGCCCTCCGACGGTTGCTGTCACGACCAGAATCGCGCACGGCGTGTTTTTCATGATGAGGCGCGAAGCTTCTGCGCCGTCCATGCGCGGCATCATCAAGTCCATCAAAATTAGGTCCGGCACATCGGCGGCGCATTTGCGCACCGCTTCCTCGCCATCCTCGGCAATCCAGGCGATCTGATACTCCGGGACGCTGGTCACCACGCGGCGCAACGCCTCGACCGCCATCGGCACATCGTTGACTATGGCAATTCTCATCATTCCGGCAGGCCGATCAATTCCTCGACGGCAGTCAGGAGCGTTTGGTCATGAAAACTGCTCTTGGTGAGGTAGCGATCCGCCCCGGCGTCCAGGCCCTTCATCCGGTCTTCTTCGCGGTCCTTGTAGGACACGATGATCACGGGCACGGCATTCAATTTGGGGTCGGCCTTGATTTTCGAGACCAGCTCGATTCCGTTCATGCGCGGCATGTCCACGTCGGTGATGGTCAAGTTGTAAGGAGCGGCGCGAAGGGCGTTCCAGCCGTCCATCCCATCGACGGCGACCTCCACGACGTATCCTCGATTTTGCAGAAGCGACCGCTGCACCTCGCGCACCGTCACCGAATCGTCCACCACCAAGATGCGTTTGCGCGCCGCCTGCGCCGTCTCGCCGCGCCCCAGCCCGCGGAGACGCCCGCCGTGCAACAGCGTCTCCACCGAGCGCGCCAAATCCTCGACGTCAACGATCAGGACGGGCGAGCCGTCGTCCATCAGCGCCGCCGCGCTGATCGAAGGAACTTTTCCCAGCCTGCCATCGAGCGGCCGCACCACCATTTCGAACTCACCCACGAACCGGTCCACGGCCAGCCCGTATCGATTCGAACGATCGCCCAGCAGGACCACCGAAATTTGTTCCCCCCAGTGCGGTTTGCCCGGCAAGTCCAGCACCTCGAGCCCGGACACCACGCCGACCCGCTCGCCATTCAGTGAAAAATACTGCTGGCCCTCGAGGGTGGATAGGTCTGCCCGATTGACTTTCGCCACGCTGGCGATCCGCATCAGGGGGAACGCGAAAGGCTCCCCGCCGATCTCGGCGACGAACGTGCGCACCACGGACAGGGTGAGCGGTAATTCCATCTGAACGGACAGCCCCTGGCCGTGGCGCGATGTGATGGTCGCCAAGCCGCCCACCGACTTGGCCATTTCCTGCACCGCATCGAGGCCCACGCCGCGTCCTGAGATGTCCGTAACCGTGCCTGCGGTGGAAAACCCGGGCAGGAACAGGAATTCCAGCAATTCGGCCTCGGAGAAGCTGGCTGCCATTTCGGGTGTTGTCAATTTTTTTGAGATGACGAAGGCGCGCAGGGCTTCGATGTCGACTCCGCGTCCATCGTCCGCCACCGTCAGCACGAAGAGCCCGGCCCGATGGCGCGCCTCGATGCGGATCGTGCCGGAGGGCGACTTGCCGGCGGCGACGCGCGCCTCGGGCCGCTCGATCCCATGGTCCAGGCTGTTGCGAATGGCGTGATTCAACGGGGCTTCGAGCCGGTCGAGAATCTCGCGGTCGATCTCCGTGTTGGTGCCCACGATTTCGAGCTGGGCCTGTTTGCCGAGCTGGCGCGCCAGATCGCGAACCAAGCGGGGGAACCCTTCGACGCCGTCCCCGAACGGCCGCATGCGGCTGGCCACCACTTCGCGGTACAGGCGATCGGAAAGCCCCGCGGAGCGCAGCCCGAACGCATCCAGCTTGGCCTGCTGTTCCGCGGACCAGAGCCGCGTCTCTTCCACTTTCCGCCGGACCGTGTCCAGCTTCGCCGCTGCTTCGGGCGAGTCTTCGATGAATGTCTGGAGCGATTCCAGCATTCCGCTGATGTCATTGTGGCGCCGCTTCAAATCCAGCAGCGAATCCGAGAAAGGTTCGAACCAGCGGCTTTGCACCAGCGAGTCGCCGGCAAGCCCCATGAGCCGATTGAGCGTCTGCGCGGCCACCCGGATGCCGCGATCCGCACTCCCGCCGTGGCGCGGACCAGGAGCGGGTGCGGCAGGGGCAGGCGTGGGGGGCGCTTGCGGCTGTTGCGCGGCGGCTGGCACGCTCGGTCCCTCCGGTTTGCTCGGCGCGGGCGGGGCCTGGGGACGCGCCACTTCGGCGGGTGGCGATGCAACCGGAGGTGCTGCCGACGGCGCAGGCGGTGGCGCAGGAGGCGGTGGCGGCTGTGGCGCGGGGGCGATGCTTTTTGCAGACCGCACATCGCTTAGCTGGCTCAAAAGCGCATCGACCGCTGAAGTTTGCTCCTCGACCCATGCTGGAACCGCCGATTCCTCCAGTGTGGAAAGTTGCGCCAGCAGATCCCCCGCGGCAAGCAGAATGTCGATCGCTTCCGGGCTAAGCGTTAGAGCGCCTTCCTGAGCCGCGACGAGGCAATCTTCCATCGCGTGCGCGAGCGTCACGGCCACATCGACATGCACGATTCGCGCGGCGCCCTTGATCGAATGGGCCGCGCGCATGGTCGCCGCAAGATGCTCCTTCGCCGAGCCGCCGCTCTCCAGCGCCAGCAGCCCGTCGGTGAGCGCGCGCATTTGCGATTCGACCTCGCCGCGGAACAGGTCCCACATCGAAAATGCGCCGAGGTTGCTGCTCACGCGATCCTCCGCACCAGGGCGCCATAGAGCAGGTCTTCATCGAGGATCGCCACCGTTTTCTTGCCGTAATGAAACAAGTTTTGTGTATAGGAAACATCCACGTTGGTGAGAGTCACAGGCACCGGTTCGATGTCCCGCCCGCTGACTTCGTGCATGCCATCCACTTGATCGACAGGAAAGACCCAATCCTCGCCGTTCCGGCGCGCTACCAGGAAGCGGGCCGTCCGAGGACGGTGGGCGGGCGTTTCCTCCCCCAGCAACGTGTGCAGCGAAATACAGAGGAGAAGCTCGCCTCGCACGTTGACGAGGCCCAGCAAAACTTCCCGCGGCCGGTGGGGAACGCTGCGAATGAGGCCCGGTTCCGTGATTTCCCGGAGGCTCGTCGCCGGAAGCGCAAGCCAAATTTGGCCGACGCGGAACACTAGATGCGGAGTCGTTGCTGCTGCCGCGGTACTCTTCTCGTCCGCCAATAGCGTGGTCCAAGTCTCGATATAGTCCGCGGGGGCGGGACGGTCGAGCAGCTTGCGGCCACTCGCGCTATAAACTTCGCAGTTTCGGCAGTGCGATACGCGGGGCAGCTCCGGGCACGTGCCGTCGCCCCAGACTCCGATTCGAGTCCAGCAATTATCTTGTACGGTTGTGAGACGAGGACCTTCGCTCATAATTTACTCGGTTGTCGAAAGATCCTCGGCGCGCCGGGCGCGGGCGCGAAGCAGCTCGGCGCCGGGTGCGTCGCCGCGGGCTTCCTGCTTCAAGGCCAAATGCAACAGGGCCTCCTGATGGTTCGGATCAAGATAAAGCACTTTCCGGAAGCAACTCGCGGCCAGGTCGACTTCTCCCAGGGCATCGTGAAGGACGCCGAGCAGGAAGTGGCCCTCCGCGGAATCGGGAACGCGTTGCAGGTGCTCTTTGCACACTCGAAGCGCCTCTTGCAGTTGTCCAGCGTCGCCGAGTTGCCGGGCGCTCTCGAGCAGCGAAAGTTCAGACTCTATGGCGGAAACAGCGGCGACATTCGCCGGCGCGGCCGGAGCCGAAGGGACAACCGGATTCGCATCGCTCACGCGAAACAGCGGGCGGGGTGGAAGGGCCGGCCGCGCGTTCTGGCGGCTCGAAGACGACAGCTTCGGCGCGTGGGCAGCGCCATGTTTCTTGACAAACGCGAACGCGGACGAAGGTCCTGTCGAGGCGAATCCATGTTCCCGCGCGAACGCCGCCTCCGCATGCCCAAGCACGAGAATGCCATTTTCCGAAACCAAGCGGCGCAAAGCCGCCATCGCCTGCAATCTGGCCCCGGCGTGGAGGTAGATGAGAAGGTTCCGGCAGAATACCAGGTCGTAGGGCGCTACATTTTCCAGAAAATCGGGCGCGATCAGATTTCCCTGCTGGAAGTTAACCATGGACACCACCGAGCTCTTGAGGCGCCAGGCCCCGTCGCTCTCCACGTGATCGAAATATGGCACGCGATACCACCGGGCCTCGTCGCGAAACGATCGCGCGCGGAATACCCCGCTTTGCGCGGTTTCCAAGGCGCGTCGGCTCACATCCGCCGCATCCACGGTAAACGATTCGGCCTGCGCGCCCGCATGGAGCATCGACATGACCAGCGAATAGGGCTCCTCGCCCGTCGAACAAGGGCAGCTGAGAATCCGCAGTGCCGTGGCGGACGATCCTCGCAAATGATGCGTGCGCGCAAGATTGGAGGCCAGCTCGAACGGAGCAACATCCCTGAAAAACCACGTTTCGGGAATCACCACCGAATCGACCAGCCGGTTCCAGGCGTCCGGATCGCCAATGAGCATCCGCGCATACGCCTCGGCATCGGAGAACCCGGCCTCTTCCATGGATTTCCGGACCGCGGCCCCGATCCCCTGCGGCCCGACCGAGTGAACATCGAATCCGATTCGCGTGGCGAGCAGATGCTCGACGGCGGTAAGTGTCACGTCCTACTCCTCCACGAACAACCGGTCCCGCAATTCGTCGGGCAGCAGGTGTTCCACCTTCACGTATTGAATGATGCCGCCGCTGCCGGCGCTCAATCCTCCCAGATAGGGCGCTTCCGGCACGGCAACCCCGGACGGCACGGGCTCGGCCGCGCCATCGTCGAGGCTGTCGGTCGTCCTCTCCGCGAGCAGCCCCAGAACGGCGTCTCGCCCTGACGGGCCCTGATACCGGACGAGGATGATGCGAGTGCTCAGAAACGGCGCGACAGGTTTTCCTTTAATGAGCTGACTCAAGTCAATGACAGGGACCATGCCGCCGCGGTACCGGAAGACGCCGGCGACGTACGCCGGAACTCGAGGCAGCCTCCGCAGGCGCACGTATGGCAAGACTTTCTCGACTTGCATGATGTCGAGGCCATATCGCTGGCCTTCGACCTCGAATAGCAGCGCTACCATCCTGCAACCCTATCCTACCGGAGCCAATTCCGTAATGGCTTCCTGCGCCCCGGGAGTAGGAGGCGCCGAGGCGTTCACATTGAAACGAGAAACTTCCCGGTGCAGCACGCGAGCCGCCTGGTCGAGCAGCTCGAGCGCGCGCACGGCATCGCGCTGCGATTCCGCGGTGCCGCGCGTTGCGTCGCTCAATTGAATCATGGCCTCGGTGATTTGGCGGGCGCCCACCGACTGCGACTCCATCCCTTCGTTCACCGATTCGAATCGCGGTCCGAGGCCTTGCACCTGCTCGATAATGCGCGCCAGCTGGCCGCTGATCTCCTTGACCTCCCGCACCGCGCTCTGGACTTCCTGCGCGAATTTTTCCATGCCCATGACGCCCGAGGAGACCGAGGATTGCATCTCCTTTACCATCTGCTCAATATCTAATGTTGCAATGGCCGTCTGATCTGCCAGGCGCCGGATTTCCCGGGCCACCACCGCGAAGCCCTGCCCGAACTCTCCCGCCTTGGCCGCTTCGATGGCCGCGTTGAGGGACAGCAGGTTGGTCTGATCGGCCACCTTATTGATCGTGGTCACCACGCTGGTGATGTTGGTGACCTTGGCATTGATGTCCGCGAGCTTCTGGGCGATGCCCGTCGATGCCGTGGCCATCTTCTCCATCGTCGCGCCCATCCTCATCAGCCCTGTCTGGCCGTTTCCGGCGGAAGCCGCCGCTTCCTGGGAGAGGGCGGCCACATCCGCCATGGTGCCGACCAGGGCCTGGGTCGTCGCCGAGATTTCCTTCGCGGAGGAAACTACCTCATTCGTGGAAGCGACTTGTTGCGTGAGCGTGGCCTCGAGTTCCCTCGAGGACGCCGTGAGCTGCGTCGCCGACGAGGTCACCTGGATGCCGGATTCCTGCACGCGCTTGACCAGCCCCAGGAGTTTCTCCATCAGTGCATTTACTTCTGAGGCAATCAGCCCCACCTCGTCCTTGCTCGTGGCCAGACGTTTGGTGAGGTCGCCCTCCCCGGCGGCCAGTTCGTGGAGCTGGTTGCGCACGTTGCCCAGCGAATGCGTCACCGCGCGCATGACGGTCCATCCGATGATCAGCACGCCGAGCAGCCCGAAGACCATGATCGAGAGCTCGATCGTCCGCCCTCGCCCATAGCTCGCGGTCAGATCTTGAAAATCGTTTCTCGCTTCGCTCTGTAAGGTTTGATAGAGCTGCGTCAGCTGGTCGGTCAGCGGATCGGAAACCGCGTACCAGTTGCTGGCCAGGAACTTCCGGATGGCCGCGCGATCGCCCTTTTGCAGCAGTCCCGTCAGCGTCGCGACTTCCGTGTCCGCGCTCTTCATCAGCGCATCGGCGCCGTCGGACATCTGCTTGTCCACGTCTTCCGTTTGCAAGGCCTGGAAGCGCGGCCACGTCTTCTCGATCTGATCCTTGGCCATATTGACCGCATCGAGGGCTTCCTGCGAGCTCAACGCGCCGTCGGAGAATTTGTTGGCGGCCCCGATGATTTGCACCGTGTAGGCGATCTCGACGTTCTTGAGCAAGCCGATCGACACCACGCGGCTGGTGAATATCCGGTCGAAGGCCCGCTCGCCGTTCGAGGCCTGGATCAGGCCGACCACGCCCACGGCGACGTTCACGAGGCTCATGAGCCCGATCAGAACAATCAATCGGGATCTGATAGTGAGCTTGTTTAGCATCTTGTTCTCTCCGTTCGCTGACCTGGGGTTCGCGTCCGCTCGCGTTCCCCAGTTTCTCATCTAGCCTCGGCAAACTCGTAGCCCGCGTGCCAGGCCATGACGATGCCCAATCCTGGGCGGCTAATCCAACGAGAAATTGACCGGTATGGTCGTGATCACCTGAACCGCTTGTCCGTTGACCAACGTCGGCTTGAATTCCCAAGTGCGCACCGCATCCATAGCCGCGGACTCCAGCAATTTCACGGACCGAATCACCTTGATGTCTTTCACTTTGCCATCGGTCCCCACCGTGACTTCCAGGATCACAACGCCCTCGACGCGCGCCCGTTTGGCAACATCCGGATAGACCGGCGCCGCGCCCTTCACTTTCACCGGCGGCTTGATGTCACCGCCGACCCGAACCGTTTGCGGGGTACCGCCTTGCGGAGACGGGATGGCAAACAACGGAACAGCTGCCAAGCTGGCCGCAATCAACACAACTGTCACGAATCTCATCTTGCTCACCCTTCTGGTGACAACTGCACCGGCTGCGGTAGCCAGAATTTCCAATTTGGGTCTCCGGTTCGCGCAGTGTACTCTTCGGCGATTATGAAGACAATGAATTTAGCAACGGCTTGAACCGGACGAAACCACGTGTTTTCGCTGCTTGCCCACACCCGAAGATCTGAGCTCCAAGCGCATGTTCGTTCTGTGACATCCAGCAGAAGGCCGATGCTAAGCTCTTACTTGTATCAACACAATGTGAATGGAATATGAACAAATCGAGGGGAATATTAAAATCTTGTGAATGCAGATTTTGAATTCCCGATGCCCCTCACCCACCGATCCGGATCGCGAACACCGTCTAAAAGTGTCGCCGAATGAATTACGACTTTTCGGGCATCCGCAGGGACTGAAGATCGTCCGCAAAGCGGCGCATCAGACGCGCCAGGAACTGAAGGTCGCGTTTACTCCATTTCGCAAACAATATCGCCCCCATTCGCTCGCGAGATGCATCGATGGCACTGGTGATTTCCTTGCCCTTCGCGGTGATTACGGCTTCGCGTACCCGGCTATCTGTTTTCGAGGCATTCCGGCGGATGAGGCCGAGCGCATTGAGTTTGGCGATTTGCCGGCTCACGGTCGTGTAATCCCTGCCAACCAGATCGGCCAATTCCACCACGCCAATCGGTCCTTTACGCTCGATTCCGATGAGCAACGGAAAAAGGGCGCGGTCGAGCGAGACTCCCGCTTCTTGAAGGAGCGCGGTGTCCCGCTGGGGGCTGTTCATCAGGCCCACCAGATCGACGAGGGTATGGTGAAGCTGGCGAATTTCTTTCTTCATGGTGCGTCCTTCTTCTCGCATTGACAGTTGAGCGTTCGATATGTGTATAACACACATATCAACAGGAAGGAGCAAGCACATGAAGGCAGCCATCGTGGTGCAAGCAGGCAAGACCCCCATCTACGGCGATTTCCAGGAAGCGGTCCCGGCGCCCGGAGAAGTTCAAGTCACCGTCAGTGCCGCCGCCCTGAGTAACGTGGTCAAAAGCAGGGCCTCCGGCGCGCACTATAGCTCCTCCGGGCAATTCCCGTTCGTGGTGGGGATTGACGGCGTCGGCCGCCTCGAGGATGGCCGGCGCGTTTATTTCGCGCTTCCGAAAGCGCCGTTCGGAAGCATGTCCGAGAAAACGGCCGTTCGTCCCTCTCAATGCATTCCGCTGCCGGACGATCTGGAGGATGTGACCGCCGCGGCCATAGCCAATCCGGGCATGTCGTCCTGGGCTGCGTTCCGGGAACGCGCCAAGCTCTCCGCGGGGGAAACTGTCCTTGTAAACGGAGCCACGGGCGTGGCGGGCCGCCTGGCAGTTCAGATCGCCAAATATCTGGGCGCAAGAAAGGTCGTGGCGACAGGAAGAAATGCGGAAGCCCTGAAGGCCCTTTCTGCGTTGGGAGCCGATGTGACCATTCCGCTCGGCGACGTTGGCGATGCGTTTGAGGATGCCTTAAAGGAGCAATTCGGCGGCGATGGAATCGACGTCGTGGTGGATTACCTCTGGGGGCCAAGCGCCGAACGGATCCTGATTGCCGGAGCAAAGGCAGGAAAAGAGGCGGCGCCGATCCGGTTCGTACAGATCGGCGCGGTGAGCGCCCCGAATATAACTCTTCCGAGCGCGGCCCTGCGTTCCTCGGCGATCACGCTCATGGGGAGCGGCATCGGCAGCATCCCGGAGGACGGCCTTATGAAATCGATTCGCGATCTGCTGCATGCAACGATCCTCGGCGGTTTCGAAATCGCGACCGAATCATTTCCGCTCTCCCAAGTCGAGCAAGTTTGGCCGGATGCAGACAGCTCGCCGCGCCCCGTATTTCGGATTCCATAGATCCACTTCGCTAGTTCGCTCGTGTTGCACAAAGAAGGCTTTCCGATGCCCGCGGGAAAAGTCCGCTTTTCGTGACCCAGGGGTATCGGAGCATTGCGTGTCTCGGAATGCGGAATCGGAGGGATGCGGGATCGCCAATCGACTCGGGGGGAGGGTCGGGTGGAAGATTAAAAGGTAACTGTCTGGAAAGAGAGCGCTTCGGGGGTATATGGCAAATTGGACAAGCCTGTACTACAACCGGATTGCCCTGCCAACCGGCTCCCAATATCCTAAAGGGAGCTTGGGAGTCTCGTGTGAGCACCACAAACATCGCACCCCAGACGGCGACGGCTCGAACATTTGTGCGGAACTTCAATATTATGTTGAAGTTCTCCCGGATGTACGGATTCGGGCACGTTCGCACCGCCGAACAACTTGAGAAGACCTGGACGGAATTGCTGGCTGTGCTGTCTGGAGAAAGCGATGGAGACGTTCTCCTGGCAGCCTCCGGAAATCAGCTCTTGCTTAACGGCGCTCCCCTCGGGGGTTCGGCCTCTGACCGCAACTTCGCGCAATTGTTGACCAGCATCGGCCTTTCCAGCGTTCATTTCTCCTCGAATATTACCCGGGAAGACTTCGATCGATTTGTTGAGAACTTTCCATCGGGCGGCGCCGCGCCCCCGGTCCTGGCGGAAAAGTACAAGCGCGCGATGGAGGGCGTTTCCGGGATACGCCTGAATGAAATTTGCTTTGTGCCTGCCGATCCCTCCACGGTCAGCCCCGAACTAGCGGCGCAGATCACTCGGGGCGTGCTGGGCTCGACGGGCGGCGACGATTCGATATCGTGGTTCAACGATCCGGAAAGGCTTCTGCAACTGATCGCCGCCGCGGAAGGGTCGCGGGGCGGCGGTTCTTCAAACGCCGGGGAATTCAGCAGCGATGGAAGCTTGACCTACAGCCCAGGGAATGCAGAGGGCGAGGCGAGCGGAACCGAGGGCGGCGGAGGAGGCGGGAGGCGTCCCCGCGGCCGGCCGACCGATTTTTGGACCGAAGTGAAGGCCGCCATGCGCGGTTTGCAGGTCGGCAGCGGCCCTCTGATTACGCCGGAGCAAGAAGATGTCTGCAAGATCCTGCGGCTCTTGCGGCAATTGAAGCCGAGTGAGGCCGAGGGCGAGGAATCGATGGAACCCGAAGCCTTCCAAAACCGGCTTTCCACGGTTTCGGTAAGCGCGCGCGTGCGCTTCAACGATGCCTTGCAGGCGCTGGCGGCGCAGGCTCCTGCCCAGACTCATGACAAATTTTTCCTGGTGCGGCTGGCCGAGCATATGGCCATCCGCTTCGCCGTGGACACCTACGAGCGGGGCGACGCCCAAGTGACCGGCGTGCAGCAGATGCTCGAACGCATGGGCAAGGAGATCTCGGCGCTTCGCGACATTCTTGGGGCGCACGAGAGCAAGATGAAAGAGGCGGGCATCGCCGTTGAATCTCACAGCGATCAGCTCGAGCGGCAATTCTGGGCTGCCGTGCCGGAGGAGACGAAACGTTCGGTCCTGCTTTCACCAGAGGCCTGGTGCCTTCCTCCGCGCCACGTGGCCGAATATTTGGGGGAACAGCAAAAGCTCGGCGACCATGAGACCTCGCGGCAGATTCTCTCCAGCTACCTCAAAGGTGTGAACGGCGAAAACCCCGAGGCGCAAAGAAAAACCTTCAGCGGGCTGTGCGATCTGGCCGAATGCTACGGCGTCGAGGACGATCTGCTGGGCGAAGCCATCACCCGCGTGGGAGCGCGCATCGGCGCCGAGCAGGACCGGGAAATGCGCAGCCTGGCCAGCGCCGCGTTTGTCCGGCTGGGCCAGGAGGGCGCCACACGGCGCAGCTATCCGGCGCTGCAACTCGTGCTCAGTTCGCTCGAGAAGCTCGAATCGCAAGCCCCGACGCTGATCCAAGGTCTGCAGCAGCGCATCGGACTAGAGGACCGCCTCTCGGAGTTTTTTGACGACGCGGTGCGCGATCGCAAGATTCCGGATGGGCTGGTCGAGATTTTGCAGCGGCTGCCGCGCTCGGGCGCCAAGCAACTGGCGAAGCGGTTCGGGCAGGCGCGTTTCCGCGAGGACTGCGATTTGCTTCTGGATCTTTTCCATAAGCTGGGTCCCGAAGGAATCGCTTATCTCAAGGAATCGCTGAACGAAGCGCCGCCGCTCGAAGCCGTCGAATCGATTGGCCTGCTCAGCCGCCTCGATCCCGTGCTGCTGGCCGAGGCCTTGCCGCGGCGCTTGCGCGAATGCCCGCGTTCGGTGCATGACCAGGTCGTGCGGCGCATCGCCTACGGCGGCGCGCCGGAGCGTGGGCAGCTTCTAGCAGCCCTGTATGAGTATCTCGACCCTCTGATTCTCCCTCTGGCCCTGGACGAGATGGGCATGAGCGGAGACGCAAGAATCGGCGCGTGGCTCTTGCACCTGGTCGAAGCCGGCAAGAGCGACAATGAATTGGTGCGCCTCAAAGCCATCGAGGCCATCTCCCGGTTGCGGGTGAGAGAGGCCATCCCGCTCCTGCAAAGGATGCTGGAAGAGAAGCACGTCTTCCGACGGCTGCATCCGTCCGAAGTTCGCATCGTCGCGGCTCAGGCGCTCTCCAAGATCGATCATTCGGCCTGGCAAGCGATTGCACCGCACGCGGATCTTTCGCGCCAGCAGCTTTCCTTCCCGGCTCTCGATCTGGAAGCGAACGCTTCCGGCGTGCGGCAAAGGCGCTACCCGCGCTTGAAGCTGTCGCAGCCGCTGACCGCCGTGACCACCAACCTTCGCGAGAACTTTGCGATCAAAGTGCAGTCCTTGAACCTCGCGGGCGGCGCCGCGGCCGTCGAACGGCATTGCCCCGCCGGTACCGTCCTGGGGCTGAAATTCACCCTTGGGATGCGTTCGGCTCGGGCCCAAGCGCTGGTGCGGGAAAGCCCCTCCGGCACGGTAACCTTCGAAATCGTTGAGATCACCTTGGCCGACCGTTCCCGGCTGCGCCAGTTTCTGAGCGAGGTAGGCCGGGTGCACCCGCCCGGCTCGGCGAAAAACCGCATCCGCCGCCGGCCGCCCACGCGTTCGAAACGCTAGGGCTGGCTGCCGCCTTTCGCGGCGCCGGCTTACCACCGGCGTTTTGCGGCATGACGCGAGGACAACAATTGCCGGCGGAACGCCGCCGCAACCAAATCCCGCAGCCGATAATGAACCCCCCAACCCGCGCATGGGCTGAGTTAATCTCCCGAGCACATCGTCCCGAGCGGCCAGTATCGCCGCGGGCTGAATTGCCACATCATAGAAAAAGCTCCCAGGAGCCCCGGGGGCCCGAGAAGCCAGCAACATGCGAAGGGATTGCTCGCCTCAGATCTAAATGAAACGGCGTGGAACTGTCTGCCGCCCGGCCTGTCTTGGACAGAAAATTTCTTCGGGTCTGTGGAGCGCGTCGCAAGCGAATGCGGCCTTCCCCGTACGCACCGCATATTCCGGCGAGGATGAGTGATGGCATTGCACGGAGCGAATTCGGAGCATCCCAAAATCATCGTGGTGATGCCTGCCTATAACGCCGCGAAAACGCTCAAGATCACCTATGACGCGATTCCCCACCAGTCCATCGACCAAATCATTTTGGTCGATGACGGCAGCACGGACAAAACCCTGGAGATCGCGCGGGAACTCCAGCTCACCGTTTTCGTGCACACGCGGAATTTCGGTTACGGAGCGAACCAGAAAACCTGTTACACCGAGGCCCTGAAGGAGGGCGCGGACATCGTGGTCATGCTTCATCCGGACTACCAGTACGATCCCACGCTGCTGCCGGAAATCATCGCTCCCATCAAGGCCGGGAAGGCGGACATCGTGCTGGGTTCACGCTTTTTGTCCGGCAGCACGATGGAACAGGGAATGCCGTGGTGGAAATTTTTGGGCAATAAATTTCTCACGGGGCTGGAAAATTGGACCCTGGGGTTGAACCTGTCCGAGTATCACACCGGCTACCGCGCCTACAGCCGCCAAGTCCTCGAGGAAATTCCCCTTTCCTTGAACTCGGATAAATTCGTATTCGATCAGGAAATCCTGGTCCAGGCAAGGCATCTCGATTTCGTTATCAAAGAAGTATCGGTGCCCACGAAGTATTTCCCCGAGGCCTCCAACGCGAGCTTTGTGGACAGCGTAATTTATGGCCTGAGCATTCTTGTGTTGTTGAGCCGGTATTTCGTGCACCAAGTATGCCACGTCCGCCTTCGTCAGTTTCAATCCCTCCAAGCCAGATATCGGCGAGTGCAGTGAGCCGCCGGCCATGCCTGACTTCCCATATGAATTTAAGCCGTTCCAGCACAGCAGCCACGATTGCATTTTGAATCTCGTGGGCCGTGAAAAAGGGCCCGTCCGGATTCTCGACGTGGGCGCCGCCGGCGGCTATTTGGGAAAAATGTGGAGGAGCAGCGGCCATTACGTGGCCGGAATCGAATACGATGCGGCGGCCGCGGAAGAAGCGCGGCAATACTATGACGCCTTCGCAGTAGCGGATATCGAACGCTTTGAATTTCCACGCCGGCCGGAGTTCGATTACATCGTCTTCGCCGACGTCTTGGAGCATCTGCGCGATCCGGCAGCCGTGCTGCAGAGGTGCATTCCAGCGCTGAAAGAATCGGGCAAGCTCGTTATTTCCGTGCCCAACATCGCGAACTGGATCGTTCGCCTTTGCCTGCTCTTCGGAAAGTTCGACTACATGGATCGCGGCATTCTGGACAGAACTCATCTTCGTTTTTTTACCTTGCGAAGTTTGAAACAACTGATGGGAGAGGTTTCCTGCGAAGTCCTGGAGGCCATCCCCACCCCGCTGCCCGTGCAACTCGTGCTTCCGTTCACGCGGAGCAAGTGGTTCGCGCCGCTGCACGAGGCGCATTACGCGCTCACACGCTGCCGAAAAACGTTCTTCGCGTACCAATTCGTGATCTTAGCCGCGCCCGTGCGTACTCGAGCCTTGCCAGATCCCGAACCTGTTTCCAGCGGCGAACTCGCGGAAAAGGAGTACGTAAACACTTGAGCTTACAAGTCGTGGACGACGCCATCCAGCACGCGCCTCGCGAAGGCGCGCCAGGAAATGGGAAGAACGGCGCAACAGGGAGTGCCAGCTTCTTCGAGACCTGGCTTCTCCATCATCTCGATGCCCTTGCCCTTGCCGTCGTGGCCGCCGGATTCGGGCTCAGGATTTTTGTGGCCAACCGGAGCTATCTGAATCCGGACGAGGCCCTGCACTACCTGCTAATCAATCAGCATTCCGTCTTCCTTGCTTACAAAGCCAGCCTCACCAACGCGCATCCCCCGCTCATTTATTTAGTACTGTATTACTGGCATTTCCTGGGCCGGTCCGAGTGGATGCTGCGACTGCCCTCGGTGATTGCGGGGACGGCGTTTTGCTGGGTCGCCTTCAAATGGATCGGGAACGTTTTTGGCAAAGCGGCGGCCGCGATTGCCGTCGTCCTGTTCGCGTTTTCGCCGGCGACGGTTTCTCTCTCGGCTGAAGTGCGGGCTTATGCCCTGCTGTTGTTCTGCATGGCCGGCGCGCTGTATTTCCTGGATCGGGCGTTCAAGCAAGAGAGCGTCCGGCAAATGTGGTGTTTTTCCGTTTTCCTTTATTTCGCCATTCTTTCCCACTATTCCGCTCTCTTCTTCACTTTGGCGTTGGGTCTATATGCATTGGCGCGGCTCGCCGATTCCCATCCACCGCGACAATTCGTGATTGCCTGGGCCTGCGGGCAGGCCGGTGCTTTGGCGATTTACGCGTTCCTGTACGTGACCCACGTATCGAAGCTGAAGAACAGTATTACGGTCTGGTCGAGAGGGTTTGACACGTCCTATTTTCACAAGGACGCCATCAGCCTCTCCACGTTTACCTGGGAAAATACATTAAATATTTTCCTGTTTCTGTTCGCGCAACGATTTGTCGCTCATGCCATGCTTTTATTTTTCATTGCCGGAGTCGCTTTTCTGTTCACCAAGGATTTGCTGGCCCGGCAGAGAGACCCGCAACTAGGCCGGCTGGGCATCTTGCTGCTATTCCCCTTTCTTGCCGTTTGGGGCGCGTCCATCGCCGGAATTTATCCGTATATCGGCAGCCGACACACCGTGTTTCTGGCTCCGTTCGTGATCGCCGGCGCAAGCTATCTCCTCGCGTCCGTCTCCGGCCAAAGGCTTTGGGCCGGCCTGCTCATCGCGGCTCTTTTGATGGCGTTCTCCAATATGGCCAATAGGCCCGTGGAGCCGGATGTTGCGGATGGGAGACAAAGTCCGGCCGTGATGGCTGCGACCATCGATTACATGCAGCGCTCGATCCCGCACGGCGATCGCATTCTGGTGGACTTCCAGAGCAGTCTGCCGATGACCTATTATTTCTGCGGCCCCAAGGAAATCATTCCGATCGAGTCGTTCCAGGGTACTTATTTTGAATTTACTTGCAACGGATATTCCGTCGTCTCGCTCCCGATCTGGAAGTTGATTCCTAGGAGTTTTCCGATCCAATTTGAAAGAATGGCGCGGGCCCACAATCTAAAACCCGGAGATCGCGTTTGGGTTTACCAGACCGGCTGGGGGACCGACGTTGGCACGGAGCTGGCGGCGCATGACGCGGCGTTTCGGTGCCTCGCCCCAACGAAGTATGGCGGCGGTGTTACCGTAACGGCTTTTATCATAGGTCCGGATTTTTCTCCGCAGTCGCCGCTTGGGGCTTGCTGAAGCCGGCCGCTCTCCTCACACGCGCTGGAAAAATGCCGCAGGCGTCTCCGATTGCCTTCGCGCACTTCGCTGTACATCGCCCTCGCGGATTCGTAGTATGATGCGTCGGGGGAGCAAGGGAATTTGACATCTTCGTGATTCTCAATGGGCCCGGTGGGACCGAATCCACCCCCTCTTCGCCTCATCCAGCATAGGGTACGTTACTCCCGGATATGCCGCGAAATGAGACGTGGAAAATCGTCTCTTCGGCAGGGAACGCCACAAAACTTCGATCGCGGAAAACGAGCCATGAAGGACGCACTCGCAAAAGTCAAAAAGAAATTGCAGGACGAAATCACGGCCCTCGAGCACGAGATGAGCGTCGAGCTGCCGAAGGAATTGATGAAAGCCCGCGCGCACGGAGATCTGTCCGAAAACGCCGAGTACAAGTACGCCAAGGAGCGCCAGGGCTACGTTTCGGCGCGCCTGGGCCAATTGAAGAAGCGCCTGGGCGACATGGGCATGTTGAACCTGAGCAACATTCCCGCCGATCGCACCGGCTACGGCTCGCGCGTCTGGGTGCTGGACATCAAGAAAGACGTGGAGATCGAATACAAGCTGGTCAGCACCGAGGAAGCGGATGTCGCGCAAGGGCTGATCTCGACGACCTCGCCTATCGGAAAAGCCCTGCTCGGAAGAAACGTCGGCGATGAGGTGAAGGTGCAGACGCCCGCGGGGATCAAGGAATTCGAAATCATCCGGCTGAAGACTATTCACGAGGACGAATAGCGGGCCGGAGATTTGTGGAACAGGCTTCAGCCTGTTCGTATTCCGCGGGAAATCCCGATGGGCTCGCCAGCCACAATCTGAGCGCGAAAAATTCTTCTTCTCGCACTTCAATTCTTGCTAAACCAAACACTCACGGGCTGAAGCCTGTGCCACAAAGGAAGGTCGCGGGGCCCTCCCGAGTTCGTCGGGCCTGCCCCGCACGGTGAATGAGGTGTCACGCCGTCAATCCACGGGGAGCAGTTGCCCCCCCGAGGCGCCGTCGCGGAAATTGAGGATGCAATCGAGGAGGTGTTGGAGGGTGAGAAAGAAGACGGCGCGGAACCCAGCGTGGAAATCGCATCGGCGTGAGCGGGCGCGCGGCGTTTGCGCTGCGTCTCGAATCGCTCGATTCTCCGATGGAATTCCATGGCGGCTCCAAAATTTTCCGCGGCGCGTTTCGCAAACCGCGGAGTTAAAATTCCGAGCGAGCTCGCGGAGAAAAATAGATGAAGGGGCAAGCTCGCTCATCCCCCACGCACGGGAGGGAATGTAGCATCTCTCATCGCACGCCCTGGAAGATGCACGACGCCTTCCATTTCCGCAATGAACAGAAGCTGTGCTGTAAGCCTGCTTGATTCAGAGAGTTACTGCGGCGCGCGATTTGATCGGATCGAGGATTTGCTGTAGTACTAGTCCCGAAATTCTTGCTCACTCCGACACGTTTTGTCAGAAGGTTGACACGGGGACACGTCGGGTTGAAACAGTCCCGCCTACGCGGGACTGTCCTGCGCTGCAATGCTGCAAGAAAACCGACAGGCTGAAGCCCGTCCTACTTAAGCGGGACCGAGGCGGAACGATTGGCTGACAAGAATTGCGATTCACAAATCGCGATTCAACGGCGCTTAATTCTGCGAATTCGTGATCACTTGGACGGCGCGAAACACGCCGGCCAGGAGTTCCACGACGATGCGGCAGTACACAATCCAGAGAAGCATGGCTGGAACGCTGAGAATCAGCGCCAGCAGGCCGTTGGAAGTGGACGTCTGGAATCCGGAGAAGACGAACCAGACGGCGGCGATCAATCCAATCAGCAGATGAACGCTGTACAGAAGTTTCAACATGCTCGGCGTGACCAGCCGCTGAAACGAAAAATCCATCAAATTTTCAACCAGCCCGTTTTCCCGGGAAATTGTTTGCCCTTCAATATATGACGGTGCAGTAGCCATGATGCGGTTCCTCCAATCCAAAATTTTTGGGCCAGGGAAATCCATCGTACACAAATGCGATTTGCGCGCCTCCCGGCTCGAAGGACGGCTCTGCTCAAAGAAGTAGCTGGCCGAACGTACAGGTCGCGATTCGTGCCACGCGACTCGTGCCTTGTGCCCCGTGACCCGTGATTCGCACGGCCTTTCTCCGTGTTCCCGGTTTTCCCTGTGTCCTCCGTGGCAAGGTTTTTTCGCCTACTGAAAAAAACTTGAGCGCAGAGAATACAAAGAAAATCAATGAGGACAAGCGCCCTGTCACCTGCAACCTGCCCCCTGCAACCTCCTCCCGAACCACAGGCCACGAGTCCCGCCCCCTTTCCCCGGTTGACCGCCGCCCCCACCCGCGCTATAAGTCCGCCTCAGTGTGAACACGCACTGAAACCGCAGCCGCCGTGGCTGCCCCAAGCGAGGCCGATCATGTTCTGTACGCGGTGTGGGGCGCAAGTCCAGGAAGGCAACCGATTTTGCCAGGTGTGCGGGCAGGAAGCCGGCGCCGCCGCAGTCGCCGCACCCGTCCCCGCCGTGAGCGCGCCCCCGCCGCCGGTTTCGATGAGCGGACCGGTTGCCGCGCCGCTGCCGTACGCGGGATTCTGGGAGCGCGTCGCCGCCTATCTGATCGACGGATTGATCCTCGGAATACCGTTTGGAATCCTGGCGATCGTTTTGATTTTCTTGTTTGGCGGATTCGGCATGATGATGCGGCAGAGTCCAGTCGTCCAGCGCACGGCCCTGGCTCTTGCGGCGCCGATCGTTCTTGTCATTTTTCTCGGAATGTTTTTCTTCGTGCTTTTGCAGTGGCTCTATTTCGCGGGAATGGAAAGCTCGGCGCGGCAGGCTACTTTTGGCAAAGCGGTGATGTCATTGCGCGTGGCGAATTACGAGGGGCAGCGCATTTCCTTTGCGCACGCTACCGGGCGCTTCTTCGCCAAAATTATCAGCGGAATGGTTCCGCTGCTCATTGGATACATCATGGCTGCGTTCACCGCGCGGAAGCAGGCCTTGCATGATTTGATCGCGGGAACGCTGGTGCTGAGGAAGTAGGACGGGCCTCAGCCTATCGGTTTTCGCGGCGCGGAAAAAAAGTCAAAACCGACAGGCTGAAGCCCGTCCTACTGGCTACGGCAATAAACCGAAAACCGCCACGCTGTTTGGTGTCGCCGCAAACACCTTTCCGTCGGCAATCATCGGCGTAATGAATTTGTTTCCGTTGCCGAAATGGTCGCGGTTGTTGGCCGCCTGATTGCTGTTGTAGAGCTCCTGCGTCAGGTTGTTCGCGGCAAAGGCGTGCAGGACCGCGGGGCTGGTATTTTCAATGGCCCACACGATGCCGTTCGACGTTCCGTTGGCCGAGACGCTGGGCAGCACGCCGGGATAGGTGAACGACGCGCTCGTGTGCACAGGCGTGGCGGAAAGCATTCCGTTCGCGATCGAGAAGGATTTTAATGTCGATCCTTGGTCGCAGTAGTAGACCGTGCTGTTAAAATACGCCGGCACGCCCCACACCCCATTTGGCACGGCGCCCGCCAATTCCTGATACACGCTATTCGTGGAGTCGTTCCATTTGCCCATGTTGTTGCGGTTCACGACGTAGAGGTTGCCGTCCTTCCCCGCGCCTACCGCCAGGTTGAGAATGCTTGCCGTCCCGTAGGTCAGATCGGGCAACACCATGGCGCCGCCGGACCCGAGGTCCTGGTCTTCGCCCGATTCGTTCACGGTATTCGTCATATTGAAATAATCGGCCACCTGGAGAGTTCCGCCGGCGGTGGAAATCTTGACGTAGCCGTTGCCGTAGTCTTGCTGGGTTGGGAAACCGCTTGGGGTCAGCGTGGTGTCAAATGTGCCGTTGGCGATCAAGGCGTAGATGTAGCCCTGCGGGTCGGCCGCCAGGCCTCCTCCGCTTTGCCACACCGAGCCTTCGTTGCCGTTGGGAGTGAGATTGAGGACCGTCGTTTGCGCAAGGGTCGTCTGGTTGTAGCCCGTGATCCAAGCGGTGTACGGAGCGAAATCGCAATGCGAAGCCCAGCTCGTGTACACCACGCCGTTCAGAAGAAGCAGCGCGGCCCGCTCCTTGTATTGCTTGGGATCGAAGACGACGACTCCGCCGGAGCTATTGTCGCCGGTCCCAGGATAGGTTGCTTGAACCGTGACGGGGCCGCCCTCCACTTCGGCGCCCGTGGTGATGTCCAGGGCGTGCAAGCGCTGGAAATACGTGGAACCGTTTTTCGACATGGCCACGGCGTACAAGATGCCTTTCGCGCCGGCCGTGCGATCGATCACCGGGGTCGAGGTAATGCCGATTTCCGGCTCGACCTGGCTGCAGCCGCGATCGTCGCTGGTCGTTTCGCCCGCGCCCAGCAAGGAAACCTGCCAGAGCAGCGCGCCGGTGTCGGAATCGAAGGCGAAAACCGAATCGTGTTCGGTAACGATGTACACGACGTTGTGCGCGACGCCGCCGATCGAGAGTTGCGACAGATAGAGCGGCTCGCCGTCCACCCGCCCGTCCACGGAAAGATTGCGGAGCAGCCCGAACGTGGTCGAATTCACATTGGCCTGCGTCAGCACCGTTTCCGTGGTGTTCTGGCCGGTGCGGGCGATATCGTTGTGATAGGTCGTCACGTCGGTCCCAGGGGAGGACGCCGGGTTGACGGTAAGCGTGGCGGAATTGCTGGTGATTCTGGTT
>Ga0335078_10003891_pt1 | contig 22190 bp, 22 predicted proteins | sample Lox_Sample_32_FD_206711 | JGI IMG/M metagenome (GOLD analysis project Ga0335078, IMG submission 206711) | Soil microbial communities from Loxahatchee National Wildlife Refuge, Florida, United States - Lox_Sample_3.2 | ecosystem: Environmental > Terrestrial > Soil > Wetlands | place: USA... | reverse complement strand
TCCGGAGAAATGTCGGGTGACCGAGCGCGTCTTCCATTTGTCCGAGAACCAGACGACCGTTGGTCGTGAACTGCTGGCAGGTCTGACCACGTTCATGACCATGGCCTACGTGGTGGTGGTGAATCCGCGCATTCTTTCCGAGGCCGGGATGCCGGTGGAAGGCGTGCTCTTTGCGACATGCGTCTCGGCGGCGCTGGCCACGCTGGTGATGGGCGTGTGGGCCAACTATCCGATTGCCCTGGCACCCGGCATGTCGCTCAACGCGTACTTCACGTATTCGATCGTGCTGGGACGAGGCATCCCGTGGCAGACGGTGCTGGGAGTGGTGCTGCTCTCCGGAGTGCTGTTCCTGATTCTGACGCTGACCAATGTGCGCGAGCAAATCGTCAACGGCATTCCCGATTGCCTGAAACATGGCACGGCGGCCGGGATCGGGCTGTTCATCGCTTTCATCGGCTTTCGCGATGCGGGCATCATCGTGGCGAACAAGGCAACGTTCGTGGGGCTGGGCAAAGTTTCCGACCCGCAGGTGATCCTGGCCATGATCGGGGTGCTGCTGATCGCGATTCTAATGGCGCGAAGCGTCGACAGCGCCATTCTGATCGGAATCGCAGCCATCGCGCTTCTGGGCATACCGGCGGGCGTCAGCCATTGGCCGTCGCACCTGTTCTCCTGGCCACATCCTTCCGGAACGCTCTTCAAGTTCGACCTGCGCTCGGCGGCCAAGCTCGGTCTGGGCGAGCTGGTCTTCGTGTTCTTCTTCGTCGATCTGTTCGATAACGTGGGAACGCTCGTCGCCGTCTGCGAAGAAGGCGGATTCATGCGCGACGGCAAATTGCCGCGTGCAAGCCGTGCGCTGGTGGCTGACGCTTTTGGCACGATTGTCGGCGCGGTGACGGGAACGTCGACGGTCACGAGCTACATCGAGAGCGCCGCCGGCGTGGCGGCGGGGGCGCGCACCGGCCTCGGCAATCTTGTCATCGCCGCTCTGTTTCTTGCCGCCATGTTCGGCGCGCCCATGGTGGCGGCAATCCCCTCCTACGCGACTGCTCCAGCGCTGATTCTGGTGGGCGCGCTGATGTGCGGCGCGGTGGCCCGGGTCCGCTGGGATGATTTTACCGATGCCGTCCCGGCTTTTCTGACGCTGATTGCGACCCCGCTGACCTTTAGCATTGCCACCGGCTTGAGCATCGGAATGCTTTCGTTCACATTCCTGAAGCTCTTTGCAGGCCGGCGCCGGGAGATCAGCCCGCTGATCTGGGTGCTGAGCGGATTGTTCCTGCTCCGCTACATCTTCCTGGGCGCGGAGTAGGGCGCTCGTGCCCGGCCGGGATGCACTAGTCGACTTTGTTCGTGTAGCCGAACTTTTGACGGCCTTCGCCGTATCTCCGGTAGGCGCTTACAACGGAGGGAACATAAGTTCGACCCGCAACCGCTGCCGAAATCCTGAGCGCAGCGAGGGACCTTGGAAAGACATGGTGAGCGCGGAAGGAATCGAACCTTCAACCTACTGATTAAGAGTTGTACCTCGACGCAGAATGAACAACTTGCACGAAATCTCGCAACGTGTTCCGACGTGAGTTCTGCTCGCCATCTCCAAGGATTCCGCTGCCTTCGGTATCACATCGGAGCAAGTCGTATCGACACGGAGTGGTCACCGACGGTGGTCACCGCAAAATCGGCCACAAAGCACGACACAAGGTGTCTGCAAAATGCCCCTTGCACATCGGTCCGTTACGGCGCATGCGGTAAACCCAAGCGTTTCCAAAGCACTTAGAATGTAATTCGCGCTATTGCACAGCCAGCCTGGCATTTCTCTTTCGCCACGGCGATCTTGCCCGGCATTTTCCCTTGCCGCAGCGACCCTGGAGGCGACTCTCGCGGACATAGCGGCTCACTGTGAAGCGCGGGTGGTAAAGGCCCTGAAGGGGCCGGGAGGATGGCCATCACCTCCTGGATTAACGCGGGGCGGCGGTTGAGTCCCCGGATCGCACTGTTTGTTTTGACAGTTAACGCTTCTACCGCAAAAGCCTAACGTGCTCCTGTCGGATGCCCCGCTCCCGGAGCGAGAAGGAATCTGCCAGAACCTCCACCTTGCCTTTCTATCGGCAAGGTCCTTGGAGGGGTCAAGCTCGACTGGGTTAACTGCGGAACCCCCTCCACAAGAGAGCAGAATTCTCGTCTCGGAGGTACGGCTGCGATCCCGATCTGGAAGCACCAGACTGAAGGAGGCACCGTGTCTCTCCAAATACGTTTGATTTCCAGCTCAAAATTATCCGTCGTCAAGTTGGCATTTCTCTTGTTCTTTCTGGTCGGATGCGCTTCAAAGCCCACCGGTACGGAACCGTCCGCGTCTGCGACAAAGCAGCGGACTGCCTCCACTGTCGCGCCCGCAGTTGAGACTGCCGACGCCGACACTGCGAAGCAAACCACTGCGTTGGCGCTGCCTAAAGATTTTGGACGGTTCACTGACGATTGGGACGGCATGGTCAAGCGCGGCGGCATTCGCGTACTGGTGGTAAACAACAGATCCGGCTTCTTCTACGACAATGGCCGACCACGCGGTGCCGTGGCAGAGGCGATGGATGAATTCGAGAATGTCATCAACAAGAAGCTAAAAACCGGCGCAAAGAAATTCAAAGTGATGTACCTCCCCACCCCACCTGGGCAGCTGCAGGCAGCCCTTAACGATGGCATGGGAGACATTGCTTGCACCGCCATTATCGTCACGCCGGAACGCGAAAAGATTCTCGACTTCACAGTCCCGATAAAGAACGACGTTAAACTGGTAGTCGTCACCCGCAAAGCCAGTCCCTCTATTACCAGCGTGAACGATCTGAGTGGCAGGGATATCTACGTCGGCCCCGTCACCGTAGCTCGCGCAGAACTCGAGAAATTGAACAAGCAGTTTAAGCAGGCTGGCAAGCCCGAGATCGGGATCAAGCTGGTGGATCAGAATTTAACCGAAGAGGATCTACTCGAAATGTTAAACGCCGGGCTCATACCGGCGACCGTGTCGATGAACTTCCGTGCGGAGCTGTGGTCGCAGGTTTTTCCCAATATCGTTCTGAGCCCCGCCGTCCTAAAGGATGAGGGGCAAGCGGGATGGGCCATGCGCAAGGGCAGCCCACAATTAAAGGCGGTAATTGACGACTTCATCAAAACGCACGGAGAAGGCACTGCATTCGGCAGCACGGTGACGCAACGCTACTTGAAGAATACGAAGTGGATCAAAAACTCCACGTCCCAAGCGGAGTTGAAGAAGTTCGAATCTTATGTGAAGTACTTCCAGCAATACGCAACCGAATACAACTTCGACTACGTGATGCTCGCTGCCCAGGGATACCAGGAATCCATGCTGAACCAGGACAGTATCAGCCCACGGGGAGCGGTTGGGGTGATGCAGGTCCTGCCGCAGTACGCTGCCGCCAGCCCCATCAACATCCCCAATGTCCGCAACGCTTCGGACAATATTCACGCCGGTGCAAAGATGCTCGCCCAGATCACCAAGACCTACTTCAATGACCCCGGCATCGACCAGATGAACAAGACACTGTTCACGTTCGCCGCCTACAATGCTGGCGCCAGCCGCATCGTGCGGTTACGCAAGCAAGCGCAGGCGGAAGGCCTCGATCCAAACAAGTGGTTTGGGAACGTGGAACTCATGGCGGCAAAGGACATCGGCCAGGAAACTGTCCAGTACGTCAGCAATATTTATAAGTATTACGTCGCCTACAAAATGGCCATTGATCAGCAAAATATTCGCGGGCAGGCGAAGGAAGCACTGAAAGGAAACTGACATTTACTTCGTTTGAAATGGTCGCCTGTTTGGATGATGTTCATATTGCAGGGTCGCCGAAGCGCTTGCAGGGAAGAAAGCGCAAATACATCGACCAGGAGAAGAGGGCAGCGGCAGGACTGACGCGCCACTAAGTGGAAGCGGGTCACCAATCATCATCGCATCGGCCATTACTGGCCGTCAAACGGTCCAACCAGGAGTAGTGGTTCAGTTTGGGGTTTGGCGTCTGGATTTCGAGAACGCCGCTCGGGTGAGACTGATCCACAGTGCAATAACCGCAAACAGTCCGATGACGCGCCATGTGGGTGAGTAGTGCATAAAGTAGTACACGAGTGTGTAGCAGAATAGTGCCGTCAGCAGCGCACAGGCAATCGCCAGCAATAGCCAGAACCACCTCATGCCGCTACCTCAGGAGCATTATGCTCCAGAAAGGCCCACAAGGCGCGCCACCTCTTCGACTGTAGGCCGCAAGAGTAGGGCCAGCGAAGGCGACGGATGCCGGACAATTCCGGCCACCTTCCCAGTCCGGCTCCTACAGGACAATTCCGCGTCGCCGTAGTGACACGGAAGTGACACGCGGCAGAATCTGGCTTTGCAGCCGCATGCGGCAGATGTGCGTCGAATACGCATTATTACTGCCTCGGAGAGGTGGTGAGCGCGGAAGGAATCGAACCTTCAACCTACTGATTAAGAGTCAGTTGCTCTGCCAATTGAGCTACGCGCCCTTTTTCGAGGACAAGCGGACGAGATCTGCGGGCCGCGCTCTGAATATAACAGTCCGCGAGCGAAGATGCCAAGACATCGCCGCGATCAAAATCCTCCTGCGGCGCTTGTTCGGGGGCCTCAGCACTCTGTATCATTCGCTGTCTCGCGATGGGCTTTCCCCGCGGGAGGTAACCCGATGCCCAAGTTCGCTGCTAACCTGACGATGCTCTTCACTGAACTCGATTTTCTGGCGCGCTTTGCGGCCGCCGCGCGCTGCGGATTCACCACCGTCGAATACCTGTTCCCTTACGCGTATCCCAAAGACCAGCTTGCCGAGACGCTACGCAAACACAATCTCACTCAGGTACTCCATAATCTGCCCGCCGGAAACTGGGACGCCGGTGAGCGCGGAATCGCCTGCCATATCGACCGCGTCAGCGAATTCCAGGACGGCGTTGATCGCGCCATCGACTACGCGCGCGCCCTGGGCTGCAAGCAGATCAACTGTCTGGCCGGCATCGCGCCCGAGAGCGTCTCGCCCCGGCGCACGCGTGAAATCTTCGTCAGCAACCTGAATTTCGCCGCGCCGCGCTTGGCCGAGCACGGCATCAAGCTGCTGATCGAGCCCATCAACACCTTCGACATGCCCGGTTTCTTTCTCTCGACCTCGGCTCAGGCGCTGGACATCATGCGCGAGGCCGGCGAGCCCAACCTTTATCTGCAGTACGACGTCTACCACATGCAGATGATGGAAGGTAATCTCGCCACCACCATCAAGCAGAACCTGGCGCGCATCGCGCACATCCAGGTGGCCGACGTTCCCGGACGCCACGAGCCCGGCACCGGCGAGATCAACTATCCGTTCCTGTTCCAGCACCTCGACTCCATCGGTTACCAGGGCTGGATCGGATGCGAGTACAAACCGCTGGCCAAAACCGAAGACGGCTTGGGATGGCTCGCGTCCAGCGCACATGCAGCCGCCTAAAGGAGAGCAAGCCATGAAAATCGCATTCATCGGACTCGGAATCATGGGCCGCCCCATGGCAGGACATCTGCTCGACGGCGGCCATGACCTCTATCTTCACGACCTCAGGCCGGTGCCGCAGGACCTGCTGGAAAAAGGCGGCCACGCTTGCCGCTCCAACAAAGAAGCGACGGCGCAGGGTGACGTTGTCATCACCATGGTGCCGGACACGCCGGACGTCGAGGCCGCGATTTTCGGTCCCGATGGTGTCGCGCAGGGGCTCGCGCAGGGCAAGACGGTGGTGGACATGAGTTCCATCTCGCCGATCGCCACCAAGGATTTTGCGCGGCGCATCAACCAGCTCGGCTGCGAGTATCTCGACGCGCCGGTCTCCGGCGGCGAAGTCGGCGCCAAGCAGGCCACGCTGACCATTATGGTCGGGGGCAGCGAGAAGACCTTCGCGCGCATCAAGCCGCTGTTCGACCTGATGGGCAAGAACATCACGCTGGTGGGCGCGAACGGCGACGGGCAGACCGCCAAGGTTGCCAACCAGATCATCGTCGCGCTCACCATCGAAGCCGTGGGCGAGGCGCTGCTGTTTGCCTCCAAAGCCGGCGCCGATCCGGCCATGGTGCGCAAGGCGCTGATGGGCGGCTTCGCCTCGTCGCGCATCCTCGAAGTGCACGGCGAGCGGATGATCAACCGCACCTTCGATCCCGGCTTCCGCATCGAGCTGCACCAGAAAGACCTGAACCTGGCGCTCTCCGGCGCGCGCGCGCTGAAGATGAGCCTGCCCAATACGGCGACCTGCCAGGAGCTGTTCAACGCCTGCGCCGCCCACGGCGGTGCCGCCTGGGACCACTCCGCCATGGTGCGCGCTCTCGAGGACCTCGCCAACCACGAGATCGCATCGAAGGAGCGGCAGAAGGGCGCTGCCTAGCTATGACGCTCGGCTTCATCGGACTGGGCATCATGGGGCGCGCCATGTCGTCGCGCCTGATCGAGGGCGGTCACGAACTCTACGTCCACAGCCACAAGCCCGCGCCCAAAGAGCTGACCGACAAAGGCGGACGCGATTGCCGCACCGCACGCGAAGTTGCGTCGCAAGCCGAAGTCATCTTCGACATGGTGCCCGACACGCGCGACGTCGAAGACGTGCTCTTCGGCGAGAACGGCGTCGCGCAAGGCCTTACGCCCGGAAAGATCTTCGTGGACATGAGCTCCATCTCGCCCATCGCCACGAAAGATTTTGCGCGGCGCATCGAGAAGCTTGGCTGCGAGTATCTCGACGCACCCGTCTCGGGCGGCGATGTGGGCGCGCGCGAGGGCACGCTGACCATCATGGTTGGCGGCAGCGACAAGGCGTTTGCGCGCGTCAAGCCGCTGTTCGAGCTGATGGGCAAGAACGTCACGCTGGTGGGCGCGAGCGGCGACGGCCAGACCGCAAAAGTCGCCAACCAGATCATTGTCGCGCTCACCATCGAAGCCGTCGGCGAAGCGCTGCTATTTGCCTCGAAAGCCGGCGCCGATCCTGCGAAAGTGCGCCAGGCGCTGATGGGCGGTTTCGCCTCGTCGCGCATCCTCGAGTGGCACGGCGAGCGCATGATCAAGCGCAACTTCGAGCCGGGCGGCCGCATCGAACTGCACCAGAAAGACCTGAACAACGCGCTCACCGGCGCGCGTGCCCTGCACATCAGCCTGCCCAACACCGCCACCTGCCAGGAGCTATTCAACGCCTGCGCCGCCCACGGCGGCTCTGCCTGGGACCACTCCGCCATGGTGCGCGCGCTTGAGGACCTGGCCAATCATCAGATCGGACCAAAGGCGTAACCTTGCTTACGTGGCGGTAATTCTTTAGGTCGGACGAGTTGGTCTCGTTTTTACGACCATGGTATAATGACCATAGTTGGAGGGAGCATCGTGAAGAAGATGGCAGCGGGCCAGTTCAAGGTTCATTGTCTGGCAGTGATGGATGAAGTCCAGGCGAAGAAGGAAACCGTCCTGATCACCAAGCACGGCAAACCGGTGGCCAAGCTGGTCCCCGTCAGCGGTGAGAAGGACGATATTTACGGCTTCATGGCCGGCAAGATCAAGATTATGGGTGACGTTGTTTCTCCCGCCCTCACCCTTGAGGAGTGGGGCGATCTGGCGTGATTCTGGTCGACACGCATGTGGTTATCTGGCTGGCAGGTGATCAAAGCCGGCTTTCAAGGAACGCCAGAACAGCCATCGACGATGCTCGCAAGAACGGAGGCGGGCTGGCAATCTCCGCCATTACGCTGTGGGAGCTGGCCACACATGCCGGCAGGGGACGCATCCGGCTCGACGTCAGCGTCGAATCATTTATAGGCGAAGTCGAGACCCGCTTTACCGTGCTGCCCATCACTGGCCGGGCCTGCGTTCGCGCCCTTTCCCTTCCGGCAGCCTATCCCAAAGATCCCGCCGACCGGATTATCGCCGCCACCGCGCTCGTGGAAGGACTGCTTCTGCTGACCGCGGATCGGGAGATTCGTCGCACAAGGGCGGTGCGCACGATCTGGTGAAGCAGAGATAGCACCCGAGCAAAAGAAGCTCGGCGACCCTGATACGGACGCGTGGCGGGCATAAACAAAAACCGAGATCCCTCGACTCGGGTTTCCCGCGCTTGAGAAAACCCGCGGGAGCCCTCCCTCGCTCGGGATGACAATTCTTCAAGGTTTTTCGGCACAGCTAAAGCTGTGCCCTCCCGTCTAGCTGTGCCCGCCGAACACGCCCGTCCTAGAACTTCCTCGACCACTCCTTCGGCCAGCGTTCGATCACCACTTTCTGGTCGGTGTAGAACTCGACCGCGTCGCGGCCCTGGCCGTGCAGGACGCCGAGGAAGCTGTCCTTCCAGCCGCTGAAGGGGAAGTACGCCATGGGAGCGGCAACGCCGATGTTAACGCCGATGTTGCCGGCGGAGGCTTCGTAGCGAAATTTGCGGGCAGCGGCGCCGCTTGAAGTAAAGATCGAGGCGGCATTGCCGTAGGCGCTGCGCGAGAGGATGTCGAGCGCCTGGTCGACGTCGTCGGCGTGCACCAGGCTGAGCACCGGGCCAAAGATTTCTGTCTGCGAGAGCTCGCGATCGCCGGGAACGCCATCGAGGATCGTGGGCTTCACAAAGTGGCCGCTCTCGCAGCCGGCGATGCGGGCGTTGCGTCCATCGAGCAGGACTTTGGCGCCTTCGCTCGCGCCTTTGGCGATCAGCGATTCGACGCGCGTCTTGCTCTCGCGGGTAATGAGCGGGCCCATTTGCACGCCGTCATCGAGGCCGAAGCCAACGCGCAAACTGGCGGCGGTTTCGGCGATGGCGTCGCGAAAGGTGCGCTGCGCTTCGCCGACGGTCACCGCCACCGAGACGGCGAGGCAGCGCTGGCCTGCGCAGCCGAAGGCGCTGTCGCTGACGATCTGTGTGGTCATGGCCATGTCGGCGTCGGGCAGCACGACCACGTGGTTCTTGGCGCCGCCCTGGCACTGCACGCGCTTGCCGTGCGCGGCCGCCGTGGAATAGATGTACTTGGCAATCGGGGTCGAGCCGACAAAGCTGATGGCGCGCACTTTGGGATGCGAGAGCAGCGTGTCCACAGCAACTTTCGTCCCGTTCACCAGGCTCACTACGCCGGCGGGCAAGCCGGTCTGCTCGATGATTTCAAACGCGCGGCGGATGCTGACCGGAACTTTCTCCGAGGGCTTCAGGATGAAAGTATTACCGCAGGCGATGGCGAAGGGCAGGAACCAGAACGGCACCATCGTCGGGAAGTTGAACGGGGTGATCGCGGCGACCACGCCGAGCGGCTGACGGATGGTCATTTCGTCGATGCCGCGGGCTACGTCTTCGAGGTTGCTGCCCTGCATCAGCATGGTGATGCCGCAAGCGACCTCGATGCTCTCGACGGCGCGGCGCATTTCAGCGCGCGATTCGACAATCGTCTTGCCGTTCTCCAGCGTGATCAGGCGCGCGAGCTGTTCCAGATGCTCTTCGAAGAGCTGCTTCAGCTTGAACAAATACTGAATGCGCTCTTCCGGCGGCGTCCGGCGCCATTCGGGGAAGGCGGCGGCCGCGGCTTCGATGGCTTCCACGACTTCGCGCTCGGGGCTGAGCGGGACTTCGGCCAGCAATTCATCGGTGGCGGGATTGACGACCCTGAGGAACTCGCTGGCGGAGGAGTTCTTCCATTGTCCGCCGATGAGATTGGGAAGCTGAATTACATGCGCCTGTACTGTGCTCATGGCAGCTCCGTGGACGAATTTTCGCCGCGGATGAACGCGGATCTCACTCCCGCACGTCACTCGAGACTAATCAATGATAGTACAGACTCGGCGTTCTTACGGCAGGGTCAGATCTGCGGCAACGCTTCGCAGCGGTCGATCACCGCCGCCACGCCGACTTTTTGTCCTGACTTGTCTTCTTCAACCCGTACGACCGTGGCCTGGCAGCACACCCATTGGCCGCCAAATCGCTCCAGTTCCTGGGGCATCATCAGGACGATCTCCAGTTTCGAACTCTTCTCGACTTTCTCAGGAGTGAAAAAGAACAGACCGCGGGAACTGATATCCTTAAGTTCCACCTGGGCGCGGCCGGAATCGCCGAAGTTCACACTGGCAGGGAGTTTCCATTGCACTCGCGGCGCCGCGCGTTTTTCCCGCTTCGCTTTGGACATAAGTTGATCCCCAGGAAGGATTATTGCCGCCATCATAAACTACCATCGGGCCCGGTTCGTCTTTCCCGGGCGCAAATGTACGCCGGCCTGGCTGCACCTGCACAGCGAAATCAGGCTTTGTTCTGAATTCAGAACAAGCTGGTCTGGTGGCGGCGCAAAAACGCCGGAGGGGCGATCCGCTGAGGTTGTGCAAAACCGGGCCTAAATGCCGAAACCGCGGCCGGAGCCCGAAAATCTTGAGGCGTATAAAGCCCCTAGAATCGTTGCCTTTGGCGGAGAGCAGCTCATTCCCGCCGCGTGGCTAGCCATTTGTTCTGATTTCAGAACGTGTTCGCGTCAGGCTCAGACTAAACGGTGACTCCCATCACATCCGACCGCGAACCCAAAATGGGAAGGTTACAATGGGATGCCGGGTTTCGCCTGCTGTTCTCTGGCGTGCCAATCTCAGCAACCGTTGGTTTCCCCGCCCGCTGAGGATGCATTGTAATTAGGGCAGTCGTGTGTTAGAAGGCGATGCAGCGGATCCAGGGAGAAGTTGATCTTGTTATCGTCTGGACAGCGCTTGCGTGTACTTCGGGAAGAACTTGGACTCACCATCCGGGATGTCGAAGCTGCGAGCGGGCGCATTGCAGCCCGCCATGGCAACGAGGATTTCGCCATCTCGCCCAGCCGGCTCTCCGATATTGAAACCAAAGGCGTACTTCCCAATATCTATCGGCTCTATTCGCTGGCTGTGATCTACCGCCGCGACCTGCGGGAACTCATCGGCTGGTACGGCGTCGACTTAGCCGAGACGGCGGCTGACCTCGCGCTTTCCGAGCCTCCCAAGTCTCACATTGCGGAAACCATGGACAGCATAATAGCTGTGAACGTGCCCGTACGTCTGGATCCAGGATTCGACCTGCGGCGAACGGTTAACTTAGGGCGCATGATTGAACGCTGGGGTGTGGTCCCGCTGTCGTATCTCTCCCAGTTCAGCAAGGGCAAATATATCTATGGATACATCGGCGGCGAGGACTTCACCATGTACCCGGTGCTGTTGCCAGGATCGTTCATTCAGGTAGATGAATCGGCCAACACGGTAGAGGAGGGCAACTGGCGTTCAGAGTACGAAAGGCCCATCTACTTTGTCGAAATGCGCGATGGTTACACCGCTTGCTGGTGCTCGCTGAAGGGCGACTACCTGGTCCTCCAGCCGCATCCGTTATCGCCAGTGCCGGTGCGCATGCTGAAACAGTCTCAGGAAGTCGAGATACTGGGACGAGTGGTCGGCATCTCCATGCGACTGGATGGCTGGCGTCCTGCCCCTGAGCGGGAAGCTTCAACTATCGGAGAAGCGACAAAAGGGCCGCGACGACTGAATTGAAGTGCGCTGCCGAACCTCCGCCCAGATGGGGAGGAATCAGCGCCCGCGGATCGCGCAGAATAGCCTCCAGATAACCTCTGACGTTGGAGCGCTCGGCGGCCGCCGAGCGTGTCGCATCTTCCAGGAGCTGGCGCAGCGGCGTTCGCAACACCTGCAAGAACAAGCCGCGATGCACTTCCGCCACCGTCCGCTGCATCCCCTCCTCGCCGTAAATCCGCTCCAAGCCCCAGTGCACGTAGCGGCCGTCCTCGCGTAGCTCCGCCACATAGCCCAGCTTGCCCAGCACTCCTGGAACTTTCGCCAGGGTGCGTTCCAGGAAGTCGTCCTTGATCGCCAGCAGGGTCAAATCTGTTCCAGTTTCAGGAATCCGGACACCGGCCCGGTTTTCTCCAACGCTTTCGCACGCAGCGGCAAATTCGACCTCGCAAGTCTACTTCGCCCGCGAGGAGAATTCCCATGAAAAAGCTGGTGCACATTCTGCTGATCGGTCTGGCCCTGTTAGGTTCGGTTTCAACGGCGTTTGCTGACGGCCCCGATCCGATGCCGACCAACCCGCCGATCGGGAACGCCCGATGACGGTGTCGATAGCCATAGAAAGCATTCACTAGCTCCGGTGCCAAAAAGGGATTGTGGCGGGGAGGCGAGCAATAGTATGCTCAACCCTCCCCAGCCACTATGTCTCTATCGTCCACCGACTACCTGCTTTGGGTAACAGGCGCGGTACTGCTTCTGCTGATGTTTGGGGCAGTTCTGCAGCGCAAGTTGGTACGTGAGTACCCAGTGTTTTTTGCCTACGCAACCTTCCAGGTATTACGTACGGTAATGCTGTTCAGCATCCATTTGCTGCAGTTAAAACACCGGGCAGGCTATGCGGACTATTTTTACGCGTACTGGGCCACCCAGGCGATAAGCATCGTCCTGGGTTTTGCGGTCATTTACGAGATCTATTGCGGAGTTTTCCAGCATTACGACGCCTTGCAGCGCATGGGTGGAATCCTTTTCGCATGTGCCGGGATCGCACTGCTGGCTTTGGCGATTTGGACGGCGATGTCGGCCCCGGGCGCCGGGACGCCGGGGATTGTAAGCGCATTGCTGCTGCTGGAGCGCAGCGTGCGGGTGATGCAGTGCGGATTGGTGCTTTTCCTCTTTGTGGCTTCGTCCTGCTTCGGGCTGCCCTGGCAGAACTATCGCTTTGGGATTGCCTTGGGTTTCGGGGTGTTCGCCAGCATAGAATTGGCGGCGATAGCGGTCCGCTCGCAGTGGGGCGCAAGCGTCGCCGCCGCATGTTCGCAGATAAATAGCGCAGCATATACTTCCGGCGTTATGATATGGCTCTGTTATCTGCTGACTCCCCAGCCAGCTACCCAATACGCAGGGGTGGTGCAACACAACGACCTGGAGAAGTGGAACCAGGCTTTACAGGAAATGCTCGAACGATGATCGCAACTGGAATCTTGATTGCTTTTGCCCTGGTAACGGCGGGGCTGCTAATTCGTGCTATCCGCCGGCGCCGGGGTCCGGTACCGGATTTGTCCGCGTTGGACGCCTACACGCGGCCTGTGGATCTGCCGGCCTTCCGCAACCTGATCGATCCGGCCGAAGAGGACTATCTGCGGCAACGGCTGCCGGGTGGCCAGTTTCGCGCCTTGCAGCGAGAGCGCGCACATGCCGCGCTCGATTACGTGCGGCGCACCGCCTACAACGGCGCCCTCCTGCTGCGCGTCGGCGAAGCTGCAAGCCACGACCAAGATCCTGAGGTGGCCGCCGCCGCCCGCGCCCTCATGAACGACGCTTTGCGCCTGCGCATGAACGCCATGCTGGCCATGGTGGTGCTCTACGGAAGGATGGCTATGCCGGGAGCTCGCATCTCGGTCGGTCGAGTCACGGACATTTACGAGAACCTGACCCAGGGCCTGGTGCGGCTGACCCGCCTGCAAGATCCGGCACACGCGGCCCGCGTTTCGGCCGCAGTCTAAAAGCTGGCTTATTGGATCACGGACCCGATCGGTGAGACCGCACCACGCGGCTCTCGGGCACGGGCTCTGACTGAGGCGGTTGCTTTACCGTCGTCTCCCCGGCGTTGGGCAGGATCTCGCGCAAACACCAGTCGATCCGCCGCACGGCCTGTTGTATGTCCCCGATAGCAGCCGAGTCCGCGATGGACAGAACCGATCGGCTCACGATTACCTGCAAGGCATTGCGCGTGTGGTGGTTCATATCGGCAATGACGCCCATGAGCTGCCGGTGGCGTTCGAGTTGTCGTTCATGTCTGAGCTGCTGCGCGATACCTAGCGCCAACACCAATCCGCTAAGCAGGAAATTGTCCAGAAGCGTGGCGTCCCTTCTGAGCCCATGGCGGAAAAACCAGGCGTCAATCCAGTACACGGCCACGAAGACGACAATGGCGGAGAACGCCGCCCATTTGAAACGCAACCCGGCGGCGAGCGCAGTACGGCTACCCGGCTTGAAGCTTGGCGGGGACGGCGGAGAGGCCACGGCGCGACGACCTCCTCGTTGCAGCTTACATCCTAACTGGGACTACCTGAAAGTAAAGTAAAGAGAGGTAAATTCTAGAAGCTGAAGGCCAGTCCGCCACGAACCGAGCGCGCAGACTGCACCAGATAGAGTGTCTGTCCGTCCAGCCCCAGCACCGGGATATACCCCTGGGCCAGAAGGTTATGCAGGTCGAGCAGAGCTTCCATGTGTCCGGTGAGGAACGAGATGGGAAGCGGCTGGCGGATGAAAATGTTGAGATAGGGGTCGGATTCGCCCGCGGAGGCGTTGAACATGTCAACTGGAGTCAGTGCGGGACCGCTGGTCCATTTGTAAGAAGCGAGCCAGTGGGTTTTGCAATGCGGAATACCGCCTGCCAGCTTAAGGGCCGCGGAATGGCGGCGCTCCACTCGCAACAGGGCCTCAGACTGCCAGGAGACGCCGGAACCGGTCGGAGCGATGACGCCCCCGTAGCTGTAATCCAGGGTCGCGGTCAAGTCGGAGAGCAGCTTGCGCTGCGCCACGCCGCGCACACCCTGGGTGGAGAGTTGGCCGCCGTTGTAGGTAAACGTGCCGGAATAGACGTCAGGCAGGAATTCGCCCGAATCGGCGCTTACTTCACCCACCCCGACCAGCGCTGCATCGCGGATATGGTCGGAGTAGGCTGCCACCTGCACGCTGGTGTTGCCTACGCGGCGCGACAACGAGAGTTCATGGTGCTGGGCATGCTCCAGCAGGACGCGGTCGTCGCGCATGGAGACCCGCGGTCCGGACTCGCTCAGGTCAGCCGGAGCCGAGTCGAAGCCCTTAGCCAGGCGCATGTTGGGCTCCGAGGTCGCGTAGGTGTACTGGACCACAGTCTTGGGCGAAACGTGCACCGCTGCTGAGCCGAAAGGCCGGAAGGCGGTCACACCGCCGCGAAAGTCGATAGCCTGCAATTCGCCGCCAAATTGCAGGTCGATAAGATCGGCGAGCGTGATTCCATCCGCTACCGAGAATGCCATGGCATCGAGGGCGGCGTCGTGCTGCACCGCATCGGGCAAGGCAAAGCGGCGCACGGTCAACGCCATTTCCGGGCGGGAGCCATCTGCCATCTGCTGCGAGTAGCCGGCCCGTACCACTCCCGCTGGCGCACCACTGCCATAGCCCACGTTGCCGCCCAAGGTGAGCGTCCCGTCAGAAAACAAGGATTGATCGATGCGGAACTGGGTTGTCATGTCGGCCGCGCCGCCGAAGCCGTCGTTGTCAGTGCCGGCGATGAACGACACCTGCGCCTTCAGGTCGCGGTCACGGCTCTTGGCGGGCGTGACATCGTCGAGCAGGCGCAGGATGGGACGGCTGGTGGCCGTACGCAAAGTCCATTTCCAGTCATCTTCCTGCTGCGGCGACGTGCGGCTCGGCGGCAGCCATTGCGTCGCCTCGAACAACGTGGTCAAGGTGAGATTGACGACCAAATTGGCTCCGGCGCGAAGGGCGACGTTCTCCCGCAGACTGGGCAAATAGGAGGCGGCCGAGGCCTTGACCTGGTAGGCGCCGGCGGCGAGGCCAGAAGCCCGGAAAAAGCCGCGCGCATCGGTAAAGACGGTAGCTCCCAGGGGACCCGTGGACGAGACGATCTCCACCGCCACGCCCATTTCCGGCACCCCGCGCGAGTTCTTCACGAAACCGGAGATCGAGCCTGGCTGCGCGGCGGTACACGCCGGCACCATCACCGTGATCAGCGCCAGCAAGCACCCCAGTTTCTGTAGCATTCCTGCCACCTGCCCCGGGAGAACGGGGTCTGATTACTTTACAGTAAACGCGCCCGTCGGCGTAAGACCTGTTTCGCAGGCCCGCCGTCTAGCTTGGTGCAGACCTGGAGCCCACGAAAAGATGCTTGATTTTATGTCCGAAACTGATGGAAAGGCAAGGTCATACCTTGGTCCGGCTGCCTGGACGCAACTTTCGCAGGTGCGAACCGCGGAGCGCAGCCGATATAATCCCACCCACCGGGGCGGGAAGGATTCGTTTATATCCCAGGTGCTTTTCCGCGTCGGCGGGCGTGGCCGTCAAGCGTTGCTTCCGCCGGGTTGGTGAAACTTTCTGCCGCGATCCGGCGTATCTTTGAGAGGGAAGGCCTTGCCCCGTAGCCCGGGGCCGCGCGCGGAGCCGGCGGACGAAGTTGCAGGGAGCAGAGAAAATCATGAGCTGGAAGAAGATCGCAATCATCGCGGGAGGGGTGGTCCTGCTGGGCTCTGTGGCCGGAATCACGGTGTACGAGAGCCGCAAGAACGTGGTCGCGGTGCAGAGCGGGCGCGTGGTACGCGAGGATCTGGCCAGCGTAGTAACCGCTTCGGGCGAGGTAAATCCGCAGACCTACGTCAACATTGGGGCGAACGCCTTCGGCAAGATCACGCACCTCTACGTCAAAGAGGGCGACCGGGTCAAGAAGGGACAGTTGCTGGCGCAGATCGAGAATGTGCAGCCGGCCTCGGATGTGGCGGCGATGAAGGCGTCACTCGATGCCGCCACGGGCGATGCCGCTGCCGCCGATGCTGCCTACAACACTGCCGTCGCCGACTTGGCCCGTGCTAAAGCCGACGCTGCGCAGAAAAAGCTCGATTATGAGCGTGCCCAAGGCCTCTTCCACGACCAGCTCATCGCCAAGCAGGATTTCGACGCCCGCGAAGCAGCCTGGGAAGCTTCCGCCAGCGGCCTGGAGCAGGCGCAGGCCCGAATTGTGCAGACCAAGGCGCAGCGTGAGGCATCACACCAGCGTGTGAAGCAGGCTGCGGCCAGCCTGACTCACGCCTCCGACGTGCTGGAGAAGACGGTTTATACCGCTCCTTTCGACGGCACCATCAGCAACCTGCCGGTGCGCGAGGGCGAGACGGTGGTGATCGGCATCCAGAACCAGCCGGGCAGCACGCTGATGACGCTGGCGAACATGTCCGTGATCACCGCCGAGGTCAAAGTGGACGAAACCGATATCGTCAACGTGAAGCTGGGGCAGCCCGCGGACGTGACTATCGATGCCATTCCCAACAAGATTTTCAAGGGTCACGTGAGCGAAATTGGGGAGAACGCGATTGTGCGCTCCACCGGGGTGGCTACTTCGCAGACGCTGGCCAGCAGCCAGGAAGCCAAAGACTTCAAAGTGAAGGTAACGCTTGATGATCCGCCGCAGAACCTGCGCCCCGGGCTATCGACTACCGCCAAGATCACTACCGCGACGCGCTCCAGCGTGCTGGCGATTCCGATCCAGGCGCTGACCATCCGCCAGCGAGCCGACCTGCAGCCGAAGGCCAAGGGCAAGGGAGCGGTCGAGGCCGCCGCACCCTCGGCGATGCAGGCGAAGAAAGATAAGGAAGAGATCCAGGGCGTGTTCGTGATCCGCGACAAGAAGGCGGTTTTCGTGCCGGTGGAGACCGGCATCACCGGCACCACGGACATCGAGGTCACCGGCGGGCTGCAGCAGGGAGACGAAATCGTGGTGGGCAGTTACAAGGTCTTGCGCACGCTTAAGAACGAAGCGCCGGTGAAGATCGATAACACGGTCAAGAAGCAGGAAGAGTCATAACTTAACGAAGAGACGCACGTCTAAGAGTAGTCAGGAAGCAGGGAGTAGGAGAGCCGAATGTCCACTCAAGTCGCCACCGTCAGCGAAAAACCCACCGCCCCGCCGTCCAACTGCATGATCTGCACCGAGGACTTGTGGAAGACGTACGACATGGGCTCGGAGCAGCAGGTGCACGCGCTGCGCGGGGTGGACTTGCGCATGGACCGCAACGAGTATGTCGCCATCATGGGGCCCTCCGGGTCGGGCAAGTCCACGCTGATGAACCTGATCGGCTGTCTGGATAGTCCCACCAAGGGGCGCTACTGGCTCAATGGACAACTGGTCAGCGATCTGGACGACGACGAACTGGCGCGCATCCGCAATAAAGAGATTGGCTTCGTGTTCCAAACCTTCAATCTGCTGGCCCGCGCCACCGCGCTGCACAACGTCGAGCTGCCGCTCATTTACAACGGCACAGCGTCGGAAGAGCGCATCGAACGCGCCAAGGCGGCGCTCAAGGCCGTCGACCTCGGCGAGCGCATGATGCACAAACCCAACGAGCTCTCCGGCGGCCAGCGGCAGCGGGTGGCAGTGGCGCGCGCGCTGGTCAACAATCCGGCCATCATCCTGGCCGACGAGCCCACTGGCAATCTAGACTCGCAGACCGGCGCCGAGATCATGGCCTTGTTCGACCGGCTGCACCACGAGGGCAATACCATTGTGCTGGTCACCCACGAGCACGACATCGCCGAGTACGCCCACCGCGTCATCCACTTCAAGGACGGCAAAGTCTTCGGCGACGAGCGGAAGAAGTAGTGCGGATAGGTAGTAAGTCAGTCTCGGAGAAGTTGAGTTATTCTGCACCCACCTATCCGGAGATCATTAAACTAATGGGATCTTATCGTCGCAATCCTGGCTGACAATCTCTGAACTCGCCTTAAGATCAATCCCCCTTTGCCAGCCTCCTAGGTAGGCTGATAGGATTCCCAGCAAAGGAGACACATGGACACAAACAAGATTCTTGCAGAACTTCGCGCGGAACGCGGTCGCATCGACCAGGCGATTATGGCAATCGAAGCTGTTAACGGGGGTGGACGCCCCAAAGCAGGTCGCCCGCCCGGAGCGGCGCGGAAGGCGCGCCGGCGTGGCCGCATGAGCGCCGCGGCGCGGCGGAAGCTGTCTCGGCTGCTGAAGCAGCGCTGGGCGCAAGGCAAAATGAAGCCAAAGACGAAGGGCGCCTAGCCAAGCCCGCTCCGCCCAGCGCTCACCCCGCATGGGCGGAGCCTTTACCTCCCGAGGTCCATTCGAATCCGGAAGCGGTCATGCAACTCTGGCTGGCTTTCCGGGTTCATAGTTAAGTGAAAATCTCGTGTCTTGGGGGAAGCCTTGAGAACATCGCAGTCCTTTACTGGAAAGAATCGTCGGGTCTGGGCCGCGAAGGCCCTTCTTGCCGGGTTGGCTGTAGTAAGCACAGCGGCTCTCCCGGTGGGTGCGCAGAACGCCGTCCGCAGCCCCTATCAGGGCGAAGCTGACGGCGTCAGCGCTGGCGGAAATTGGGTCGAGTTCCATTCCGAAGATAAGATGAGCGGGGCCAAGAAGGTCCGCTTTGAACTGCTGGCGGACAACTATCTGAGCCAGGACCCGGACTACAAGCCACGCATCGAGCTGGTCTGCACTAATGGCAAGTACACCTACGCCGATTTCAATCCTGGTATCCGGCTGGGTCCGCCCAACCGTCCCGGCTTCTGGGGACAGCCGCAGATGGAGGTCGAGGTCCGAGTCGATGACACCCACCATGACCACGGCTGGAACTGGATTCGTGACCGTTTCCTCTCCATGGACAAAGGCACGGCGCGCGAGTTGATCGGAGCTCACATCTTCAAGATAAAAATCCGTGGCCGCAGCGGCCCCGAGATCGCGGAGTTCTCGCCCGCTGGCTTGGATCTGACGCGTGTCAGGCAGGCCTGCGATCTGACTCCGAAAAAGCCAGCCAAGTACTGACCGCGCGAGAGGGCCTCAGGGCTGCGTTTGCAGCGGCGCGCAGCTTGCGCTTTGTGATGGTTCACGACTCCAAACGCTGGTGGAAGCTATTTGCGTTTGTTCTGTTATGCGTTGGCGTGGAGGCAAGCGCGCTTGCCGACGAGCGCAGCGCTTCCATCCCTCACGGGAAGGTTGAGTTGCTCTCAGAACAGGAGAGCATTCAGCCCGGACGCGTGATCCAGCTCGGGCTCCATTTCCAACTGGAAAAGGGATGGCACGTCTACTGGATCAATCCCGGCGATTCGGGAGAGCCTCCGCGATTGGAGTGGCATTTGCCCTCGGGATTGCAGGCCGGCGCGATTGGGTGGCCGGCGCCCAGCCGCCTGCCGATCCCGCCGCTGATGGATTATGGATATGAAGGCGAAGTCCTGCTTCCGGTTTCGATCGAGAACACCTCGGGATTGCTGGCGGGCGCACACGTCACGCTCGTTGCCGAGATGAGGGCGATTGTCTGTAGCGACATATGCATTCCCGCCAAGGCGCAACTTTCTTTGTCGTTGCCGGTGCGCGCCGAGCGGCCGCGTCAATCCGCGGAAACATCAGTCATGTTTACAGCCGCGCGAAAGGCATTGCCCAAGCCTGCGCCTGCGAACTGGAGACCATCGGCCAGAGATCTGGGCGACAGCTTCGAACTCAGGGTGAACACGGGCCGCTCGGCATCCGAAGCCTGGTTTGCCCCGCTCGAACCCCTGCAAATCGAAAATGCGGCGCTGCAGAAAACTGTAACCACGGCGGCAGGTATGCGTCTGATACTCAAGAAGTCTGACCAGTTATTAAAGCCGGTTTCGCGGTTGCGGGGTGTGCTGGTTTTCCCCCAAGGCGCGTATCTGATCGATGCGCCCGTCGCAGCCTCGCGGGCCAACAGACCCAAGAAGGAGCGTTGAGATGAAACGAGGATTAGCCGGCGTTGTGACCCTGGTGGTGATGGCTCTTTCCATTCTGGCTCTTGCGGTGAGGGTTGGTGAGCCGGCGCCCAACTTCACAGCCACCGACAGCAACGGCAAGGCCCACACGCTCTCCTCTTATCGCGGCAAGTTCGTAGTGCTCGAATGGCATAACCAGGGATGTCCCTACACGCAGAAGCACTACAACAGCGGCAATATGGAGCGGCTACAGAAAGAATGGACGCAGAAAGGCGTCGTGTGGTTTACGGTGATCTCTTCTGCGCCCGGAACGCAGGGCTACGTCACCGCCGAGCAGGAGAACGACTACATGCACCGGATGCATGCCGCTCCAACGGCTGCGCTGCTCGATCCGACCGGCGATCTCGGGCATCTTTACGACGCCAAGACGACCCCGCATATGTTCATCATCAATCCGGCTGGCGTGCTGATTTACGACGGCGCCATCGACGACAAGCCAACGCCTGACCCAGCCGACATCTCTACTTCCAGAAATTACGTCTCGCTGGCGCTCAGCGAGGCTATGTCCGGCAAGCCGGTCAGCACGCCTACGTCGCGACCGTACGGTTGCTCGGTCAAGTACGACGCCCACTGATCTACGCTGACTATTGCAGCGCGGCGCCATTGGGTGTTACTTAAACGGATGGAATTCGTGAATTGAACTGCTGTCCAGTTCTTTTGCGTTCGACCGGCTCGAAGTAAAACCTAGTTCGATGCGTATTGATTCGGCGGTATCCCGCGTATCCGTTTTGGCCTGCCTGACGGTGCTGTCCGCTGCTGCTCAAAGTGTCCGTGGTTCAGCACCGCACAATTCCCACAATCGGATCACCGCTATAGCTGTCGGCGAGCGAGCTGGCGAAGTCGATGTTGAAGTCACGTTCAGCCTGTTAGTCAAGCCGGAGGTGAGCACGCTGGAGCATCCGGACCGCCTGGTATTCGATTTCCCCGAATGCGAGCTGGCGCGTGGTAGTGAGCGTCTGGCGGTGAATCGCGGCGCAGTCGTCGCGGTGAGAGCTGCTCAATTCAGTTCAACACCCCTCCTGGCTAGAGTGGTTATCGATCTCCGGTCCGCTCAGGATCACGAGGAGACCTATGTGGGAAACAAGCTCGTAATCAGGCTCGGCGGTACCCAGAGTTCGCTTCCCTCCAGTGGAGAAAACAAGGTAACGGCGAGCCGGGAGTTCTCTTCGGGTCGGGTGGCGGCCAAGTCCCCGGATGCTGCGCTCCCCAGAGCGAGTACAGAGCCAAAGTCAGCCAGGATGCGCGCGGCCACCAACCAGCTTAATGCTTATGATCTGCTCGTCAGGGCCAGGGATTTGACCGTCTCCGATCTGGAGCCATTGCAAGTCAAGGCGAAAGCTGGCGACCCCGAATCTGAAACCATCCTGGGGTTCGCGTACCATGCGGGGACGTTGCTGAGGGTGGACGATGCTGAAGCGCTTCGTCTGCTGCGACAGGCCGCAAATCGCGGTTTTTTGGCCGCCGAAGAAGCCATGGGAGTCTTCTCTCAAATGGGCTTTGGAATGGCGCCGGATAAAGCACAAGCTGTTTCCTGGTACACCAAGGCGGCGCGGCGTGGTTCGCTCGAGGCCGCCACCAACCTCGGACTGATGTATTCCACCGGGGATGGTGTCGTAAAGGACACCGCCAAGGCGGAGAGTTGGTACCGCAGCGCCGCTGAGGCTGGCGAGGCGACCGCTCAGT
>Ga0335078_10003890_pt1 | contig 22193 bp, 9 predicted proteins | sample Lox_Sample_32_FD_206711 | JGI IMG/M metagenome (GOLD analysis project Ga0335078, IMG submission 206711) | Soil microbial communities from Loxahatchee National Wildlife Refuge, Florida, United States - Lox_Sample_3.2 | ecosystem: Environmental > Terrestrial > Soil > Wetlands | place: USA: Florida... | reverse complement strand
CGGCGGCGCGTGGCTGGACGGCCCGGCGGCCCGCGGCCTGGCGTGCGATGCGATCATGGTCCCGGTGGTGACCGGCGACATCGACGTCGGCGCCCTCGATGACCTGGTCCGGCTGTGCGCGGAACTGCACCGGATGGAGCACCGTGACCCCGCCTCGCCCGCGGACGACCCGGGACCCGCCGCCGCATCGGGACCCGCCGCCGCATCGGGACCCGCCGCCGTGGCGGCCGGACCGGCGTCCCTGCTGCCGGGCGGCGCGGACCGGGAGGCCCTCCGCGAGGCTATCCGCCAGGCGATTATCGGCAAGGCCGTCGACCTCGTCTCGGGTCCCGGCGGGCTGGCGTCGTTCTTGCGCCGCCGGCAGCTCGGTGCCGGGCTCGCAGGCCCGTCCCTGCCGCTGGACATCGGGCACAGCGCCACCATCCCGGCCGCGATCCGGACTGCCGTCACGCTGCGCGACCAGCATTGCCAGTGGGCCGGGCAATGCGACCAGCCCGCCGTCGCCTGTGAGGTGCATCATCTGGTCCACCAGGCCGACGGCGGCATGACCAGCGTCAAGACGACCGGCCTGTACTGCTTCTTCCATCACCAGATCTGCATCCACCAGCAGGGCTGGACCGTTACCCTCGACCCTGACGGCACCACCACCGCCCGCAGCCCCGACGGCACCAAGATCCTGCACAGTCATGCGCCGCCGGCTCGTCCGGGGTGAATATCCACACGCCTGCAGGCCCAGCTTTCCTCTCGCATCCTCAGCGACGTCACCGACTTGTCGTGCCGCGAAGCGCGGTCAGCTGGCCGCGAGCTTCTGGATCGCGGCGGCCCGCGTACGAGACCGGCGAGCTGTACATCCGCTGAGCCGCCGCGCGGCGGCAGGCCTGGGCGCGGGGTGTTTGTGTCTATGCAACCGGGGATGTCGGCGCTTATGGTTGCGGCGTGGGGGGCGCGGCTGCCGAACTGATGGTGGGCCGTGACCATGAGCTGGCTCTGGTCACGCGCCTGCTCGATGACGCCATTGCGGGTCGGGGGCGCCTGGTGCTGTGCACCGGCGAGGCAGGTATCGGGAAGACCCGCCTCGGAGAAGAACTCACCGCTGCGGCTGCCGCCAGGGGAGTGCCGGTGGCGTGGGCTCGTGCGACCGATCGGGACAGCTCGCCGCCGTACGGCCTGTGGCGGCTGGTGCCTGACGAGCCCGCCATCCGCGGTGACGCAGGCGGCGGATCCCGGCCGGACCTGTGGTCGCAGGTCTTCGGCGACGCCGAGCGCCCAGCCCCAGGCGAGGGCGCCGGGTCCGGCAGCGCGCGCAGGTTCGCGCTGTTTGCCGAAATGCGCAAGCGGCTGGCGGAGGCGGCGGAGCCGGGCGGGCTGCTGCTGGTGCTCGATGACCTGCAGTGGGCGGACGAGGCGTCGGCGGTCCTGCTCGCCGATCTGGTGCGCCAGCTGCGCGGGACCCGGATCCTGGTCTTCGCCAGCTACCGGGCCGCGCCGGGGCCGGGCGATGAGGCCATGCTCCGGCTGTCGGCGGAGGCCAACGCGGAACGGGTGGATCTGCATGGCCTGCCCGCCGAGGCGATCGGGGATCTGCTGCGGGCCTCCGGGCTGCCCGCATCGCAGGAGCAGACACACGAGGTGCACTCCGAGACGGGCGGTAACCCGTTCCTAGTCCGGGAACTGGCCCGGATGCTCGCCGAGCAGCATCGCCGAGAGCCCGGCTCCGTGCCCGGGCGGGTGGTCGACGCGACGGCCTACCGGCTCACCCGGGTGTCGCAGCCTGCCCAGGCGCTGCTGCAGACCGCCGCGGTGGCCGGCAACAGCTTCTCGGTCGGGGTGGTGGCCCGGATGCTTGACGTGCCCGTGCTGAGCCTGCTCGGCCCGCTGGACGAGTGCCGGGCGGCCGGGTTCGTGGTGCCAGGTGAGCATTCCGGCGATTACCGTTTCTCGCACGCGCTCGTCCGATCGGCGGTGGCCGCCCGGCTGAGCGCGGAACAGCAGCGGCGGCTGCACAGCGCGGCGGCGGACGCGATCGAAGCCCTGTACGAGGGACAGGTGCGGCTGCACCTGGCGGACATCGCCCGGCACCGGGTCGAGGCGTCGTGGCCCGGGGAGCGGGCCGACCGGGATCTGGCCGTGGCGGCATGCGAGGCTGCCGCCGACATGGCGGCAGAGGCGGTGGCGTTCGAGGAGGCCGCGCGCCTGTACCGGCAGGCCCTCTCGGTCGGCGGCGAGGACATCGGCGAGGCCGATCGGGACCGGCTCGAACTCGCCCTGGCCGCGGCCCTGCACCGTGGCGGTGACCTGCCAGGTGCGCAGCAGGCCGCGACCCGGGTCGGCCGGCGGGCCGAACGCAGGCGTGATCGGCTCGGGCTGGCTCGCACGGCGCTGGTGATGGAGGCCACCGGCGTTCCGGCATGGGATGGTGAGATCTGCCGCATCTGCGAGCAGGCCCTAGCCGGCGGCGACCTGCCCGACGACCTGCGGGCCCGGGTGCTCGCCGCGTACGCACAGGCGCTGGTGTACCGCGGCGAGTACGATCGCGCGGGCAAGGTGAGCCGGGACGCGCTGGCCGCTGCCGAAGCGGCGGCCGATCCGGTCGCGCTTGTCGACGCGCTGCGGGCCCGCCAGCTGGCCTGCTGTGCCCCAGCGGGCCTGGCCGAGCGGACCGTGCTTGCGGCCAGGATGCTTGAGGTCGCCGACACCCTCGGCAGCAGCTGGGTCGAGATGTGGGGTCGGCTGTGGCGGATCGACACGCTGTTCGAGACCGGTCAGCTGCGGCTGATCCAGCGTGAGCTCACCGACCTCGGTTCCTGCCTGGACCGGCTGAGCGGCCCGGTCGGGAGATTCCATCAGCTGCTCGGCGCGGCCACGCTCGCGCTGGCCACCGGGCGTTTCGCAGCGGCGGCACGGCTGGCCCACGAGGGGTTCAAGCTGTTCAGTGACATGGGACACCCGGAGGCGTTCGGCTCCTGCGCCGTGATATTGGGTCAGGCCGGAATGCACATCGGGCCGGACCGGTCCGGCTTCGTCGAGCTGTTCGGCCGCCTCCCCGAGCACCTGCGGCCGGAGGCCGTGGACACCACCCGCGGCATCGCCACCATCTTCCCGGCGCTCAGCGTCGCGCTGATCCGCCTCTTCCAGGGCGACCGGACCGGCGCCGAGGCGGCCTACGCGCTGGCCGGACCGATCCGGTCCTGGACGCCGTCACCAGCCATGCGCATGGCGGCCTGGGGACACGCGCTCGCGGTCGCCATCGGCCTGGAGCGCACGGGGGACATCGAGTTTCTGGCCGAGCTGTTCGAGCCGTTCCGCGGCCAGCACGCCGCGAACGGCGCCGGCGCCGGCGTTTACATGGGGCCGGTCGAGCTACAGCTCGGCCTGGCGGCCGCGGCGCTGGGCCGCCTGGACGCGGCCGCGCAGGACCTGCGGACCGCGGCCGCGATCTGCGACGCCAACGGCGCTCGCGGGTACGCCGTGCAGGCCCGCGTAGAACTCGCCGCCGCCCTGGCCCGCCGGCAGGCTCCCGGCGACCTGGACCAGGCCGCGGCCGCGCTCGACGCCGCGGCGGGCGAGGCGGAACAGCTCGGCATGGTCCCGTTCACCGAGCGGATCGGCCAGCTAAGGGCACAACTGCGGGCCCGGCTCCCGGCCACGGCGGCCGCCAGCTCGCCGCTGAGCCCCCGCGAGATCGAGGTCGCCAGGCTGGTCGCAAAGGGCCTGACGAACAAGCAGATCGGCGAGGCCCTGTACCTCTCAGAACGCACCGCGGAGAACCACGTCCGGCACATCCTGGTCAAGCTCGGCTTCAGCAACCGCAGCCAGATCGCCGCGTGGTCCACTGAGCGGGTACCTAGCGATCACCCGCCCGGCGAATGAGTGCCCAGATGAGTGATTCCACCGATGGCCGGCTTCCGGATTTTCCGTAACGTCCTTCCTGCCAGCGCGAATAAAGCGCAGCTAAAGGAAAGGCAGGACAGTCATGGCACACATCCACGTCTCCAAGTCCAAGGGCCAGACCATCGAGAGCTTCCGCATGGTCGCCGCAAAGCACAACCCGCCCCAGGACATCGACGGCCTGCTCGCCTGGGCGGCAGGCACCGATGAGAACGGCCTCAACGTGGTGACCGTCTGGGAGTCCAAGGCGCACCAGGAGCGGTGGGCGGCCGAGCAGCTCTTCCCCGCGTTCCAGGAGCTCGGCCTGTCCGGCATCCCGCAGGATTCCGAGTTCACCGAGTACGAGACCGACGAGCTCTACATCCGATAGGCAGCAAGGACGCCGGCCCCCGGCTGCCGCATCCGGCGGCCGGGACGCCGCGCCGTCGCCTACGGTGGTTCTGTGTACTTCGACGTCAGCCCGGACGCGTACGCGCGTTTCATGGGGCGCTACTCCGAGCAGCTCGCGGCCGCGTTCGCCGACCTGGCCGGCGTCGGCCCAGGTCCAGGCCAGCAGGTCCTGGACGTGGGCTGCGGGCCAGGCGCACTCACCGCCGAGCTCATCCGCAGGCTCGGCGCCAAGGCGGTGACCGCCATCGACCCGTCCGAGTCCTTCGTGGCGGCGGACCAGGCGCGCTGGCCGGAGGTCGACATCCGGCTGGGCGCCGCCGAGGAACTCCCCTTCACCGACGGCGTCTTCGACGTCGCGCTGGCCCAGCTCGTGGTGCACTTCATGACCGACCCGGTGGCGGGCCTGCGGGAGATGGGCAGGGTCACCAGGCCAGGCGGAACGGTCGCGGCGGCCGTCTGGGACCATGCGGGCGGCCGCGGCCCGCTGACCGTATTCTGGGAGGTCGTCCGCGACCTCGACCCGGCCGTTGACGACGGGTCCTGGCGGCCGGGCGGCAGTGAGGGCGAGCTCGCGGCGCTGTTCACCCAGGCCGGCCTGGACGTCGCCGACGAAGCCGCGCTGACGGTGAGCGTGCGGAACACCACCTTCGAAGACTGGTGGGACCCCTTCACCCTCGGCGTGGGCCCGGCAGGCAGCTACATAACGTCGCTAACCGACGAGCGCCGCGCCGAACTGCGCGAGCACGCCAGAAGCAGGCTGAAGCCCCCGATCGAGGTCGGCGCGACCGCCTGGGCCGTCACCGCCCGCCGCTGAGCCAGCGGGCGGAGGCCGTCAGCCCTCGGGGCGCGAACGGCGGCCCAGGCGGCTCGCCCCACCAGCCCCGCACGAAGCTCGCGGCCCGCTCGAACGCCCCGACCTTGGCCACCTGGTCCGCGGGATCCCCGCGCAGCCCCGCCTTGGCGCTGCCGACCCGCACGCGAGCACACCGTACTTGTAGGTCATCGCCCGGGCGGGCAGCGCCACCTCGGCCACGCTGACGTCCAGCGCCAGCCGCGTCCCCCCTGCCGACATCGCCGCGCCTGGCAGGTCGAACACCACGAACCCGGGCACCGAGCCAAGCTCCACGATCTGCGGGCCGCGCTGCGCCAGCGGTCCGCCTGCCATGCCGTCTCCGGTGAGCCGATCGGACGCGACCTGCCCGACGATAACAGGCGCCCGGCCACCCGCGGGCCGGCGGGGCTGCCACCGGTCATCGCGGTGGCGAGCCACCATCGGCTCGTTCTGGAAAATTAGAGATCTTTTTTATCAGAACGGGGGGTGGTTCACCGCCCCGGCCAGCCCCGGCGCCGCGTGCTTGACGGCTGACCTGGCATGCTCGCCCGCGGGCGGGCCGATCGGGGAGGATGGCGGTGAGCCGAAGGAGTAGATAGCAGCGATGAGCACACAGAACGGACATCATGACGCGACCATCCAGCCCTTCGACACGGTCGTGACGCTCGGGCCGCACAAGAGCTGTCACGAGCGTGCCGCCACGGCGTACGCCGCGCATTGCGGGATGGCGGCCCGGATCGAACTCGTCATGGATCTCGTCGAGGCCGTGTCGTCCATACCCGACCGCCCCGGCCAGATTCTTGTGCAGTGCAGCGCGCACCTGAATGTGCACGAGGTGACCGAGCGCGAACTCGGGCGGGTGTTCATCATCGACACCTTCATCTACCCGACGAAGGATCTCGCCCTGGTGCGCAGGAAGGGCGTCACGTCCGAGCGCGGATCGCTCGGCCTGCCCAGGCCGTGCACTGGTTACCTGGACATGACGGAATGGCCCGAGGTCTGCTTCGAGGTTTCCAAGCCGGTCGTCACCGATGGCCTGCTGGCGGGACGCTACGACTACGGCCTCACCCATACCGAAGCGGCGCTCGAGAATCCCGGCACGCTCGAGGTCGTCAAGCGCTTCGGCGAGGTCGACACGACCTGGCTGGTCTACGCGCCCTACCGCCGCTTCTCCGGGCACCTGCTTGCCACCAGCCCGGCCAAGGAGCCCGCGGTCGGCTTACCAGCCGGCCTCCGCCGCCGGGGGAAGCGGGCTTGACATCGTCCACAGGTCACGGTAGTGGCACTTGCTGATCCGCCACTCGCCGTCCTGGCGCACGTATTCGTCCTGGTATTCACCCGTCGACTCGATCTGCATCGCCGTGATCAGGTTGACGCACCGGTAGGACAGGGTCCAGTTGCCCGTCGCCCGCTCCCCGTTCACCTCGATCGACGGATGGTGCACGTGGTGCATCTCGAAGACCGCTGGCCTGCCGTCCTCCTCGAGCAGGGAAACCTCGGCGAAGGCCCGGGTGAAGTCGTCGGCATCGTCGAACCGGCCCAGCGCGCCGACGTCGATGTCGACCGTGCCGTCGCTGAAGCACGCCCGGACGGCGCCGAGGTCCTTGCTGTCGCAGGCACGGGCGTAGCGGTACTTGAGCCGGCCTATCTCGTCCCTGGCGATCAGGGCCTCGAGCCCGCGATCCTCCCCGGCCGCCCCGGCGGTGGTGATGGGCGTGCCGCCCACAGGTGCCTCCCGTCCGCCCGAAGCGGCGGCCATCGCGGACAGCCTGCGCTCGAAGCTGTCAAGCAGTCGGCTGCCGTTCGGCTCCTCGTAGCGCCGGCCGTTGAAGGTCAGCGACATCGCGAGCCGGTCGCCGTAGATGGCCACGTCGACCTCGATCTCATGCCGCCTGCGCCACCTCGGGTCGCGGTCGGAGTCGAAGGCAAGGTCCGCCGCCGACAACAGCCGGCCATCGTCGTCGCCCCGGTCGGAGCCGCCGAGCTCGAAGCGGCCGAGGTAGTTGAACGCGATGGGCGACGCCGCCCGCGGCAGCCGCTCCCCGACGTATCGCAGCAGCCCGTACCCGATGCCCCGGTGCGGGATCGCGCGGTAGCGCTCGATGAGCGCCGAGGCGCCCGCCGCGCCCGCGGCGGTGGCGGCGGGGTCGAGCGCGAACGGGAACATCGCGGTGAACCAGCCCACCGTGCGCGAGACGTCGACTCCGGGCGCGATCTCCTCCCGGCCGTGGGACTCCAGGTCGATGAGCACCTGGCCCTCGACCCCCCAGTCGTGGAGCGCCTGGGCGAGGGCTATCAGCAGCGCCTCCTCGACCCGCGTGCCGCGCGCCGCGTACAGCCCGATCAGGCTGGCCGTCGCGGCAGGGTCGAGCTCAGCCGACAGGGTGATCTGCCCGGCGACGTCGTCGACGGCATCGGCGTGGTCGACGGGCAGGGCCGCGGCGGGCGTCGCGGCCACCGACCTCCAGTACCCGAGCTGCGACCGCACCGCCGTCGACGCCGCGTGCTGGCGCAGCGCCGATGACCAGCACTGGAAGGAACTTGTCCGCCCGGGCAGCGTGACCTCGGTACCCGCCCGCAGGGCCTGGTAGGCGGCGGCCACGTCCTCGGCGAGGATCCGGGCCGACACGGCATCCATCACGAGGTGATGCGCTAGCAGGACGAGCAGGTGCCTGTCCGCGCCGAGCCGGACAAGCAGCGGGCGGAACAACGGCCCAGAAGGCGCGGCGGGTGCCTCGTCGTCGCGCGCGCCGAGTCGTCCCTGCCAGTCCCTGACGGCCTGCGCCGCGCGCAGGTCGCGGTCGGCGGGCGCGGCGCCGGCGACGTCGATCAGCACGCCTCCCCAGCGCCCGGCCCCCTCGTCGAGGGCCTCCGGCACGTCGCGGTAGGCCTGCTGCCAGCCTCCGTCCGGCGACCGGGAGAAGGCCAGCCGGAGCGCGTCGTGGCGGTCGGCGGCAAGCCGGACCGCCCGCCACAGCAGGGCCACGTCGGTACCCGGCCGGACCGTGTACGCGGCGGTGAAGTTGAAGTGCGCGAAGCTCTCCTGCGCCGCCTCGAAGAACCACGACTGGATCGGCGTCAGGGCGACGGGACCGGTCGGTCGGCCGGTTCCGAGCGTGGCGACCGCGGCCCGGCGGTCGCCTCGGTCCAGGGCGGCCGCCAGCTCGGCAATCGTCTGGTGGCGGAACATCTCGCGCACCGGCAGCGCCAGCCCCGCCGTCTTGGCCTTCGACACGACCTGCAACGCGATGATCGAGTCGCCGCCGAGGTCGAAGAACCTGTCGTGCACGAACACTTCCGCCAGCCCGAGCACGTCTGCCCAGATGCGCGCGAGCGTCCGCTCGGTCGGCGTCCGCGCGGCCGCGGGACGTGACTCGCCGGCCGGCGGCGGCGGCGCGGGCAGCGCGGACCTGTCGACCTTGCCGTTCGGAGTCAGCGGCATTTCCGGCAGCACAATGAGCCTGGCGGGCACGGCGTGGCGCGGCAGGGCCGCCTCCGCATGGCGGCGCAGGGCGGTCCGCAGGCCGCGGATCGCGCGCGCCCGCATCGGGTCGGTCGCGTAGTCCTGCCATCGGCCCGTGGCCGGCGCCTGCGGCGGCACGGGCAGCGGCGCCGGCGGCGGGCCCTTGGCGAGCACCAGGTCGAATGCGCCGTCGCCCGCCGCCGTCGCCCAGCTCGCCCGGGCCAGGTAACCGTGGTCGCGGGCCAGCTCGATCAGCTCCTGCGGATCGGCGCCGCGCCGGTCACCCGTGGTGCCGTCGACGAGCTTCAGCACGTCTGCCAGGCGCGCGTTCGGCACCGACCTGACGACGAGTTCCCGCGGGTCGGCCTCGAGCAGCGCTCGCAGGCCTGGAAGGTCAAGGCCGGCCGTCACCCAGTCGAGGGCGACCCGGCCGTCATCGGCCGCGGGCGCCGGCCCCGCCGCGGCGGTCGTGATCACCACGTCGTACCGGTAGCGGGACAGCTCGTTGGCGTAGTCTCCGAGCTTCGGCCTGACCTGGACCGAACCCTCTGGCAGGCCGAGCTGCCGCCCGAACTCGACGAAGAAGCGCGGGTCGAGGAGCAGCTCGACGTCCTCCTCGCCCGCCCGCCTCGCCTGCGCCGCGAGATGCTCATGGGCGGTGCGATGGCGGCGCGCGGCGATCAGCTCGCCGTGGAACAGACGGGCCAGGCCGGCGTGCCTGACATCGCCGACGAACAGCCGGCCTCCCGGCCGCAGCCGGCGCCACGCCTGCCGCAGCACCTGCCAGGCGTAGTCCGCGCCGGGGAAGTACTGGATCACCGAGTTGATCACCACGAGGTCGAAGTCGCCCGCTACCGCGGACAGGTCGGCCGCCTCGGCGACGACCAGCCGTGCCTTACCCGGCGCGAGCCGGTCAAGCACGCCGCCGAGCTCGCGCATCGGCTCGGCGGACAAGTCGGTGCCGACGTACTCCTCGAAGCAGCCGGCCAGGCCGATGGCCAGCAGCCCGGTCCCGCAGCCGATCTCGAGCACCCGGCCGGGCGGCAGCTCGCGCAGGACGGCGACCGTCTGGTCCCGCCAGGCCCGCATCTCACCGGCCGGGAGCCGTTCGCCATCGAAGCTGGAGGTCCAGCCGCGCGAGTCGAACTCGGGCTCCGCCGCCCGGCCGCCGAAGGTCTCGTCGAAGACCGCCTTCCACTCCCCGACGACGGCGTCGGATGCGGGCCGGTCGGGTCCTGCCCGAGCGGTTACGACATACCCCACGAGCTGCCTGTCGGTGAGGGTCACTGCCGCCTGGGCCACGGCCGGGTGAGCCGCGAGCACGCTTTCCACCTCGCCGAGCTCGACCCGGTGCCCGCTGACCTTCACCTGGTCGTCGGCCCGCCCGGCATAGTGGATCAGGCCCGCCGAGTCGAGCCAGCCCAGATCGCCGGTGCGGTAGGCCCTGGTCCCCGTCCCGGCCGGGTCTGCGGAAAAGCGCTCCGCCGTCAGCGAGGGCCGGCCCAGGTAGCCGAGCGCGACCTGCGGTCCGCCGAGATAGATCTCGCCGACGACGCCGGGCGGCACGACCCGGCCCTGCGCGTCCGCGATGCGCACGGCGACGCCCTCGAACGGGCGCCCGATCGGGACCTCCTGCTCGACCGGCCGGCCGGGGTCGAGCTGCGCGACGATCACGCCGACGGTCGTCTCCGTCGGCCCGTACTCGTTCACGATCTGCTCGGCCCGCCCGAGCCAGGGCCTGATCTGGCTGCCGTGCAGCGCCTCGCCGCCCACCACGAGCGTGCGGATCTGCGCGCGGCGGCGGGTCTGTGAGCCGATGAGCTCCAGGTGCGCCGGGGTGATCTTGAGCAATCCGATCGGGGTGCCGGCGCCGAGCATCTCGGCGAGGTGCCGGACCGCGTCGGCGGGCTCGTCGCCGGGGACCACGGCCACCGAGCCGCCTCGTGCCAGCGGCACCCAGACCGCGGTGATCGTGGCGTCGAAACCGAGCGGCGCGTGCCACGGCGAGGTCCCCGTGGCGCCTGCGTACATCTGGCCGGCGACGCTGACATAACGGGAGAGCGCGCCGTGGTGGACGAGGACTCCCTTCGGCCGGCCGGTCGAGCCGGACGTGTAGATCACGTAGGCCGGCCGCGCCGGCCAGGCGCCAGGCTCGCCGGGCAGGCCGCCGCCGTCCGCCGCGGGCGTGGCGCGGTCCTGGACCGTGAGGATCCGCGCGGCCGGGACGGATCTCGCCAGGCCTGTCAGCCGATCTGCCTGAGCCGCTTCGCACAGGACCGCGCCGGCCCCGCAGTCCTCCAGGATCAGCGCGATCCGGCCGTCCGGGTACCCGGGATCCAGCGGGACGAAGACCGCCCCGAGCTGCCAGATGCCGAGCACCGCGGCGAGCAGCCCCACCGACCGGCGCAGGCTCACCGCCACCCGGTCGCCCGCCCCGACGCCCGCCGCGCGCAGGAACGCGGCCTGCACGGCGGCCCGCTCCTGCAAGGCGCCGCGGCTCACGACGTCCGCGCCGGAATACACGGCCGGCTCGCCGGCGCCGTCGCGTGCCCGCGCCGCGAGCATGGCCCAGACCGGGGGCAGTTCCGCCGTCCCGGCGTCGGGTTGTGCCTCGCACGGCGCCGGCCCGCGGCCGGCCACGGACAGCGCGGTCTGGCTGGCCGCGAAGCCGAACTCGTCGACCCGGCGACCGGGGTCCGCGGCGAAGAAGGAGAGCATCTCGACGAACCTGGCGCCGAACTCCCTCGCCCACCGGGGCGTCCACAGGTCCAGGCTGAAATCGATCGCCGCGCGGAACCGCTCTCCGTCGACGACGAAGTTCATCGTCATGTCAAGGGCGCTTCCCTCCGCGACCAGGTCCAGGTCGTCGACCCGCAGGCCGGGCAGGGTGAGCGCCGCGTCCGAGTCCGCCTCGGGCTGCATGACGAGCGCGTACTGGAACAGCGGGTGCCTGCTGGCGTCGCGCGGCGGCTTGGCAAGCTCGACGACCAGCTCGAACGGCACGTGGTCGTGCCGGTAGACGTCCAGGGCGCTCCGGCGCACCCGGGCGGCCAGGTCCGCGAAGCTCTGCCCGCTGGCGCACTGCGACCGGAAGACCACCTGGTTGACGAACAAGCCGATCAGCCCGAATGTCGCGGGGTCGCGGCGGCCCGCGGTCGCGCCGCCGACGCAGAAGTCCGCCTGGCGGCTGTAGCAGGACAGCAGGGCCTGGAAGGTAGCCATCAAGACCATGTAGGGAGTCGCCCGGACCGAGCGGGCGAGTTCCCTGAGACGGCCGGACAGGTCCGCGTCGAGTTCGATCCACACCCGCCCGGTCGCTCCGCTCAGCGACTCCGGCCGCGGCCGTTCCGTCGGGATCCGCAGCTCCGGCGGCAGCGGGCGCAGGGTCCGCCGCCAGAACGACGCCGCGTCCCGTAGCGCGTCGCCCTGGAACTGCTCGTGCTGCCTGGCCGCGAAATCGCCGTACTGCAGCGGCAGCGCCGCGTCCTGCGCGTCGCCGTCGCCGGGCTCGCGACCGGCCGGACCGCTCGCTCCGGTCTCCTTCGCGTACGCGGCGGCGAGCTCCTCGGCGAGCACGCCGTTCGACCAGCCGTCGAAGACGATGTGGTGGAACGTCAGGAGCAGGATGTGCTCCTGCTCGGCGGTCCTCAGCAGGCAGCCGCGCGTCGGCGAGACGGCGAGGTCGAACGGCTCGCTCGCCTCCCTTGTGACGCGCTCGCGGACGGCCGTCTGGCGATCCCCGGCCGCAAGCGCCGTCAGGTCCGCGAGCTCGAGCTCGAACTCGTTCGCGGCGACGACCTGCACCGGCGTGCCGTCGCGGTCCTCGAACCTGCTGCGCAGGATCCAGTGCCTGTCGACCACGCGGCGCAGCGCCCTGGCGAGCGCGCCCGGGTCCAGGGCGCCGGTGATCGTGACGTTCACCGGATACTGGTACACGGCCGTGCCTGGATCCCACTCGTGCACGAACCACAGCCGGCGCTGCGCGAAGGACAGCGGATAGCACGGGCTCATCGCGGTCAGCCCCGGGCGAGCGGCACGACGTCGCGGACGAACCGGGCCATCGACGCCGTCTGCGAAGGGATGGCCGTGGTCTTGACGGTGACCTGCCCGGTCGTCACCTCGTCCCACCGGGTCGGGGCGGCCGGGTCCGGCGCACCGCGGCGCAGCACGACGACGGGGCACGACAGGACCGGCTCCGGCTTGTAGGCGTAGGTCGACAGCGCGCAGAAGTCGGCGCGGAGCACCGGCTCGAAGAACTCGAAGATCTCCTCGTCGCCGAGCTCGGGCCGGTCGGGCAGGGTGTCCAGGCACCACTGCCGGAAGCGCGCGGCGCCGAACTCGTGAACGGGATCCACCAGGCCGGCCAGCTCCGCGGGCGCGACCTGGTCCGCTACCGCCAGCGCGGCCGGCTCGCGGACGCTGAGATCCCGCAGCGCACGGGCGGTCTCGAACGCCGTGACGGCGCCCGAGCAGTGGCCGAGCAGGACATACTTGCGATCGTCGGACCGCACAAGCGCGGCCAGGTCGCCGGCGAGGTCGGCGACCTGCGCCTGGACCGTTGCCGGCGGCGGCTCGCCGAACCTGCTCTCCCTCCCGGCGAGGCGAACCGCTCGCAGTTCGACCGCGCCCGCAAGCTCCGCTCGCAGCCCGCTCCAGGCCCCGGCGCCGGTACCCGCCTGGCCGAATGCGTAGAGGACCGGCTCGGCACCGCGGTCCAGGCCGGGACAGTGGAACTTGGCGCCGGGCGTCACGTCAGCCAAGCTCTCCGTGCGGGCCGCCGTCCGATGCCTGGACCGCGAGGTCCTCGTCGTCGTCCGACGCCTCGGCCTCGGCCCACTCCTTGTGCGCCGTCAGCCGCCTGGTGGCCATGAGCAGGCACCCGACGGCCGGGGCGAGTGCCGCCGCGCCGGTGAGCAGGGCGGCCCGAAGCGAGGCGAGCACGCCCACCACGCCGACGATCGGGCCGCCGAGGATCTGGCCGCCGCTGGCGAACATGTCGACCGCGGACAAGGCGGTGGCCCTGATCTGCGGCTCGACCCTGGCCACCACCCATCCGGTGGTGAGCGGCTCGATGACGGGCCGGGTGATTGCGACCACCAGGTACGCGATGACCGCGAGGACGAAGGTCCTTGACAGGCCCATGCCGACCACGGCGACGGCGCTCAGCACGATGAAGCCGGTCAGGGTCCTGACGACGGAATCGGGTCCCAGGTTATCGGTGATCCGCTTGGCCACCTCCGTAGAGAGCAGGCCGCCGAGCGCGACCACGAAGGCGATGGCGGAGAACCACGCCACGGTGTCCAGGTGGAAGATGTGCGGGAACCTGGTGTCCTTCAGCAGGAAGGCGCCCCACAGCCGGTCGAAGCTCTCCCCCCATAGGCCGACGAAGAACGTCATGAGCAGCAGCAGGACGAATGCCGGGATCGCGACCATGGTGCGCCGCGCCCGCCCGGTCTGCGCGGTGAAGGTCCGCCATGACCGCCGCAGGACGCCGCCGAGGTCGGCGGTCCGCTCCGGCGGAGTGAAGTTCCTCTCCGGCATGACGCAGACGAGCACGACGCCGGTCAGTCCGATCAGCGCGCCGCTGGCGAGGAACGGCACGGCCAGGCCGACGGTCGCCGCGGCGCCGCTCAGCAGGCTGCCGGCCAGCGTCCCGACCAGGCCGAGCTGGGTCGTGCGCATGAACACGGAGGTCAGCTCGCTGTTGCCCGATTCGTCCGCCAGCCAGGCTTGCTGCGCGCCGTACATCAGCGCGGCCCCGAAACCGATGGGCACCTGTGCGAGCAGCAGGACGGCGAAGGCGGCCGACAGGCCCTGCATGAGGAACCCGGCCGAGGTGAGGAACATCCCGATGATCACGCACAGGCGCCTGCTGACCACGTCGGCGAGTACGCCGGTAGGTAGCTGCAGCACGAAGTAGGAGGCCTCCACCATCGTGCCGAGCAGGATCAGGCCGAGGGCGTTCAGGTGACCGACCTGAACCCAGTACACGACCGAGGTGGTATAGGCCAGGGCCACCTCGAAGTACATCGCCGTCTCGATCCCGATGTACAGGCGAAACGGGTTGGTCCGGTCACGGAGGCGGCCTAGCATTCGGGTTCCTGACTTGTCGGGGAGCGATCGCGCGCCTGATCGACGCGAATGGGCGGGGACGTCCTGGACACTCGCTGGATGGCCGGCTGGGTGGCAAGCCGGGCCTGCCCCGGGCCGAGCAGCCCGGCGACTGCCGCAACGGTAGGCGCCCTGAGCAGCTGGGGCAAGGTGAGCTGATCGCCGAAGGCCTTGCGGATCCGGCTGATCAGCCGGATCGCCAGCAGGGAATGGCCGCCGAGCCCGAGAAAGCTGTCGTCGATGGTCACCGGCTCCACGCCGAGTACCTCGCCGAACAGCTCGCACAGCCGCGCCTCGCGGTCGTTGCGCGGGGCACGCCCGGTGCTCGCGGCCTGGTACTGGGGCGCGGGGAGCGCCGCCCTGTCCAGCTTCCCGCTGACGGTCAGCGGGAAGCTGTCGAGCAGCACGATCGCCGACGGCACCAGGTAGGGCGGCAGCACGTCCTCAAGCGCGTCCCGCATCGCGGCGAGGTCGAGCGCGGCGCCGGGATCGGCGGTCAGGTAGCCGATCAGGCGGGCATCGCCGGGGCTGTCGGCGCGCAGCACGACCACGGCCTGGCGGACACCGGGCAACGCGGCGAGGGCCGCCTCGATCTCACCGGGCTCTATCCGAAACCCGCGGAGCTTGACCTGGGCGTCCGCGCGGCCGGCGAACTCCAGCGCGCCGTCGGCGGTGTGCCTGACGAGGTCTCCCGTCCGGTACATTCGGGCACCCGGGTCGGCGAAGGGATCCGCGACGAACCTGCACGACGTCATGCCGGGGCGGTTGAGGTAACCGCGGGCCAGCGCATGACCCGCGACGTAGAGCTCTCCCGTCAGGCCGGGGACGACCGGCTCGAGCGCGCCGTCGAGCACGTACAGCGTCACCCCGCTGACCGGGCCGCCGAGCGCGGGAACCGACCCCGCGGCCTCTCCCGCCCCGAGCGGCCCGGTCAGCACGCAGGTCACCGTCGTCTCTGTGGGCCCGTAAGAGTTGATCATCACGCGGCCGGGCGCCCACCGGTCGACGAGCTCACGCGGCAGCGCCTCGCCGCCGGCATTGACCGCGAGCAAGCCGCGCAGCGACACGTCGGGCAGCGTGCCGAGCACCGACGGCGGTAGCTCGACGTACCCGATCGACTCGCGGCTCAGGAGCTCGGCCAGGTCCGCCCCGACGACGGGCTCGGGCAGGATCACCAGCGTGGCACCGGCGTGGAAGGCGGCAAGGAAGTCCTCGATCGAGGTGTCGAAGCTGGCTGAGGCGAACTGGAGCATCCGGGACCCGGAGGTGAGGCCGGCCACCCCGGTGAGGTCGGCGGCCAGCGCCGCCAGGCCCGCGTGGCTGACGACCACGGCCTTCGGCACTCCGGTCGATCCGGAGGTATAGATCACGTAGGCCGCGTTGGCCACGAGCGGATCCGGCCGGTCGCCCCGGCCGGGATCGCGATCCGGGCTCGCGGCCGCGGGCGGCCGGTCGATGACGACGATCTCGGCCGGCCCGGCCAGCCCGGCCGGCAGCGAGGCCGCCAGCTCGGCCGAGGTGACGACGATCCGCGCGCCGGAGTCTTCCAGCATCATCTCGATGCGGCTCCGCGGCAGGTCAGGGTCGATCGGCAGATAGGGCGCGCCGGCCTTGAGCGTTCCCACCAGCGCCACGACCTGCTCGTAGGAGCGTCGAAGTACCACCGCGACGGGTTCCTCGCGCCGGGCGCACAGCGCGAGCAGGCGATGCGCCAGCCGGTTCGCGCCGGAGTTCAGCTCACCGTAGGTCCAGGTCCGCGTCCGCGTCCGTCCCGCCAGGTCGGCGACGGCTACCGCGGGAAGGTCGGCGCTGGCGGCCGCTCGCCTGGAGAAGATCTCGCCGAACGTGGCCGGCGCCGGCGGCGGCGCACCGGTCGCGGCGGCGGCATCGGGCATCCCCGCGATCCGTGCGGCCCCGAGCGGACGCGCCGGGTCCTCGGCGAACCACTCGAGCAGGCGGCGGTACCGCGCGGCGATGCACTCCGCCGTCTGCCTGCCGAGCAGGTCCGGCCGGTACTCAAGGCGGATCGCAAGCCGCGGTCCCGGCGTGAGGACCAGGCAGAGCGCGTAATGCGTGGCGTCGGTCGACTCGACCGACGTGATGCGGGCCGCTGCCGAGCCGATTCCGGCACCCGGCAGCGGGTGGTTCTCGAACAGGAAGAAGGTGTCGAACAGGTCGCCGAGGCCCGCCGCCGCCTGGATCTCCGCGAGGCTCAGGTGCTCGTGCTCGAGCAGCGCCGTCCGGTCCTCCTGCACGCGCGCGACGGCGTCGAGGGCCAGGACGTCCGGTGACCACCGCACCCGCACCGGCACCGAGTTGATGAACAGCCCCACCATCGCGCCGATGCCCGGGATCTCCGCCGTGCGCCCGGAAACCACCGTGCCGAAGACCACGTCCCGCGACCCGATGAGACGCCCGAGCAGGCAGCCCCACAGCGCCGCCGTCACCGAGCTCAGCGAGAACGCGTGATCGCGCGCGGCGGCGGTAAGCCGGCCGGTCGCGTCCGCGCCCAGCTTCATGTGCACCGATTCGGGCCGGGCGGCCGGCTCGTTCCCGCCCTGGCCGGCGCACAGGATGGAGGCGCCGGGCAGGTCGCGGAGAAACGCCGCCCATGCCTTCCTGGCAGCCTCCTTGTCCCGGCCGGCCAGCCAGGCAAGGTAGGCGCGGAAGGGCGGCACGGCCGGCAGGGACGTACCCGGCGAGCACAGCGCCATGAGCTCACCCAGGACGGTCGGCAGGGACCAGCCGTCCATGTTTATGTGGTGATTGGTCATCAGGAGCCGATGGCGGCCCGGGCCCATGCGGACGAGGGTGAACCGCACCAGCGGCGCCTTGCCGAGGTCAAATCCGAGCACGCGATCCGCGAGCGCGATCTTCTCGAACTCCTCGGGCGCGCGGGGATCCGCGCGCAGGTCGATCTCGGTCCAGGACAGCGGCACCTCCGTGTGGATGACCTGGACCGGCTGCCGCAGGCCCTCGGAGCGGAAGCTCGCGCGGAGCACCTCGTGCCGGCGCAGTAGCGCCGAGGCCGCCGTGCGCAAGGTCTCGGGATCCGCCGGCCCTTCGATGTGAAGGACGTTCTGGACCACGTAGATGTTGCCCTCGTCGCCAAGCTCCGCCTGGAAGAACAGGCCCTCCTGAAGCGGGGTGAGCGGAAGGATCTCCTCGATGCTCATCCGAGCTCCAGCAGGTCGATCTCGTCCTGGCTCAGGTCGAGCAGCGGCACGTCGCCGGGCACCAGGCCGCCGGCCCCGTCCTGGCCGGCATGCCGCGCGAGGTGCGCGAGCACGTCGGCGAACAGCAGGCCAAGCAGCGCGATGTCGTCCCGGCCGAACAGGGCGCCCTGCCACGACCAGGTAAGGCGCAGGGAGGGCCCGTCGGGACGATCCTCGGTGAGGGCGACAAGGCGCAGCGGGTGCGTGGCGCTTGCGGCCGGGTGAGCGTAGGTCGCCATGGGCAGCGTCCCGGGGGCCGGCTGCCAGTCCGCTTCCCGCCCGGCGGTGAAGCGGCCCAGGTAGTTGACCATAAGCTGCGGCCGGGCGATGCGGGCGAGCCGGGGCCCGGCCTGCTCGTCCAGGTATCGCAGGATGCCGTAGCCGATGCCGCGATCGGGTATCTCGCGCAACTGCTGCTTGACCCGTTTCAGCGCCGCCCCTAGCGGCGCGGCGTCCCGGTCGAGGTCCTCTTCGCCGGTCAGCCCCGGATCGATGCGGACGGGGAACAGGCTGGTGAACCATCCGACGGTCGCGGAGATGTCCATGCCGGGCCCGATCTGCTCGCGCCCGTGGCCCTCCAGGTCAAGCAGCACCGCGCTGGAGCCGTCCAGGCCGTTGCGGCTGCGCCATCGTCCCAGGGCGGCGGCGAGCACGGTCAGCAGCACGTCGTTGACCTCGGCGCGAAAGGCCGGCATTATCACGGCGAAGATAGGCATCGCCCGATCGGGACCGAGGACCAGGACGCTGGACTCCTCCGTGCCGGCCAGGTCGCGCCGCGGATCAAGCGGCCGCGCCGGAAGAAGCGGCTGCCGGGCCGACTGGATCCGGGTCCAGTAATCGAGCTCGCCGCGGCGGGCACCTGCCGAGCCGAGCCCGTCAAGGTGGTGCGCCCACTGCCGGTATGACGTGCCCACCACGGAGAGCTCTGCCGGACGGCCAAGCCGCATGCCCTGCCAGGCCAGTTCCAGGTCACGCAGCAGAAGGCGCCAGGACAGCCCGTCCACGGCCAGGTGGTGGATGACGATCAGCAGGCGCCCGCGCAACCCGGCTCCGGGATCGAACCAGACCGCCTGCACCATCGTGCCGCGTGCCGGGTCAAGGCGATCGGCGGCGGCCGCCACCTCACGGTCGATCACGCCGGATGCCGCCGGTTCGCCGGCCGTTCCCGCGTCCGGGCCGCTCACGCCGACGGCACGCAGGATGTCGCGGGAGAGCACGGCCCCTGGCGGCAGCACCCGGCAGCGATAGCCGGGACCGGCGGCAGGCCGCCGGGCCTGCAGCCTGAGGGCGTCATGGTGGTCGAGAACCTCCTGCAGCAGCGCCGCGATCTGGGCTCCAGAGATGTCCGCTGGTAGCTGGGTCAGCACCCACTGGCAGTAGATGTCGCGCTGGCCGGGCCACTCGCTCAGCCAGCGCGCGATGGGCGTGGCCGGAAGCTCGCCGACGTCGCAGGCGTTGCGGACGTCGGCGGACCCGGGCCCGAGGGCCGCCGCGGCCGCGGCGATCGCCCCGATCGTCTGCAGCCCGACGACCTGCTGAACGGTGATGCGCAGGCCGGCCTCGCGCGCCCGGCCGACCAGTTGCATCGCGCCGATGCTGTCGCCGCCGAGCTCGTACAGGCCGTCGTCGGCGCTGACGCCGTCCAGGCCGAGGAGCTCCGCGCACAGGTCGGCGAGGATCCGCTCCTCGCGGGTGGCGGGGGGTTGCCGGGCGGATGCGGGCGCGGGGGGTGGCAGGGCGCGGCGGTCGAGCTTGCCGCTGGCGGTGAGGGGGAGCTCGCGGAGGACGATGACGGCGGCGGGAACCATCGGGGCGGGCAGCCGGGACCGGGCGTGCTCGCGGACGGCCGCGGCCAGCCCGCCGCGCCCCGCGCCGCCGGTCCCGGCGCTGTCAGTCCCCGCGCCGTCCGCCCCGGTCCCGGCGGGCACCACGTAGCCGACCAGGCGGGGCGGGCCGCCGTCGCGGCGAAGCGCGACCGCGGCCTGCCGGACCCCCGGGCAGCCGGCCAGGACCGCCTGGATCTCGCCGAGCTCGACCCGCACCCCGCGGATCTTGACCTGGTCATCGACCCGGCCCAGGTACTCCAGCGCGCCGTCCGCGCGGCGCCGGCCCAGGTCCCCGGTGCGGTACATCCGCGACCCCGGCGGGCCGGCCGGGTCGGCCACGAACCGCTCCGCGGTCAGCGCCGCCGCGCCGGCGTACCCGCGGGCCACTGCCACCCCCGCGATGTACAGCTCGCCCGCCACCCCGTCCGGCAGCACCCCCAGGTCCGCCCCCAGCACCGACAGCCGCACCCCCGCGATCGCCCGCCCGATCGGCACCGGCCCCCCGCCATCACCACCACCCACCCGCCACTCCGAGACTTCCATCGAGGCCTCGGTCGGCCCGTAGGCGTTGACGACCGCCGCGGCGGGGAATGCCTCCAGGCACCTGGCAGCCAGGCCCGGCGGGAACTCCTCGCCGCCGACCGATAGGAACAGGACGCCGGGACACCCCCGCGGCCCGGCATCCTCCACGAACATCTGCAGCATTGACGGCACCAGGTCAATCGCGGTGACCTGCTGGTCGCGGACGAGGTCGAGGAGGTAGCGGGGGTCCTTGTGGCCGTCGGGGCGGGCTACCACCAGCCGGGCGCCGGCCATCATCGGCCACAGCAGCTCGCGGACCGACGCGTCGAACGTCAGCGGCGCCTTGAGCAGGACCCGGTCGGCGGGGCCCAGCCGGTAGCAGTCCGCCATCGTCACCAGCCGGTTGGCGATCCCCGCCTGGGTGACGACCACCCGCTTGGGCACCCCGGTGGACCCCGAGGTGAACAGCACGTACGCCGGGTGGGCCGGCCGCAGCGGCGACCCGCGCTCGCCCGGCCCGATACCGGACCCGTCCAGCCCCGCCGCCGCCGCCTCGGCCGCGCCCACCGCCAGCACCCGCGCCCCGCCCGGCACCCCGCCCGGCGCCCCGCCCGGCGTGCCGTCCCCGGCCAGGATCAGCGCCGGCCCCGCGCCGGCCAGCATCGCCGCCAGCCGCGCGGGCGGCTGCTCCAGGTCCAGCGGCAGGTACGCCCCGCCCGCCGCGAGCACCGCCAGCACCCCGACGACAAGCTCCGCCGACCGCTCGACGGCAATCGCCACCACCGCCTCCGGGCCCACCCCGAGCCCGATCAGGTACCGCGCCAGCCGGTTCACCCGCCCCCGCAGCTCCCCGTAGCTCACCACCGCCCCCCCGCAGCACACCGCCACCTCACCCGCATCCCGCCCCGCCAGCCCCGCCAGCAGATCAGGCACGCACACACCCGAACCACCGCCATCGCGCGCCTGGTCGTCACGGGCAGGGCCGTCGGCAAGCGGCGCTACCGAGATCCTTCGCTCCGGGTTCCCGGCGAGGGCCGTGAGCAGGCAGCCGAACCCGGCGACGATTCCCTCCGCGGCGGCCCGGTCGATGACATCCGCGCGGCACCGAAGCTGCCCGGTGAGGCGGCCAGGCTCCGCGGTCAGCTCCATGCTGAGGTCGAACGCGATCTCCCTGTCGGCCACCGGCACAGGCACGACGCTCACGTCCTCAAGCCTCGGGGCGGCAAGGCTAGCGCCCTCGAAGAGCTGGAAGGTCACCTGCACCAGCGGGCTTACCCCGGCGGTGCGGTCGGGCGCCACGGCGGTGACGATCTCGTCGAACGGCACGTCGGAGTTCTCGATGGCCGCCATGACCGCGTTCCGTACCCGGACGACCAGAGCCGAGAAGGGCGGGTCGTCGCGCAGATCCACCCTGATCGGCAGCGTGTTGACGAAGAAGCCGACGAGCGGTTCAAGCTCGGCGCGGGAGCGGCCCGATACCGGCAGCCCCGTTATGGTCTCGCCGCCCCCACCCAGCTTGGCCAGCAGCACGAAGTAGGCGGCCAGCGCGGTCGTCGACAGCGACGCTCCGTGTGCCGCGCCTACCTTCCTGAGCCGTACCGCCAGGTCGGCAGGAAGCTCGAAGTAAAGCACGCGCGCGGGAGCGGAGGACGACCCGGCGCGGCCGCTCTCGCTGAGAAGCTGCCATCTGGAGGGCGGCTCCGCCAGCGTGCGGCGCCAGAACTCAAGCTGCCGCCGGCGCATCTCGCCCTCGAGCAGATTCTGGTGCCAGACCGCGTAGTCAAGGAACTGGATCGCCAGCTCATCCAGGCCCGCGTCCTGCGCCGTCCGCTGCCCGCCCCGTCGCGCGGCGGCGTAAAGGGCCGAAAGCTCGCGGTAGATGATCTCAAGTGACCAGGCGTCGGTGATGATGTGGTGCATTCCGAGCACCAGCAGGCAGCGGGCCG
>Ga0335078_10003889_pt1 | contig 22197 bp, 15 predicted proteins | sample Lox_Sample_32_FD_206711 | JGI IMG/M metagenome (GOLD analysis project Ga0335078, IMG submission 206711) | Soil microbial communities from Loxahatchee National Wildlife Refuge, Florida, United States - Lox_Sample_3.2 | ecosystem: Environmental > Terrestrial > Soil > Wetlands | place: USA... | reverse complement strand
AGGCCATCGAGTCGGCGAAAGTGCAGCATCCGGGAGCGCAGGGCGAATGCGTCACCTGCCACAACCCGCATGCCGGCAAGTCGCCGGGATTCCTGCAACCGGATCCAGTGAAAGCATGCCTCGCCTGCCACAGCGATCAGGCTGACCAGATGAAGAAGGCGCATCTGCATCAGCCAGCATTCCAGCAGGGATGCGCGACCTGTCACGAGCCGCATGGCGGAGAGAACGAGCATCTGCTGCGGGCGGCGAGTCCGAACAAGCTCTGCCTCGAATGCCATGGGCCCGATGCCAACCCGCAGAAGCTTGAAGCCGAGCATGAGGTCACGATCTTCGACGGCAAGGTGAGATTGCCGGAAGACTACTTCCGCAAAGTGATTCAACTGCCGCTGCAGTACGGGCATGGACATCCGGTCGAGCGGCATCCAGTGATCGACATCGTGGACCCGATGAACCAGACCAAGGTCCTGAAGGCGATCAACTGCCTGACGTGCCACCAGCCGCACTCGGGAGCGAATCCCGGAATGTTGGTGAAGGATCAGCCCAACAATATGGCGTTCTGCATGACGTGCCACGCCAACATGGCGCAAGTGCAGGGTGCAGCGGCGCAGGCACAGCCGCAAACTGCGCCGGCGCCGGCGGGGCCGAAAAAATGACGACGCCTTCCCAACACGGATTCGTTCGGATGACGGCGGTTGTGGCCGCGCTGACGTTCTGTCTGACGCTGGCCGCGCCTGTGCACGCCGACAAAAAGAAGAAAGCCGACGCGTCGGCCGCGCCGAAAAAGACCGTCCTCGACGAGATCGACTACTCCAAGCTGGTGTGGCCGAATCCTCCGGCACCGACGCGAGTAAAGTACCTGAATTATTTCTGCTGCGACAAGTACGTGCCGGAACAAAAGACGAAGAAGAGTTCGTGGATGGACCGCATGGCCGGAGCCGAGAGCGAACAGCAGAAGCAGGAAGCCAAGCCGCTGTTCGCGCTGTGGACGCCATACGGTCTGGCGGTCGATTCGAAGGGAAATATCTACACCGCCGACGGGAAAGTCGGAGCGATCTTCATCTTCAACACGGAGACGAAAGATCTGCAGATGATCAAGCACGGTGTGCAGGCGCACTTCGGCGACATCATCGGGCTGGCCATCGACGACGCCGACCGGTTGTTTGTTTCCGACACCAAGCTGCACCGCATCATGGTGTTCGATAAGGACCACAAGATCGAAGGCGCGATCAGCGAAGGGCTGGTCGATCCAGGCGGCATGGCCATCGACAACGAGAATCGCTTCCTCTACGTGGCCGATGCCGCGCTCGATCAAGTGCTGGTGTTCGACGCCGACAAGCTGACTCTGATCCGCAAGATTGGTACGGCCGGCAAGAAGCACACGCTGACCGAGCCTGGACAATTTTCGGTGCCGACGAACGTTGCGGTTGATGCGGACGCCAATCTCTACGTCACCGACATGTTCAACAACCGCGTTGAAGTATTTGACGCCGACGGCAACTTTATTCGGGCCTGGGGGAAGCAGGGGGATCGTCCGGGATATTTTTCGCGGCCGAAAGGCATCGCGATCGACGCCGACGGCCATGTTTGGGTGGCCGACGCCAACATGGACATCCTGCAGTGCTTCACGCCCGAGGGGCAGTTCCTGATGTGGATGGGCGGGCACGGATTGTTCCCGGGACAGTTCCGGGCGCTGGCCGGGCTCGTGATCGACAAGAACAACCGGATGTTTACGTCGGAGCAGTATCCCGGACGCGTGCAGATGTTCCGCTACTTCACCGATGACGAAGCGCGGGAACAGATCAAGCAGCGTCAGGCAGATGTGGATAAGAAACGGGCGCAACAGGGCAAGCCAGCAACCACGGATGCTGCGGCTGCTGCGCCGGGAACGAGTTCTGCGGCAAAGCCGCAGTAGTACGGGTCTTTGAGAATTTGACAGTGAGGCATCCACGGGAAGGGCACGACCTCAGTCGTGCCGCTCAGGAAGCCTTACGAGGGTGGGCTTCAGCCCCTGAGGGACAGCAAACCTCAGCGGCTAAAGCCGGACTCGACGAGTCGGACGGTTCCTGCACGAGTGAAACTCGTGCCCTTCCCGGTCCGGTCGTAAAGATCCAACGCCAAAACGAGTTTTGGCCGTTCCGCGGATGGCCGAAACCGGGGCTGGTGAAAGCCGGCTCCGGGCAGCAAGGCAATCGTCATAGCGGTAGATGTGGCTGTAACAGCTGTTACAAAACAGGAGGTTGTACGAAATGAAAAAGCTATTCTTCGTCATGTTCGTGGTCGTGATCGCTGTCGGAATGGCAGCGGCCCAGACCTATACTCAGGGCACTGGTCTGACCGGAATTGATATCCTCGGTGCTCACCAGAACGGCGGCCGTGGTTGCGCAGGCTGCCATGCTCCGCACAGCGGCGCGGCGGGCGGCGGCGGCAACGTGGCCACCAACGCAGCGGCGTTCAACGATCCTCTCTCTGGCAGCAACGCTCTGTTCGGACAGGATGTAACTCCTCTGTTGGGCTACTCGATCACGCTGGGCAACGGATATGTTGAGAACCTGCCTGGCGAGGCGACTGCTTATACGACCCAGCAGGATGAACTCCGCGAGATCACCATGTGCCTGGCTTGCCATGACGGCGTTGTGGCAAAGGGCCAGATGATGAACGGCCAATCGTGGGAGCAGAGAATGAACCTGCTGCCTGCTGGCGTGTATGGAACCCGTCCGATCCCGACGCTGCTCGGCAACGACAGCGGCAACGGCAACACCAGCGGATACGGCAACGATCACCCGGTGGGAACACAGGCCACTTTGGGCGCTGCTCGCCTCTGGACGAACAACGCTACCACCAGCCCGTTGACCGTTACGGTCGACGCGGTCAACGGCATCACCAACATCGCTCCGAATTCGGCAGCGTATGTGAACTTTGCCGCCAACTACGGCTATCCGGCTCTGGCCGGCAGCGCGTGGGGATGGGGCGTTTCGATTCCGGCTGGCGACACGAATGCTGGCGATGCGTTCCTGACTTGCACCACGTGCCACAACCAGCACGCGATGTACGTCTACACGGCGCCTCGTGGGAAGCAAGCCGCTTCCGCGATCGTCGGCGGCGGGAACTATCCGACGTACTTCTTCATCAACGGCGCGTACAACCCGGGCACGGGCAACGTTGACCCGACGAAGGCCGCGTCCACCACGCAGTTCTGCCGGCAATGCCACATCGGCGAGTCGAACGAGTCTGCGGGCATCACTACTGTGAAGACTGCTTTCTAACTTGTCTTGCCGGGGGAGGGGATGTATCTCTCCCCCGATTTTTGAAGCTTTCAGCTCTCCGCTTTCAACGGAGAAAGAAAACGGAGAGCCGACAGCTTCACTACGGAACTGGGGACGAAGAACATGAAGCACCAATTCAGCCAATCTGAAGAATGCGGCAGGCCGCGAATGGATCGGGAAGGGCACGGCTTCAGCGGTGCCGCAAGTGGCCGGGAAATCCAGCGGGCTTTAGCCCCTGTGGTGACCCTCCAGAGAAGCGGCTCTCAGCGGCTAAAGCCGGAGTCCGATGGGAGAGCTGTTACGGCACGAGTGGAACTCGTGCCCTTCCCGGCGCGCCTCATGGCGAGCGCATTTCTGAGTTTTCTCGTGCTTTGCCCGCTCGCTGGGAGTGCGCAAGTCGTGGCATCGCACGCGCCGACATTGGCGACTCCGGCGACTACGAGCACTGCCGCACCATCCGTGGCGTCAGTACAAGTTTTGCCGCCATCGAGCGGCAATCCGGTGGCGAAGGTGAATGGCGCGATTCTTACCGAGAAAGATCTGCTGCTGGAAGAGCAGGCGATTTTCCCATACGCCGGAATTCACAACGGTTCGGTGCCGAAAGCGATGGAGCCGGAGATGCGCAAGGGCGCACTCCAAATGATCATTTTCGAGGAGTTGCTCTACCAGGAAGCGCTGCGCGAGAAGCGGACGGTCCCGGCCGAACGGATGAAGCGGGCGGAAGTGGAGTTCCGCAAACAGTTTGCCACCGAGCAGGAATACAACCAGGTGATGCAGAACGAGGTACATGGTTCACAGCAGCTGATGCGCGAGAAGATCCGGCGCTCGCTGTTGATCGAAGCCATGCTGAAGAGCGAGATCAACGACAAGGCTAAGGTGAGCGAGACAGCGGCGCTAGCCTATTACAAGGCGAATCCGAAAGAGTTCCAGCGTGCCGAGTTGTTCAGTATTCAGACGATCTCGATTATTCCTCCGCAGAATCCGACGCCAGAGATGCAGCAGGAAGCGCGAAAGAAAGCCGATAGCGCATTGAAGCAGGCGAAGACGACGAAGACGTATCAGGATTTCGGACTGCTGGCGGAGAAAATTTCAGAAGACGATTGGCACGTAAACATGGGGGACCGCAAAGCCGTTGAGCGAGACAAGCTTCCGGCGCCGGTCGTCGATGCGGCCCTGAAAATGAAGGCCGGGCAAGTGAGCGATCTGATCCAGCTGGGTCCGGCATACACGCTGTTTCGTCTGAACGCGCATACGCCGGCGGGTGTTGCGCCATTCGCGGAAGTGAAAGCAAAGCTGATGACGGATCTGCAGAAGAGCAGAACCGACAAACTGCGCGCGGCGTTGGATAAGAAGCTACGGCAAACGGCAAAGATCGAGGTCCTGTGAATCAACTGGCCAACGCGCCTCTGCGATGCGCAGCGCGCTGGTTCATGGGGGCGGAAGTCAGGTGGGAGATGCGGCGGGAATCGGGAAGAATCCGGGGATTGTGCCTGGCGCTCGCGGGAATGATCCTGCTAGCGCTCCCAGCTGCCGCGCAGATGGAAGTAGGCGACTATCTGCGCATGAACCTGAACGGCAACGTGGGGTTCACCTACGGCGGCGGGATTAATGGCGGCGTATCTGACCACTCGATGGGGTTCACGGGCAACGGAGTTCTCACCGGCAGTTACTACAATCCGAATTTCCTGAACTTCAACGTCAGCCCCTTCTACAATCGCAACCAGAACAATTCGATCTTCGGCAACATCACGAATACGGAAGGCCTGTCGTCGAACCTGAATCTGTTTAACGGCAGCCACTTTCCGGGATCGTTCTCGTATAACCGCTCCGACAACGGAATCAGCGCATTCGGCGTTCCGGGATCGGATCTCGGCCTCGCCCAGCAGACCAACACACAGATGTTCACGGTCGGCTGGAGCGCACTAATTCCTAACTGGCCAACGCTCAATGCCAGCTACAGCATCGGCAGCAACGCCAACTCGATCTTGGGCGAAAGCGGCACCGATACCGAGAAAGATCGCATGTTGCTGCTGACCTCGAATTACCGGTGGGATGGATTCACGATGTCGGGGCAGTTCCAGCATCGCAACACGAATGCCGATTTCACGGAGTTTCTACAGGCGGGCGAAGCGCCCATCAGTACGGTGAGTTCGAGCAACAGCTATAACGCAACCATCCAGCACCCGCTTCCGCTGTCCGGTAGTTTTGGAGTGAGCTGGAGCCGGCTGGGCTACGACTACAATTACCGGGACTCGGTGGCGGCGTCGAATTCGGGAAATTCCGACACGGTGAACGGAAACGCGGCGTTTCATCCTACGAATAAACTCGCAGTGGGATTCAACACCACCTATACGGATAATCTGCTGGGAAGCATCCCCGAGACAGTTCTGAGCACCGGGACACCGGTCAACATAGCCGGAGGAGAAACATTTCATTCGTTCCTGGTCGGCAGCGACGCATATTATCAGCTTCTGAAGAACCTGGGCATCCACGCCAACGTGGCGCATGAGCAACAGTCGTTTATGGGACAGACTTACTCGGCGACGCAGTTTGGCGGCAGCGCGAATTTCAATTTCGATCATTCACTGCTGCAGGGACTGTCCTTTTCGTTCGGAATGGTTGATACGGCGCAGCAGCAGAACAATACGGGTCTGGGATTCGTCGGCAACCTGAATTACACCCGGAAATTCCTGGGCTGGACGGCCGGCGGGAATTTCAGTTATGCGCAGAACGTGCAGACCGTCATGCTGGTCTACACGACGTCCCAGTACAGCTACTTGGCAAGCCTGCGGCGGCGGATCGGCGAGCGCAACTACTTCATGCTGGGCTATAGCGGATCGCACAGCGGCATCAGCGCCAATTCTGGCACGACGAGCAGCGCAAATCGAATGTTTGCGAGCTACATCTATCGCGGCAATTCGCTCAATGCGTACTACGACAAGTCCAATGGGATGGCGATTCTGACTGCGAACGGCTTGGTGCCGGTTCCGATATCTCCGGCGCCGGTCGTCGCTCCTAGTGCATTCACGTCTTACAACTCTGAGGGATACGGGTTCAGTCTGGGAGCGAGCCCGATGCGGCGGCTCACGGTTAACGGGTCGTTTGGGAAATCGCACGGCAGTACCATCGACCCGAATCTCAGCGTTTATACGAACAACACGTTGATGACGGCGACCGTACAATACCGGATGCGCAAGATCTATTTGAACGGCGGATTCACCAGGTTGGATCAGACGGTAGGCACGCCGGGCACCTCGCCGCTTATGGTAACGTCGTATTACATCGGGTTTTCCAGATGGTTCAACTTCTTCTGACGATCGCGGAAAGGAGATTCCTGCGGATCGGGGCGCGGCTGGGATGCATCGTTCTGCTGCTCGCCGCACCGGGCTGGACAGCCTCCAAAGCGAAGAAGGACAAGCCCACAGAGCCGCTTCCTGCTGATCTTTTACTCGAGGGCGGGCGCAAACTCAGCTACGAGCGCAGCTTCAGCTCTGAAAAGGAAGTTGAAGGCAAGCGCGGATTCTTTACCAAACTCGTGGATGTCGTCGCAGGAGAGCCCGACCATCCGCATCTCGTGCGGCCCTACAGCATCGCCGTCGACTCGCGGGGACGAGCCATCGTCACGGACCCGGGAGCGAACGGAATCCACATCTTCGATTTCGAAAGCCACAAATACAAATTCATCGAGCGCAGAGATAAAGGCAGAGAAGCCATGCGCTCGCCGCAGTGTGTGGCGCTGGATGCGCAAGACAATATCTATGTAACGGACTCGGAAGCAGGCAAGATTTTCGTTTTTGAGCCGGGCGGGAAATTCAAGCGCACCATCGGCAGCCTGAAAGGCGGAGAAGGTTTTTTCAAGCGGCCAACCGGCATCGCCGTGGATTCGGCAGCGCAGCGGATTTACATCACCGATACGCTGCGCGACAAGATCTTTGTGCTCGACATGAACGGATCGGTGCTCCGGACGCTCGGACGCAAGGGCACCGGGGACCTCGAATTTAACCTGCCCACGGAACTGGTGGTGCGCGATCAGAATCTTTTTGTGGTCGACGCGATGAATTTCCGCGTGCAGTTTCTCGACCGATCCGGGGCATTTCAAAGCGCCTTCGGGCGGGTTGGAGATACCGCCGGCACCATGTATCGGCCGAAGGGAATTGCCGTCGATTCCGAGGGGCATCTGTATATCGTCGACGGGCTGTGGGGGATTGTGCAGGTCTTCGACCGGCAGGGAAGACTGCTGTATTACTTTGGTGGCCGCGGCACGGCGAGTGGAGAGTTCCAGCTGCCGGCAGGATTATTCATCGATCATGACGATCGCATCTTTGTGGTTGATTCCTACAACCGGCGGGTTCAAGTGTTCCGCTACTACGGATTGTCCAAGCAGGCGGAGGCGCGCCAGCCATGAAGCGACTGCTCACCGTCTGCGCTGCGCTGGTTCTGGTGGTCACGCAGAGAGAGTTGCGCGCACAAGTCTCCGGCGACGTGCTGGGATCGCACAATATGTCGCTGAGCGGGGCGTCACCGATTAAGGGCGGGCTGGATCCCTGTCTGTATTGCCACGCGCCGCATTCCGGAGTGCAGAATACGAACGCGGCGCTGTGGGGGCAGACACTTTCGACGCAGAGTTACGCAACCTATTCCAGCACGACGCTGCACAATACTTCGCTGCAGCCGACTTTGGGCGCCGACAGCAGCCTTTGCCTGAGTTGCCACGATGGCACCGTAGCCGTAGGGCAGACGCAGCCGTACGGTGCGGTGAAGATGAGCGGCAACATGTATCCGGCGGATGTATTTGGGACTAACCTGCAGGGATCGCATCCGTTCAGTTTGAAACTGCCGTTGGTGGATGCGCCTGATCTGATGCCCTCGCTCGTGCTGAACGGAACGACGGCCGATCCTCTGAAGCAGGTGAAGCTGATCAACGGCGATGTCGAGTGCACGAGTTGCCATACGCCGCACCAGCAGTCGATCGACATGCTGTCGAAGAATTTTCTGGTGCGCGACAGTTCGAGCGGGCAGTTGTGTTTGTCATGTCATGAGCCGAATCCGCGAAACGTAAACGGGCAGAACAATCCGCTGGCGCAGTGGCCGGCGAGCATTCATGCCACTGCGGGCAATGCGATCGCCAACGGCCCGGCGCTCGGGAGTTATACCACCGTCGCGCAGAACGCATGCCTGTCGTGCCACCTGCCGCACAATTCGGTGGCGGGCGGACGGTTGCTTCGCGGGCCCGTGCCGGCCATCCCGAATATGGATGCGTCGACGCAGAATTGCATCACGTGCCACAACGGCGGATCAAACATTTCTCCGGCAATTCCGAATATCTATGCGGAGTTTGCGAAGATCTCGCATCCGTATCCGTCGGGAATCAACGTGCACGACGCGAACGAGCCGGCGCTGCTGAATAACAATCGGCACGCGACCTGCGTCGACTGCCACAGCGCGCATGCGTCGCAGGCCGTGACGTCGTTCACGACAACTTCGGCGCCGACAATTCGACCATCGCAGACCGGAGCGATCGGCATCAGTGCGACCGATGGCACGACCGTGATGAATCCGGCGGTCAATCAGTATGAAACCTGCCTGCGCTGCCACGGCCTCAGTACCGGGAAACAGACGCAGGCGGTCTTTGGATATGTGCCGCTGCGGGCGGTGAACGTGAGTGACGCGCTGAACATTCTCCCGCAGATGAATACGAGCGCGATGTCGAGCCATCCGGTGTTGCATCCGCGCAGCAGCGCGCTGCCGCAGCCCAGCCTGCTTCCGAATATGTTGAACCTGGACGGCAAGACGCAGGGACGGTTAATGGGCACGCAGATCTACTGCACGGACTGCCACAACAGCGATGACAACCGCGAATTCGGCGGCGTGGGGCCGAACGGCCCGCACGGATCGAAGTGGGAGCACCTGCTCGAGCGGCGTTATGAATTCAGCCAGGCGCCGGGGCCCGGACAGAGGATTACGAATCTGTTTCCCACGCCCGATCTGAGCGTGAATGGTCCGTATGCGATGTGCGGCAAATGCCATGACCTGTCGAACCAGATCGTCGCCAATACGAGTTGGAATCAGCACGCGCTGCACGTCAACGCTGGGTTCACGTGCTCCACTTGCCACACCGCGCACGGTTTGGGACCAAGCAGTGGAAACGTTACCGGCGAGCGGCTGATTAATTTTGATATGAAAGTCGTGGCCCCGAACGCCGGCATTCCGGTTTCCTACAACCGCACCACCAACACCTGCGCGCTGGTATGCCACGATGCCGTGCACTATCCCAATGGCACGGTGACGCCGCAGGGAGCGCACGGGGCAGCGATTCGGTAAGCGGGCAGCATGCTCCCCAAGCGATCAGAGAGCACAGGCACGCAACTGCGAGTTGGGTGCTGATTTCTTTGCAACCCTCGAGTGAGAATTCAGCGCCACGCGACTCTTTGTAGCTGCATCGTTGCCATGGCCACAGCGGTACTGATGCCAAGAACATGATCGGTTGAGCGAAGAAATGAAGGCGATTGGTGCAGCGCTGTCGGCTTTCGGAGCGGCATACCGGAATGGAACAGTCACTCGGGGCACGATGTCCGCCGCTGGAAGAGCCAGAATCGCGGCTGCGCAGAGAGCTCGCTGGGCGAAGGTAAAGGGAATGCCTAAGAAACGAACAATGTCCGCCAGTGCCCGTAGGAAGATCGCAGCGGCGCAACGGGCCCGGTGGGCGAAGGTGAAAGCCGCAAAGTAAGTTTCTTGAAAAGAAGCCAACTTAGGGACGCCCAGATCACGAAATGAGCCTGGGCGTTTCTATTAGCGGCTCCAGGACCGCATCGAATGTCGATGAGTGTAATCGCCTGTTAACAGCAGTTGTGGCATCAGGACGGCAGAATCTCTTTTTTGGTCACGGGACGGTCAAGGTACTCGGTGTCATAGATCACCGCGCTCGTGAAGCTACGGTCGGTCGCGGAATGCAAGGCGTCATCGCCAAGCCACACGGATTCGTTCTCACGCACTTTGTGAAACCGAACGATGGGGTTGTCGTATTGCGTGTAGTAGACCCGAAAACGATCCGTTGGAAAGTCCGACTTCAACTTCGTAGCCCACATGCGCGCGATCTTTTTCCCGAGCTCGCACGCGCCCACAAAATCAGGATGATGAACGTCGTAGACCTCCTCAACGACTTCAAAGTCGTTCGTGGAAGCATCTCTACTCCCAGATGTTGCCCCATTGCGAAACTCGTCTAACAGGTGGGTGTGGTTTATGAAGCACTCAGTTTCCGTCTTGCCATCCTTCAACTCCTGTATAGGACCGCCGCGAGTCTGGAATGCGGCGAAGATGCAGCCGTTGACTTCCACAAAATCAGGCCAGAAGAGCCGCAGTAAGTGAATCCCAGTTCGGACTGTGACGCGAACACCGCCAAGTGCACCAAAGTTGCTCATAATTCAGACCAGACTACACTCGGGCGCGATCAGTTGGCGATAAATCCCCATTACACTTAAATCCCCGGCAAGAACGTCAATGGAGGTGCCTTTTGAAGGATGACGGCAGGGGTAGGCAGATCTATGGAAGCCCTTCGGCGCTCAAAAAGGCCAAAGCGGACAAGAAATTCCCTTATGTCGTGGCCTTAGCGAGAGCGGTAAATGCGCTGAATTCCGCGCATTCGCTCATGATGAGCACGAGTAACCGAAATACTCCGGAGGCGATTCGGGACCGCATGAATGGCCATTTCTTCGTCTCGGGAATCCTCTACGAAACTTTGAAGCTGATCCGCTCGATGAGCAGTACTTTTGCGGGCGACCAAAGCTTTGAGACGAGCATGCGGATGGTTCTCAAAGACGCATCGGGGCAGGCCCTCGAACAGATGCACCTGAAATCAGCGAGGCACGGCGGCGTATTCCATTTTGCGGCGGACCGGTTCGCCGAGGCGATTGCGAGGACTCCCATGGTCGAATGCGTATTTACCTCGTCCGGACGGGGAGAGCAACGAGGTGGCATTCACCACGATTTTGCCGATCTCATCACTACAGAAATGCTGGTGGGCAAGCGGATCGACGACGAGACCGTGGTCAACGAGATGTTCGAGAAGACGCTCGATCTCGTCCAGAAGATCACCGAGCACTCTGAGAACTTTATCGCCGATCAGTTGAAACTGTGGGGATTCGAGATCCGCCCTTCGCGATCGGTTCCTTCGTCGGCGCCGCCGGCGCCATGACGATTGAAATCTGTTTGCTACATCAAGCCTGCTACCACACCGGACCCTGAGCGAAGCGAAGGGGAGGCGTGAACTGCGCCACTGCTCACCGCTAGCATTTTCACTGCGACAAGTCCACTAGTAGCTTGCTAAGAAGTCTCTCGCCGATAAAAGCCTCTAAAGCGCAACCTGCTTCAATGGCTTAGCGGCCCGAGTAAACTCGTGCCCTTCCCGGTTTTACTGACCTGGTCCTTTTTCTGCAGACTGCTAGGCTGCTGTAGTCTGAGCAGCCCCGACTCGGACTTTGGGCATGGCCGAGGTTCGACAGGCCTGCCAGTCCGTTTGCGGTGCAGGAGCGCGCGCAGTACGCCTCTACTGAACCGTCAACTGCACGACCGTGATCGGCACCGGGTTGGGCTGCGCTGCCGTCGTTCCTTGTACCTGGATGTTGTAGGTGACCGGGTTCGTGGTCGAATGGCTGCTGCCTCCGCAGGCGACTAGCGCTGCGCAGAACAGGCAACAGATCGCAAGAGAGAAGCAAAGAGAGAACCGGCGGCGCTTCGAGTTGCGCCCGTATCCCACCAGCAGCAGGAATCCGGCCAGCGTAATGAAACCAACCGGACTAAAACCAACCGGACTGAAACTAGCAAAGACCTTCGCAACGAGCGAGGTGGACGGCTTCTCGGCCAGAGATGCCGCGCTCGACGGCACGCTTACCTTCAGGTTGAATGCTACTGCGCTGCTGCTCGGTGTGATCGTTGGCGGCGTGAAGCTGCAGGTTGCGCCTGTCGGGAGGGACCTCTGCAGGCACGATAGCGTAATCGGTTGATGCGGAATTCCGGTGTTGGCGTTGAGCGACAGCGAGAAGTTGGCTGTTCCGCCGGCCGAGATCGTCTGCGGCGGCGGCTGCGAGGCCGACGGAGCGGTCACGATGGTGATCGGGTAAGAAGCCGACACGGTGGAATCGGCCTGCGAAATTGCGCTAATGATGACGAGCGCTGGAGAGGGAACTGCGGTGGGTGCTGTGTAGAATCCCGATGCGTCGATGGTTCCGACGGTCGAGTTGCCGCCTGCGGTGCCATTCACTTCCCAATTCACCCCGCTGCTGGTCACGCCGGTGAGGTTGGCGGTGAACTGCTGCGTCGTCGAAGTGTAGACGACCGTGACTCCGGGCGGGTTCGTCGTAATGCTGACTGCCGGAGCACCGCTGGCCGCGATCGTTACCGAAGCTGATCCCGGGGTGGTGCCATTCGCGTCGGAGATGGCTGTGACGATGATCGCCGAGCCCGGAATGGTAGCGGGAGTGGTGTAGAGACCATCGGCTGCGATCGTGCCCACGGTTGCGTTGCCACCAGTGACTCCGTTGACTTGCCAGGTGACCGACGTATTGGTGGCCCCGGTGACAACCGCGAGGAATTGTTGTGTGCCGCCCGCGGGAACGATGGTCGAAGCGGGCACGACCGATACCGACACAGTCGATACAAGCTGTCGAATACGCGAATTCTGGCTGTCGGCAATAAAGATATTCCCCGCGCCCAACGCCACAGTTTCCGGACCGGAGAGTTGCGCGCTGGCCGCGCTGCCGCCGTCGCCGGAGAAGCCTGCTGCTCCTGTACCCGCGATGGTTTGAATGGTCGAGTCGACAGCTACGACCTGGCGGATGGCGGAGTTGTCGGTGTCGGCGATGAAAATGTTGCCGAGGGTGTCGACCCATACGCCCCACGGAGTGTTCAGCAAAGCGGAGGCAGGCGCGCCGTTGTCGCCCGAGTAGCCATCTCTGCCGAGAGTTCCGGCCACCGTCAGGATGTCTCCAGGGGGAATGGTGGTTCCGGCAATGGTGACCGGCTGAGTGCCCGGATTGACCACGCGGACCGCCGAGCTGAACGTATCGGCGATATAAATATTGCCCGTGCCGTCGACCGAGATCCCGCTGGGGAAGCTGAGAAACGCGGCGGTGGCGGCTCCGTTGTCGCCGCAACCGGTGCTGGTGTCCGCACACGCCGTGGGCGGAGTGCCCGCCACGGTTGCGATCGCGCCGGGTTGAATGGTGACTCCGGCGATGGTGAGCGCGGTGGTGCCGGTGTTCACGACGCGAACGGCCGAGTTCCCGGTGTCGGCGATGTAGAGGTTTCCTGCGCCATCGAGGACAACACCTTGTGGGTTGCTGAGTTCGGCGCTGGTGGGGGCGCTGCCGTCGCCTGAGAAACCGGCGGTGCCCAGGGTTCCGACGACAGTCGCGATCGATCCGGGCTGGATCGTCACTCCTGCGACCGTAACGGCTTGCGTACCTGTGTTGACAACGCGAATCGCCGAATTTTCGGCGGACGGTAGTCCGGTGTCGGCGATGAAGATGTTTTCGGAGGCGTCGACGAAGATTCCTGCTGGGAAGTTCAATTGCGCGCTGGTGGAGGGGCCGCCGTCTCCGCAGCCTCCGGGCGCAGGAACGGCGCAGGTCGTGCCATTTCCGGCCACGGTTTGAATGGCGCCCGGTTGAATCGTGACTCCGGCAAGAGTAATCGCCTGAGCTCCCGTATTGACGACGCGGATCACCGAACTGTTGCTGTCAACGATGAAGACGTTCCCGGCGGCGTCGACAAACACCGCGCCGGGGAAGTTGAGTTCCGCACTGGTCGCGGGCGCGCCATCGCCAGAGTAAGCCAGTGTGTTGTTTCCGGCGATCGTCTGGATATTTCCGCTGGTCACTTCTCTGACCACATAGTTGTCGCTGTCAGCGACGAAGAGGTTTCCGGAGCCATCGACGGCGACTCCGGCGGGATAGTTCATGAGCGCGCTGGTCGCGGGTCCGGATGCAGGGGTGTAGCCGAACTGGCCGAGTGTTCCGGCAACGGTGGTAATTGTTCCGGCTGCTCCAACTTCGCGGATCGCATAATTGGCAGTGTCGGCGATGTAGATGTTTTCAAAGCCGTCGACGAAGATGCCGACCGGAAGACACAGAAACGCGCTGAGAGCGGGACCGTTGTCGCCCGTGAACTGGCAGGCCGTTCCGGACTGCGAATTGTAGTGACTTCCGGCGACAGTCTGAATGTTGCCGGCCGCGATGGTAACGCCAGCGATGGTGACCGATCCAGCGCCGGGGTTGACGGCGCGGATCACCGCGTTCAACGTGTCGGCGACGAAGATGTTTCCGTTGGCGTCGACGTAGACACCTTCGGGGTTATCGAGCTGCGCGCTGGTGGCCGGCCCGTTGTCCCCGGAAAAGCCCGCGCCGGCGGCGAAGTTTCCGGCTACGGTTTGGATTGTGCCGCCGCTATTCGAGACTTCGCGTATGACGAAGTTGTCGGTGTCGGCGATGAAAATGTTGCCGTGAATATCGACAGCCACGCCGAAGGGATCGTTCAGCTGTGCGCTGGTTGCTGGCCCGTTATCGCCGGAGTAGCCTGCACCTGCGGCGAAATTCCCGGCGATCGTCTGGATCGTCCCCGGTTGAATCGCAGTTCCCGCGATCGTGACGGATGTTGTGCCGGTGTTGACCACTCGAATCACGGAATTGTAGGTGTCGGCGATGTAGAGGTTGCCCGAGCCGTCGACGGCAATTCCTTCGGGACCGAACACACCGAGCGCGGCGCTGGTGGCCGGACCGCCATCCCCGGAATATCCCTGAGTGCCGTTTCCGGCGGCCACCGTTACCGTTCCGGTGGTCGACAGCTTCAGAACCTGACTGGCGTAGGCATCCGCAATGTAGACGTTGCCGGTGCCGTCGAGGGCGATGCTTGGCGCGTTTCCGATGCTGGATTGCAATGCTGGCAGATTGTTGGGACCGCCCCCGGCAATCGTGCTGACTGTGTACTGGGCGAATGCGAATTGGCAGAGGGAGACCGCGGTGGTCAGTGCGACGAGTGCGAAAACAGTTCGGTTGGGGAAGCGCATGATCAGTTCCCCTTCCTGCCGGCTGTGCCGTCAAGCCGAACTGTTTCGGTGGTCGTGCGCCCGGTGGGCGCTACCAATTCGAGAACAAGACGCGGCCTCGCTCCGCGCTTGAGCAGTTCATATTCTGCGTTTGAGACGATGAACTCCTGGACGGTGTCGGCCGAACTTGCCGCGCGGACTATTAGCGAAGCGGGCTGCGTTGCGCCCGCGCTGGGATGAGAGAAGTTCCACAGGGTAATGCGCTGGACTCGGAGCGTGGTCGATCCGTGATTCACCAGATGAAGCTGCAGACGAATGCTGGTCTGCCCGCGGGCTTCGGTTTTGTGGACGATCTGGTACGAGCCCGAAAGCCGTGCGGTCTCGCCAGCGTGAGCGGCGTTGATCGAGAAGAGCACGATCGAGAACAGCACGATCGAGAGCAGCAGGCCAGGAATGCCCGGGACGCCACCGAATCGAATTCTTCCCCACTTCATAAGACGGACCTTCTCTCCAGGCGGGCTGCGGTTCACTAGGGATTCGGATTCTGGGCTACCCCTGTTGCCCAGCGGACGACCTCCAGAACCCGTCTTTTATCCCAAAATAGGGCTTCCCGCAATGGCACGCAGGCGTTGATGTCACAAGCGATTGTGATTTGGATCACAGTTCGTTGTCGGAGCCAATCCAGCCGCTCTTTGAAGTTGCCCGGGTTCGGGCGCTTCGGAAGTATCGGCTAAAATGTCGTTTGCCTTCTCCGGACCATTTCAACACGTCAACGCTCGACGCGCGACCGTTGAGGTCTGGCCGACCGCAGTCGGTAGTACACATTCTGGCGCTCGCGGCACTGTGCTCGGTCGCCGCCACATTCGAAGCCCGGCGTCTTTTTGCACTGGCTACTCCGGAAGTTTGGATACATCTCCGCACCGGGATGTGGATCCTCGAGAACCGATCGATTCCACGCACGGGACTGTTCTCGCAGTATACAAATCTGGCATGGACCGACTCGAGTTGGTTGTTGGATGTGCTGGTGGCGGCCATGTACAAACTATTTGGGTTAAAAGCGCTGCCGATGTTGCTGATGGTCCTGAAAGCGGCACTGGCAGGAGTGACGTTCGTGCTGGCGAGGGCGATGCGCGCGAGTTTTTGGAGCGCCGTCGCACTCTCGGCCCTTGCGCAGTACGCAATTCTCAGCCTGCAACCGCTGCCTTACGTGTTCTCGATTCTTTTCTTCGCAGTTGAGTTGTGGGTGCTGGTGCGGAGCCGGCGGTCGGGCTCGACGCGCGAATTGTTCTGGCTGCCATTGCTGTTTGCGGTGTGGGCAAATGTTCATCTGCAGTTTGTTGTGGGACTGCTAGTCCTTGGATTTTTCCTGATCGCTCTTCTCCTCGAGGACGCGCTTCGCAGAGCGGGCGTGATGTGGTTGAGCCGGCGAATTGTCCCTGTGCCCATTGCTCAGGTTGGCGTCATCACTGCGCTGTGCGTCATCGCGACGCTGCTCAACCCATATACGTTTCATCCACTGGCAATCGCCTACAAGACGCTGTATAGCAGCGTCGGCTTCGAGCATTTTGCGGAGATGAGCGCGCTGAGTTTTCGCAAGCCGCAAGAATATGTGCTGATGCTGCTGATCATGGCGGCGTTTCTCGCGTTGGGCCGTTTGCGATCGCTCGAGCTCTTTGAGTTGATCACGCTGCTTGCCGGGACGGCGGTTGCCTTTCGGATTCAGCGCGATGCCTGGATGGCGGTGCTGCCTGCGGTCGCCGTGCTTTCTGGTGGATTGGGCCTGCGGGAACTGGATCAGGAATCTCGGCCGAGTGAAGATCGTCCGAGTAAAGACCGGCCAAGTTCGGTCGTGACAAGTTCGCAACGAGCGTATGCCGGGGCGCTAGCGCTGGTAGTTCTATTTATCGCGGTGTGGCGCATCCCGGACGATAAAGAATTGATGAGCAAAGTCAGCGAAAACTTCCCGGTTAGAGCTTGCGAGTACATGGCTGACAATCATCTTGGGGGACCCATCTTCAATTCCTATCTGTGGGGAAGCTTTCTCACATGGTATGCACCGCAGTATCCGGTGGTCGCCGACAGCCGCGTCGAGCTTTATGGAAACGACGTCCTCTCCAGGTATTTCGATGTGGTCGGAGGGAAAGAGCGATTGGAGTCTGAGCCAACGGTTGCGCGAGCCGGGATGCTGCTTATCGAGAAGCAATCTGCGATCGCGAGAGCGCTGGTGAAGTTTCCGGCGTTGAGCGCTCAATACAAGCTGGTCTACAGCGACGACATTGCCAGCGTGTATGTGCCGCAGCGAGCCGCTCAATAGATGGCTGGTGCGGCGTTCGAGGCGTTTTCCTTCGAGCATGTTTCCAAGCATACGTTCGTAGCGGCGGCGAGCCGCGTCCCTCAGGGGCTAAAGCCCTCATCCGTTCTGGCCGTTGCGGCGCGACTGGAAGCCGCGCTTTCAAATCGCCTTACCAGTTCCGGGCGAGAACGACCGCCAGATCGTCACGATAGATCAGGCGGAATCGGCGGTCGGTGAGGAGCATCGAGGCGATGGGATGCTTGCTCTTCACGAGCACGAGCCCGGCTTCATTGAGGATCGGGTCAGTCGTGTAGGAAGGGTCGGCTTCCTGCGTCTCGTAGTAGCGTTCGTCGGCGGCCTCGCCGTAGAGATCGGTGCGGCCGTCGATCGAGACCGGATACTGCGGCATGTAGAAGATGAGGAATCCGCCCCAGTCGAAGCTATTGTAGAGTGGGCCTCCGACGGGGTTGCGGCGGAGGAAGTTGACGGCATTGACCGGATATTCGCCGCTGATGGCGCGGTCGAGCGCGCGCTGGTTGAAGTCGGTATTGCGTACGGTCAGGAGCAACAGAGCGATGCTGGCAACCGTCACGCCCGCGCGTGCCGGGAGTTTGATCGTGTCGCGCTCGGCCTCAGGAGCAGGGAAGTCGGCGATGATCGCGGCTGCAACGACCGAGATGAACCAGGCGTCGCGCCAGGTGCGGAATGCAAAGACGCTGGCGAACATCAGCAGCGCCAACTTGAAGGGATCGATTTTCCTTTTCCAGCCGATTGCCAGGTAAGCCCCCACCGCCAGCAGCAACTCCACATACTGATTGAAAAACTCAAAGCTCAGCGCCTGCAGTTCGCGGATGATCTTGTACATGATCTTGGCCTGCGAGATGACGACCGCCTCCTGATACAGGTGGAACGAGTATGGTCCAATGCAGGTCGCGGCGATGCAGCAGGCCAGCACAATGAACGGCGTCGAGACAGCCATGGTTGGCGTATCCAGGAAGTCGGGGTACACACGCATCGAAATAGCGATCCGCTTCAGTAGGTTGATCCCGGCGAACATTCCGAGGACCGCTAGTCCATAGATGAACTGGATGTGGATGTTGGCCCAGAGCAGGAAAATCAGCGGCAGCCAGTAGAGAAGTTGTGTGCGTCCGGTGCGCTGCGCCTCAAAAAGCAACGTCAGCATCGTGGTGAACAGTATGACGGTGAAGAACACCGGGCGTGGCGCGATATTGAAGAGAAATGCGGCGCTGACGGTGATCGAGAGCGTCCAGGAAACCCAGAAGCGTCCGGAAATCGAGAACAACATCCGAAAGATTGACAGCGCGACGGCAATCGTGAGCGCCGTTCCAAACAGACCCATCCCGATGAAACTGAACCAGTCATAGGCGCGCGAAAGCAAGACTTCATAGCCCCAGCTATAGGCCATCCACGGCCGGTTCAGCGCGGTGTGAGAGAAGATGCCGGTGTGTGGGAAGGCGTGATTCTGCACGATCCAGTCACCGACGCTGAGATGCCACCACATATCCGGGTCCAGCACGGAGAGTTTGGTGACGAAGCACTCAGCGCCGACTCCGACGATAAGCGCCGTCAAAGCGAACATCTGCACGATACGGAGTTTCAGGATCGCTGCCAGTTCGCGGATTACGCTCATGCTCGGTTCGCTGGTGTTGTGCCGACCTTTGTCAGGCGAGTGCGAAAAGACTACTCCTTAAAGAAAAAAGACCCAAGAATCAGCTTGAGAGACTCACGCGCGCTGTCGGCCAAGGGGTCACCCAGGGAATTCGAGTCCGTCTGATGTTGAGGATTGGCCTCGTCCGAGAGGGAAACTGCAATCCTCAGCTCATAACAACGATCCTTCTGATACGTGCGGTACGTATATCCCGCTTGCATATGGCCATCCGCGGACTTTTTCGTGCGGGCGAACAGGAAGTCGGTGCCGTTGATGCGAACCAGCGATGAGTGAAGTGGAGCGCCGCGGGTGGCGGTTGCAGGGTCAACGCCCGCAAGACATTCCGCTACCGATGCCGCTCCGGGCATTGACCCTACCGAAAAGCCGGCAGCCTCGAGTTTGCCGTCGTCGGCTTGGATCGGGTACACGATGCAGACCAGTGCTGTGGAGAAGTCACAGACGGGCATGCCGCGTGGCCGTCCTTGTGTCGCACGGAGAATGCGCTCGCCAACCAGCAGCTGGTAATTCTCGGGATACATGAACTGGAATGTGCCATCGGAACTGGTGAAGTTCTCGAGCGACGGCGGACCTTGCGCTGACGCACACAACGAGCTCAGGAGAAGGAGGAGGGCAATCAATAATTTCGACATGAAAAACTCCGAACGGTGCGGACGTGCAAGCTTCCTGCCAAAATTCGGCGAGGCACAAGAGCGGAGATTTGAAGACGTTGCCGAAGTGGAACCTCGAATTGAACTGGTGGAAGCGAGAAAAAACGCGTGTTCGTGAGCGATATCACCCACAGACGAGGCTCGCTGTCAGGATTTTCCTAGAGGAGAACGATCCAAGATATCGAGTCTTGAGTGGAACGGACGGAGCCGATTCCGCGATTACATCGCCGGCTTATCGGTCTTTGTATTCGGCGGGATGCTCAGGTGCTTTTTGGCCTGCGCCATCATCTGCTCGACCTGAGCCTTCTTGGGGAAGTTCGGGTCGGCCTTCAACAAGGTCTGCCAAGTAGCGAGAGCGGCTTTGGCATCCATTTTTCCCAGCCACTCAAAGATGCCCAGATTGAACAGGACCTTGGAGTTTTTCGGGTCGATTGCAAGTGCGCGGTTCAAGGTTGCGATTCCCTTATCTACATCCCCCATCTTCACGTAGGCGAACGCCAGTTCGTTCATCGCTTCGGGCGCGGGTTTCAGCGCGATGGACTGTTCGTAATATTGCTGCGCGCTCTTGTATTGCTCGGCAGAGAGATACGCGTGGGCAATCTTGGCGAGAAGGTCGGCGTCTTTGGGATTCTTCTGCAGGTTGGCGAGTAAAGGAGCGACTTGCTTGTCGGCCATGCGTTTCATGTCGGCGGCGCTAGGCATTTGCGGAGTGGGAGCAACCTGTGGCGCTGGAGCCGATACGGATGCCGCGGGAAGCGACGGACTGGCCACCGCCGGCGCATGCAACAGGAAGCCTGCGACGACTCCCAGAAGCAGGCAAATCGCCGCCATGGTGTAGGCTTGGGCGTTGCTCCAGATGGTTGGCTGACGGTCGCTCATTGGTTCTCCTTACAACTCACTGCTTTGTTCTCCTCACAGCAACGGCGCGCAACGAGGTGGCTGCAACGGAGCGCAGCTTGTGACTCATGATTCTACACAGGGTCGTGCACGTCAGGTGCCAAAGGATGTGCTGGGCTTTGCGGGGATATTCTGCATTCTGAATGAGTTAGGAGAACCCGAGATGTTTCTGTCGATCGCCTGCCGAGAAAACGCGCTGAGGAGCCGGGGCATATTCCCCAGACTGCCGGGCGTGGTTTGGGTCTGCCTGAGGGCGAGCGCACGAGTAGATGTGATTTCAATCACACACGTCTGCAGTGCTCACGCGGCAGAATGCATGGCAAGGGCGGGGTTCAATTCAGACAAGGAGATTCGTGATGGGGGACACTCGAAGCGCCGGGCAGTGGACCAGCGTGCAAGCCTACGTGCTTTCCGTGATTTGCTTGCTGGTGGGAGTGGCCGTGGGATATCTCGCGCGAGGTTCGGCTCCGGCTCAGCCGTCACAAGCCGGACCAGCGCAATCTGAGTCGGCGCAAGCCGCTGCTCCGGGAAACGCTATGTCAGCCGCAGCCAATGCTGGGCCCACGCCGGAAGAGTTGCGGAAAATGGCCGATACACAGGCGCAGCCGCTATTGGCGCAGCTTACCAGCGATCCGAACAATGCCGACCTGCTTTACAAGGTCGGGAACCTGTACTACGACGCGCAGCAGTATCCCGAGGCTGTGAAGTACTACGAGCGCTCGCTCGCCATCAATCCAAAAGAGACAGACGTCCGCACCGACCTGGCGACCGCGTATCACTTGATGGGGCAGCCGGACCGCGCGATCCAGGAATACGACGCGGTTCTGAAGATCGATGGCAAGCACGCCAACGCGCTCTTTAACGAGGGCATGGTGAAATGGCAGGACAAGATGGATCTGAACGGAGCGATCACGGCCTGGAAACGCCTGCTCGAAACGAATCCGAACTATCCGCAGCGCGACCGCGTCGAGCAGCTGATCGCCCGTGCGCAGGAGCATATGAACATCAAGCCGGGAGCAAAGGCGCAGGCTCTCGATAGCCCGAAATAGGGGATTCGAGGATATGACGACCGAAAGCCAGGCAGTCGAGACAGCGGCGGCGAAGCCGAGTCGCCGGATTCTTCGCGTGGCCAGCGCCGTCCTGATTCCGCTGATAGTGCTCGCGTTGGTTGAAGGCACTCTTCGGTTGGCTGGAGTCGGATTCAGCACAAATCTTCTTGTCCCCTGCACTGTCAAAGGCGCGTCCGCTTCCTGCTACAACTTATTCTTTGCGACGCCGTACTTTCCCGCCGGGATGGTGCAGACGCCGCGTCTCTATAGCATCCCGACGGTGAAGCCGCCCGGAACATTCCGGATTTTCGTTCTTGGAGA
>Ga0335078_10003888_pt1 | contig 22198 bp, 16 predicted proteins | sample Lox_Sample_32_FD_206711 | JGI IMG/M metagenome (GOLD analysis project Ga0335078, IMG submission 206711) | Soil microbial communities from Loxahatchee National Wildlife Refuge, Florida, United States - Lox_Sample_3.2 | ecosystem: Environmental > Terrestrial > Soil > Wetlands | place: USA... | reverse complement strand
GGCGTCGGAAAGCAGAATACGAGGGACTCTAATCGAAGAGACCTCGCAAACCGGAAGAGCGCTGGTGAACCTGCGCGAAATGCTGCTGCGGGGCGACTTTCGTCCCGGCGAGCGAATCTCGGAGCTCCCGCTGGTGGCGCGTCTGGGCGTCTCCCGAACCCCGATCCGCCTGGCGCTCGATCGCCTCGCCAACGAAGGATTGTTGGAGACTTCGCCCACCGGCGGTTTCACGGTACGCGAATTCACCGTGGCCGACATTTGGGATGCCATCGAAATGCGCGGGGTACTCGAAGGCACGGCGGCCCGGCTCGCCGCGGAGCGCCTCACGTCAGATGACGATCTGAACCCGCTGCGCCAGTGCCGCGATGAGATGGCATCGATCGGCCCCGCGCCGAACATCGAGTTGTTCGTGCAATATCTGGAATTGAACGAGGCCTTCCACGCCGCCGTGGTCGACTTGGCCAAGAGCCCCATGCTGCGCCGCACGTTGGAGCGGGTCTTGTCGCTTCCGTTTGCCGGGCCGAGCGCGCTGGTGTTCGCGCCTACCCTGCTGCCGCGTTCGACGGAAATGCTGGTCCTCGGCCAAGAGCACCATTGCGCCATTGTTGAATCCATTGAACACCGCCAGGGCACGCGGGCCGAAAGCCTGGCGCGCGAGCATTCGCGCCTGGCCCGCCGCAACCTCGAGCTGGCGCTGGCCCACCAGGAACTCTTCAGCACCGTGCCGGGTGCGTCGCTCGTGCGCGTGGTTTGAGACACCGCGCCTGGCGTGCTAAGATCCTTCGGGAGTAAGGGCCCTACCGAACATGAATCCACTTGTGAAGCTGAGCGTGCAGGATGGTGTTGCGGTCATCACCGTCGATAATCCACCGGTGAACGCGCTGAGTCCGGGTGTACCGGACGGAATTGCCGCGGCTCTCGAAGCGGCTGAGCACGATTCGGCCGTACGCGCGATTATCCTGATCGGAGCAGGACGGACCTTCATCGCCGGAGCCGACATCAAGGAGCTCGAGGAAGCCGCGGCGGGGCGGGGCTCCGAAGGACCCAATCTGCACTGGCCGCTCGCGAAAATCGAGGATTGCTCCAAACCTGTAGTCATGGCGATCCATGGCACGGCTTTGGGAGGCGGGCTGGAAGTGGCTATGGCGGGACACTATCGCGTGGCCAGCCCCGACGCACAGGTGGGTCAGCCGGAAGTCAACCTCGGCATCATTCCCGGGGCCGAGGGAACGCAGCGGTTGCCACGTTTAGTGGGCATCGCCGCCGCCGTGGACCTGTGCGTCTCCGGCAAGCCGATTCGCGCGCCTGAGGCGCTGGGGTTGGGACTGATCGATCGCATCGTCGAAGGCGACTTGCTGGCCGGGGCCGCCGCCTTCGCCCGCGAGACGACAAGCCGGGGCGGGCCGCATCCGAAAACGCGCGAGCGAAACGCGAAGCTGGCCTCAGCCGCCGCCAACGCTCCCATCTTCGCGGCGGGGCGCGAGCAGGCCCGGAAGACCCGCCGGAATATGACCGCGCCGCTGCAAGTGATCGAAGCCATCGAAGCGGCCGCGACGTTGCCTTTTGACGAAGGCTGCCGCAAAGAGCGGGAACTTGTCCGCCAGTGCTTGGCCTCCGATCAGGCCCGCGCGCTGATCCACGCCTTTTTCGCCGAGCGCGCTGTGTCGAAGATTCCGGACGTGCCCAAAGAGACGCCCGTTTTGCCCATCCGGCAGGCGGCCATTATCGGAGCCGGAACCATGGGCGGCGGCATCGCCATGGCGCTGGCCAATGCGGGTATCCCCGTTCTGCTCAAAGACACCGATCAAGCGGCGCTCGATCGCGGCCTGGCGACCATCCGCAAGAATTACGAAGGCTCCGTGAAGAAGGGCCGTTTCTCGCAAGAGGTGATGGACCAGCGGATGGCGGTGATCCGCCCGCAGCTTTCTTACGACGGCCTGGACTCCGCCGACCTCATCATCGAAGCCGTGTTCGAGAACATGGCGCTCAAGAAACAGGTGTTCGCCGAACTGGATCGCGTCGCCAAACCGGCTTGCGTGCTGGCGTCCAACACCTCGACGCTCGATATCGACCAGATCGCCGCGTCGACGTCGCGTCCGCACATGGTGATCGGGCTGCATTTCTTCAGCCCGGCGCACGTGATGCGGCTGCTCGAAATCGTGCGCGGCAAAGCCACCAGTAAAGAGGTGATCGCCACAGCCATGGCGCTCGCCAAGACCTTGCGCAAAGTCGGCGTGCTGGTGGGGAACTGCTGGGGATTCGTGGGCAATCGCATGATGCTGCCCTATATGCGGGAGGCGCAGTTCCTGGTGGAAGAAGGCGCAACGCCCGAGCAGGTGGATCAGGCCCTCTACGACTGGGGCATGGCGATGGGTATTTTCGCTGTCGACGATATGGGCGGCATCGACGTGCAGTGGCGCGTCCGCCAGGAGCACCCGGAAGATCCGAAACTCCGCCGGCCGCTGGTGCTCGACAAGCTCTATCACAGGGGCCGCCTCGGCCAGAAGACCGGCGCCGGCTGGTACCGCTACGACGAGAATCGCAAGGCCACTCCGGACCCCGAGGTGGCCGCCCTCATCGAACAGACCGCGCGCGAGGCGGGCATCGCGCGCCGCACGATTGGCGCGGAGGAGATCATCGAGCGCTCGATCTACATCATGATCAACGAAGGCGCGCGCATTCTGGAAGAGGGATACGCGCTGCGCGCTTCCGACATCGACACGGTCTACCTGGCCGGCTACGGTTTTCCCGCTTATCACGGCGGCCCCATGTGGTTCGCCGACACCGTAGGCCTCGACAAGATCCACCGCCGGATTCAGGAATTTCATCGCGCGCACGGCGAGCAGTGGAAACCGGCCCCGCTGCTGGAGCGATTGGCGCAAGCGGGTGAGACCTTCGCCAGCCTGGACGAGGCGAAAAAAGAGAGTGTGGCGGTCCGCTGAACGCCGCGAAGCGCTTTTGCCAGGTTTCGACTCGGCGATAGGGTACGCTCAAGCAGCGCGCAGCGAGGCAGCCTCGCGCCGCGCTGGTAGAGGAGATGTACTAGCCGTCGCCGCGCGCCACGGCGTCGGGCAATTAACGGTGCCGCCTGCCTCACGGATGGAGCGAAGCTGCCGATGAGAAACGAAGGTGCGCGAATTCGGCATTGATCACGGTAAAATTACGAACAGCAGTCCGAAGATTGTGTTTGGAAGTACCCAACCAGACAGGAGGCGCTTGAAAAGGGCGAAGTCGCCGGAGGATTTGCTGCAGGAAGAACTCTTCCCGAGCGGTTTGAAGAGGCGGAGGCGTCGTGAGCCGTTTCTTCCTCCCGAGGACAACACACCCGAAGGGCTGAAGGCCCTCATCGAGGCGAACCGGGCTTACCGTGCGGCCGAGTGGCCACGACCTTACAACCGCACCGCTCATCGCCTTCACCTGGGCGACGCTCGCGACCTATCGTGGGTCGCCGATGCTTCGGTTCAGTTGGTCGTTACGTCGCCCCCCTATTGGACGCTGAAGGAATACGCGCCCGGCAATCTCAATCAAATGGGCCACCTCGATGATTACGAGCACTTCCTTGCAGAACTCGACAAGGTATGGCGTGAGTGCGAACGCGTTCTCGTGGGCGGCGGCAGGATCTGCTGTGTTGTCGGTGATGTTTGCATCCCACGCAAACAGGCGGGCCGTCACTACCTGGTTCCACTCCATTCGGACATTCAGGTGCGAGCCCGCAGTCTCGGCCTAGACTGCTTGCAGCCGATTCTGTGGCACAAGATCGCCAATGGAGCCACTGAGGCCGCGGGGAATGGCGCCGGCTTCTACGGAAAACCGTACCAACCGGGCGGCATCATCAAGAACGATATCGAATACATCCTGTTTCTGCGCAAGGGCGGTGAATACCGGTCGGTCCCGACGTTGCAGAAGGCCCTCTCGATGTTAACGAGAGATGAAATGAAGAATTGGCAACGGTCGATTTGGACTGATCTCCGCGGCGCTTCTACCCGCGACGGCCACCCGGCGCCATACCCAATCGAGCTAGCCGAGCGCCTGATCAAACTATTTTCCTTTGCTGGAGACACCGTACTCGACCCATTCGCCGGGACTGGCTCGACATCTCAGGCTGCTATCATGGCAGGCAGAAATTCAATTGCGAATGAAATTGAATCTGCATATGTTGAGATCGCTCGACAACGAATTTTAAGAACCGCCCGACAGTATCGTGCTGTCGGCGCGGTTCAAGCCGAGGTCTTGTTTGACCCAGACGCCAGGAATACTCGAGTATCGGCTACTGACCGAGTTCCGACGGCTGTTTGAAGGCAAAATCTACAAACATCGCGCATCCAATCAAGGTGACTTCGTGGCCATGCAACTCTACGAAGACCTCATCGCCATCCGTCGTTCATCAAAGCTGATCGGCGCGGCGATTGAACGCAAGGATCGAGTTCTCAATGTCCAAAATAAGCGTCGGGGTGTATCGCGAGGCGCGGTGACGGCACTTTCGGAGAAATCATTCCCGGCGAAACCGCTATCGCCGATCGCGGCTACCTGGTATCGAGAGGACCGGTTGCCACGGTAGAGATCGGCGTCGAAGTCAAGATTTTGGCGAAGGCAATGATCAAACAGATCGATCGGGTCATTAACGATCTTCGCAATCAGGCGGCTCAGTTCAAGCGTGGAGGCGGAGATCCAATTACTATTGGAATCGTTGGAATCAATCAGGCTCGGGGCGTTGTGGGCTATGAAGGTGATCGAGCTTTTCCCACAACCGGCAAAGCTGGCTTCTTGCATCCTTATCAAGAAGCGCCTGAGGCCGAGCGCCGCCTATACGATCAAGCTCGGCCGGAATTTGATGAATTCGTAATACTGCGATTCGAGGCGACGAACGCCCCGCCCTATCCTTTCGAGTGGGTAGACTATCGCGGAACCCGACAGGACTACGCCGCAGCGCTTTCTCGAGTCAGCGCTCGATATCAACAGCGATTCTAATTTTTGGAGGACCGCTCCGCTAACGAGCTGATGTATACTGGCCCTGTTCCGGAGGAGGAATTCATGTCACGCAAGGTATTGTTCATTGCGGCCTTCGTCGCGCCGTTGTTGATCGCGCAGCCGCCCGGCAAGAAGGGCGGGCCGCCGATGCTGATGACGCAGCAGGTCAAAACCGGCCTCTATATGATCACGGGCGCGGGGGCGAACACCGAGGTCCGTGTGACCAACGACGGTCTGATCGTGGTGGATGGCAAGCTTCCCGGCGACGAGAATTACAACGCGCTGATGGAGCAGATCAAGATGATCTCCAGCCAGCCGATCAAGTACCTCATCGTCACGCATCACCACGCCGATCACAGCGGCAACAACAACAAGTTTCTGGCGGCCGGCGTACAGATCGTGGCGCAGGAGAATCTCAACAAGAACCTCGCGAGCTATCAGCAGACTCCTAAGCCGGCCGATGCCACCATCACGTACGACAAGGAACACACCATCAAACTCGGAGGCGTCGAGGCGCGGCTTTTCCATTTCGGCCGGGCGCACACCAGCGACGACACGATTGTTTATTTCCCGGATCTCAAAGTGGTCTGCGTCAGTGATGTAGTCACTACCGGAATGACCGGGCCGCTCGCCGATTATGCGGGCGGTGGCAGCTTCGCGGAGTGGCCAAAGGTGCTGGACGGCATTCTCAAGTTGGACTTCGATACCGCCATCGCCGGAAATGGACAACCATTGACCAAGGCGGATATCCAGGAGTACAAGACCAAGATCGACACTTTTCTGACGCGCGCGAGGGAACTCGTTCGTCAGGGAGTGCCGAAGGAACAACTAATGGCTCAGATCAAGACCGACGATCTGGGATGGAAGCCGAGGGTTCCGAACCCCGATCCATTCTACGCGGAACTTAGCAAGTAGCAGTTACTTGCGCGAGTCTTTTCCCACTATGTGGGAGACATCCTGGTTGTTCTCGTTACAGATGTACTCCATGATCTCGGCGCCTGGATCGAGCGGAAAATGGCCGTACATCGTAAATGGCTTGGTATATGCGCCAGGGTCGTCTATCGTAACTTCCTCTTCGATGTGACCTAAGTCCGGACGCCGGTAGCGCTCGGTGATATGCAGTTGGCTGGTGTGCGGATGGCCGGCAAAATCGAACCAGAACTTATCGTTGAACCCGACGGTATCCACGACGAGTGTGTCGCCTTCCCACTTGCCGATCGAATCGCCGTACCAGGTCGGGTCCAAGTCTTTCGGATGACTGCGTCCGTCGAGGAAGATCTGGCGGTAGCTGTGGATGTTCCCCTCGAACAGGATCACCATCAACTTATCGGTATGCACGATCTTCAGCGGATACGGTGGAAGGCGCGGCACGCCGGTCGGTAGGCAGTTCGCTTCGGGGTCTTCCTTGGACAGTCGCTTCTTCGTTAGTTCGGCTGCCCACGGTTGTAATGGAAGAACCTCGCCGGGCTTCAAAGCGCTGCTGATGTCATAGATGAAGTGACGATCGGGATTCCAGACGCCGGAAAAGTCGGGCTTGCCGTCCTTGGTGCGAGGGGTGGGCCCTTTCGGCGGAGGTGACTTCGGATCGACGCCGCCACCCGTGAGCACCGATTCACCCTGCGCGCCAGCAGACGGGGCAGCAAAGACACATAATGCGACAGCCGCAACAGCTCGTAAAAAGTACCTGTTTTGAGAAGCTATGTGGGGCCGGCCCTTCCGGGCCGCCGCCGAGCTTCGGCTCGGCGCGTCGGGCAAAGCCCGGCGTCGCCTGCGCAGGCGGGGCCCGGCCCCACACGGATAAGCCGCCAGCAACGGCGGGCTGCCACGGATGTTGGCCGCTATCCTGGCGTCAGGGTTTTGTCTGCGACAGACGGCGCCGGGCAGAAGCCCGGCGGCGGGCCGGAAGGCCCGACCCCACAAGGCAAGCCACGATAGGGCCAGGGCTTCTGCCCCGCTGTCATCAGGAGTCTCATCGCAGTTTGCTACGCGCATTTGCTACTGACAGCCGTTCAGGCCCTTCGTCAAGCAAATGGACGACGTCGGAGGTGGCGGCACCTTCATTCCCCGCTCCGTCATCAGCTTGACCAGCAGCTTCTCGGCCTCCGGATGGGCTATGGCCGATTGCACGCCCACACGCACCAGGCCGCGCGCCCAATCGAGCGGAATCCAGGTCATGCCCTTCATGGCGCCGTTGACCGTGTCGCGGCTTCCCATATCATGCGCTTCCAGGTTGGCGCCGCGATCCACCAGAAGTTGAATCACGTCCGTCCGGCCTTTGTGAGCCGCGCCGTGCAGCGCCGTGCGTCCCTGGTCGTCGGCGATGTTCGGATCGATTCCCAAGTCGAGGCACATCTTCACGGCTTCCAGGCTGTCCTTGGGCGACCATTCAAACGTGACGCCTTCCACCCATCCGATTCCCGCGGCCACTGCCAGCGCGGAATCGTTGTGCGCGGTCATGATCTTGGGATCGGCGCCGTGGTCGAGCAGCAGTTTCATTAACTCGAGATCGCCTGATTGCGCGGCGCGCAGGAACGCGGTCGCCCCGTCTTCGTACAGCCATTGCATGGTGAAGTTGGTGCGCGTTTCCGTGGTATCGCCTTTGCATTCCTTCTCGGTCGACTTTTCACCGCAAATGCGCGCGTTCACATTCGCGCCTTTGGCAATCAGCAGCTTGATGAAATCGAAGTGATCCATATCCGGCCTTCGCACCGGATAATCGCCGCTTTCGATGTTACGGTTGTCGGTGGCCAGATAGAGCGGCGTCCAACCGCCTTTGTTGGCCTGGTTCGGGTTGGCACCGTGGTCCAGCAGATACGCCGCCAGCTTGTAGTGCTTGTTTTGGGTGGCGGTAAGCAGCGCGGTCCATCCGTATTTGGTCTGCTGGTTGACATCGGCCCCTGCGTCCAGCAACATGCGCGCGCAGTCGAAGCAGTCCTCGCGCGCCGCGAATACCAGGGGCGTCAGGCCGCCGCCATCCTTGACCTGCGGGCCGCGCCCAAAGAACGACGCGAACTCCGCAATATCGCTGGCCGTCAGCGACGCCACGTCGATTCCATTGGCCTTGGCCACTTCAGCAACTTCCGGCGGAATGGCGGGACGCGCGCCGGCCGGGCCTCCTGGCCCTCCACGACCCGCGCCCGCGCGGCTCCGAATACCGCCCGCGCCCTGCGCCGAGTTTCGCCGCGCCTGCACGCTGGGAGCGATATTCAACCGCGAGTTGCGGCTATCGGGATTGGTCTCCGCGCTGACACTCGCGCCGTGGTCAATCAGAAGCTTCACCGCCGCGGGATGCACTTGCTCCACGGCCCACATCAAAGCCGTTGTTCCGCGCAATTCTTCTTTCGCGTTGACATCCGCCTTGCGATCGAGCAGCGCCTGAATCGCCTCCACGCTGCCGTTGCGCGCGGCGAACATGAGCGGCGTCTCACCCTGCGGATCGCGCTCATTGGGATCGGCCCCGGCCTTCAGGAGTTTCGCGATGATCACGGCGTTGCCGTCCACGGCCGCCAGGCGTAATGGCGTGACGCCGTCCTGGTTGGCAGCCTTCACGTTCGCTCCGGCCGCAATGAGCTGGTCGACCATCTGCGGGTCATTGCGGTAGACCGCCCAGTGGATCGCGGTTGCGCCATCCGCCTGCGGCGCATTCACATCGGCTTTTTTCTGAAGCAGGGACGCGACGGCGCCCTGGTCGCCTGCCATGGCCGCGTCGGCCACCGGGCTATTCGCCGCTCCCAGAATCGAGAGGCAGACTCCGAGCGCTGTGGTGCAACCTGCGATTGCATAACTCACGCGCATCCCTTGTGCTCCTCTCGCAATCGGTTGTTAGGCCAAGCCGGGCAATCGTCCGCTGCTGTCGCCAATGCTGTCCTGGTGGACGCCGTAGAAATCGAGAATGCTCAGCAGCAGATTACTCGACGTGATCGTCTTGGTCGGGAATGCCAGGTGGCGGCCGCCTTTGAGCTGCCCCGAAGCGCCTCCCACCAGGATGTGCGGCACATCGTAATGCAGGTGCTGGTTAGAATCGCCCATGTTGGTGCCGTAGAGCACCAGCGAATGATCCAGCAGCGTGCCATCGCCATCGGGCGTGTTCTTGAGCTTGTCGATGAAATACGCCAGGCACTTCACGTGATACTGATTGAGCTTGGAATATTCCGCAATGCGATCGGGATTTTCGGCGTGGTGCGAGCCGCCGTGGAAGCTCAAGCTGGGAACGTCGCTCGCGGGATAGGCCCGGCCCGTCAGGTCGCGCGCGAAAAGCACCGTAGAAACGCGCGTGATGTCCGCCTTGAACGCCAGCGTCTGCAAGTCGAAGTGCAGCTTTACGTGTTCGTCGAATGCTTCGGGAATGCCCGTAGGAACCACCACTCCTTCATTCGACACCGCGCCGGTGGCCTTCTTGGCAATCTCCAGGCGCCGCTCCAGCTCGCGTATATCGTCGGTGTATTCGTCCAGCTTGGCCCGGTCGCCGGCGCTGAGATCCTTTTTGAACCGCGCCAGGCTCTGTGTAATCGAATCGAGAATGCTGCGGTCCTGCTCCCGCCGCGCGGCCCGCTCCTCCGGCGTCCGCGCCTGCGCATCGCCGAAAAGCTTTTCGAATACGGTTTGCGGGTTCAACTCCATGGGAAGCGGCTGCGTGGGCGAACTCCACGAGATGGAGTTGGTGTACGCGCAGCTATAGCCTTCGCCGCAATTGCTCGAATTCGCGCCCGGGTCTTCGATGGCGAGCTGCAGCGAGGGCACCAGGGTCTCCTGCCCGATCTTCTGGGCGATGAGCTGATCGATCGTGGTGCCATCCTGGATATCCGCGCCGGTTGTCTTCTTGGGCTTGTCACCGCAGAGGTACGCTGCGGCCACCCAATGGTCGGCCCCTGTGACTCCGGGGGGCGGCTCGGCGGATTTGGACCACAGCCCGCTCATGATCACCGTCTGATCCTTGAACGGCTCCAGCGGCTTCATGATGAAGGGAAACTTGCCCGCTTCGAGTACTGGCTTCTCGGGAATCCAGTATCCGGGCGCCATGCCGTGCGGAACGAAAATGCCGGTAAATCGCGTCTTGGGAACCGCCGCCGTCTTCGCCAGCGGGGTTTGAGCGGGGAGCATGGAGTCCAACAAAGGCAGTGCCAGGGCCACCCCGGCGCCTCGCAGCACGGTGCGCCGCGAGATGTGCTTCTTGGTAATCAACATGGTTTGCCTATTTGATTCTATACCTCCGGTCCGCGGTGCATGGCCCTATCGGGCTGCCCGCAACTCGCTGGCCGGACTATTGGCGCTCACCTGCACCTTTTCGTTCATTTGAAAAGGCGCGCTCTTCACCACACCCAGCACCAATGACGCGAACCGGTACTGGTCTTTCCCTGCGTCGTGCACGATGGAGCGCACGAGAGGCATATCGTAGTATTCCGTACCCCGCCCCAGCGCGTAGATCAACAACTTCTCTGTAACCACGCGCACAAATTGCGGCGAGTACTTCACCAGCGCATTGCGCAGGCCCGTGACGCCATCCATCTTGGTGCCATCCACCAGCACGCCGGCGGCATTGATGGGGCTGCCGTCATCCGTGGTCCGGTAATGCCCCACGGCGTCGAAATTTTCGAGCGCGAAGCCGATCGGGTCCATGATCTTGTGGCAACTGGCGCACGGTTCCACCTTGCGGTGCAGCTCCATCTGTTCGCGCATGGTCGGCTTGCGCCCGCCGTGGACGTCGGTAGCGCTGGGCGGAAGCGGCGGCACATTGGGCGGCGGCGAAGGCGGTTCCACGCCCAGAAACACCTGCATCACCGTCTTGCCGCGTTGCACCGCGGAGGTCCGGCCCGGCTGCGACGACACCGTCAATATCGACGCCTTACCCAACAGGCCGCGCCGCATGTCGAACTCCGGACCCAGCGTGATGCGCCGGAAGTTGCTTCCGTAAACGTTGGGAATTCCGTAGTGCTTCGCCAGGCGCTCGTTCACGAACGTGTAGTTGGCATCCAGCAAATCGGTGACGGGACGGTCTTCATGCACGACGCTGTCCACGAAAAGCTCGGTTTCCTTGCGCATGGCCTGCCGCAGGTTGTCGTCGAAGTCGGGGAACTCCGCCGTCACCGGCACTTGGGTTTTCAGAGCGCGCAACTGTAGCCATTGCCCGGCGAAATTCAGCACCAGTTGATCGGAGCGGCGGTCCGCCAGCATGCGCCGGACCTGCTCCTCCAATACTGACGGCTCATGCAGCTTGTTCTCCGCCGCCACTTTCAACAATTGGTCGTCGGGAATGCTGCTCCAGAGGAAGAACGAAAGCCGCGAAGCCAGTTCCAGATCGGTAATCCGATAGGGTCTTCCAGCGGCAGCATTGGCCGGCTCGGTTTCCTTGCGGAACACAAATTCGGGGTCCACCAGGATGCGGCGCAGTGCCATTTCGATGCCGGAATCAAAGTTGGCGCCCTTGCGCCCCTGCTGGTAGAAACTCATCAGCGTCTCGGTATCCTGCGCGGTCACCGGACGCCGGTAGGCCCTTCGCGCCAGAGTGTCGACGATCTGTCTGGCACAGGCCGTCTCCTCGGCTGCGCTTGCCGGGTGGCACACAAAAATCCGGCGCCGGCTGGCGGTGTCGCTGGCGCCTTTGGGATCGTAGGGCCCGTCGATCCGAATCTTGCCGATATGCGGGAAGAATTTAAATCCGGGAAGGCCGCCGGTCTCGATCGTGCTGCGTAAGAAGTGCTGGTCCAGATCGTTGCCCGGCGCGTAGTTGGTAGCCAGGAACGTCACGCCGACGGTGTGTAAACCGGCCTTCGCCGCGAACTTGAGGTTGAACGTGCCGTCTTCGCGGGTCCGCTCTTTATCCCAATCGAAAACCTTGAGCCGTTGGCCGTCCACCAGGAACTCGAGTTTCTCTCCCAGAATTTCGCCGAACGGGTTGGTGTCGCCCATGTTCCCCTTGCTGATGGGAGTGATCTTGATGGCATACTCGCCATCGGCCGGGAACTCGTACTTTGCCAGCATGCCGCCGCGGGTCCCGAACGGCAGGCCGTCGATGTGATAGTCCTGCGAAGTATCCTCTGCTACGCGAAAGGTGGCTTGCGTAGGGGCGGTGATGTCGCCGATAGCCAGGCGGCTGATTTTCCCGGCCGCGGATACATAACCTTCCAGCAGCGCCGGCGAGAGCGAGAGCGCCGCGGCCACATTGTCGAAACCGCGCGTCGAATCGTCCGATGGCAGAAACGCGCCGGGATCGACCTCCAGCGCGAGTAAATCGCGGACGGCATTCTGATATTCCGTGCGGTTCAGGCGATGCACGCCCGGCGGCGGAACGGTTTCGACCGCATTTCGATCGAGCTCATTCTCCAGCCACTCGATGGCCGCTTCCAGCGTGGCAGCGTCCGGCCGCGGCATGCCGGCCTTGGGCATCATGCCCGAGCGGAGCATGCGAACCACTTTTTCCAGCGTTTCCGCGTTTTCGCCGATGTGCGTCAGGTCGACCTTCTGTAGCGACAAGCCGCCGGTCTTCAATCTATCGCTGTGGCAAACCACGCAGTACCGGTCGAGCAACGCTCGCTCCGAAGCCGCCGTGGGCGCAGTTGGAGCAGGCGCCGGGCGGTCCTGGCCATACAGTAGTCCGCCTGCCGATAGCGACACGACGCAAACAATGATAGTGGGTAGCGAGTTTTTCGTCATCGATCGCCCCGCTTACGAGGATGCCCGTATCGGACACTGTTCGGTTTGCGCCACGCAACCCTCATCGCCGATACCCGAAGCGGCCAAACTCGGGATGGTTTTCGTACTCTTTTTCGGGCTCCGAAAAATCCCTTAAGGCCACTCGCTTTCGCAGCTTATCGAACCGGGCCGCAGTCCCGCAAGACCTCAATGGGGCTAGGTGCCTGGAGCCGCTCTTTTATCGACCACCACGCTTATGTGGGGTATCCGTGGAATTACTATGCGCCGTTATCTGAGCGCCGTTAACCAAAATTCGCCTTGATCTAAGCGTTCCAGTACCAGGACAATGCCGCTTTGCCGCTGCTTTCTCGCAAAAAGACATCGGAGGAGAAGAGGCTGACTGCGCCCGTCGTTCGTTTGTCGAAGTTGCCACCGTTTCAGATGGCAGCGCTCAAGCTGTTGAATATTTCCAGCGCCAGCGATTCGGCGGTCGAGCACTACGAAGAGGCCTTCCGTTCCGATCCGGCACTATCGGCGGACCTTCTGCTGGTGGCCAACTCGGCCGAATTCGGCTTGCGTTCCCGGATCGCCACTATCCAGCACGCCATCTCGTATCTCGGCCTGGAACGGGTGCAGTCGCTGGCCTCCACCATCGCGCTGGGATATTACGTTCGTAACATGCCGCGCCATCCGTACATGGGGACCATCTGGCGGCACAGCATTGCGACGGCCGTGATTGCCGAGTTACTGGGCGGCATCTATAAAATCCAGGGCCTCTACACGGCGGGCTTGACGCACGACCTGGGACGGCTGGCGATGCTCTTCAGTCTCGGCCCGGAGTACCCCGCAGCCATGGATCGCGAGTTCGCCAACATCGGGGAGTCCAACGAACTGGAAAAGAGCCTGTTTGCCGTCAGCCATTGCGAAGCCGGCACCTCGCTGGCGGAAGGCTGGAATTTCCCGCCGACTCTGGTGCGCGCGATGTCCGACCATCACAAGCCCGACGTGGCGGAAAAGGACGGGGAACCGTTTGTCGTCCAACTCGCCTGCCAGTTGGCCGATTCCTTGAACTTTCCGGAGGTGCGCCGGCAGGACTCCCAAACGATTGCCCTCTGGCCCGAACGTCTTCACGGCAAGCCGGAACTGGCTCCCGAACGCCTGACCGAACTCATCAAAAAGGGTCTGACCCTCGTCAAGTAAGCCCGTTTCGGGCCGCATTGCCTGTTACAATCTGATCCATGCAAGGCAACCCGAAAGTTATTGCGGCGCTCAATGAAGCGCTCAAGGAAGAGTTGACCGCCATCAGCCAATACTTCCTGCACGCCGAGATGTGCGAGAACTGGCACTACGCCCGATTAGGCGAGTTCATCAAGAAGCAATCGATCGACGAGATGAAGCACGCGGAATCGATCATCGAGCGCATCCTTTTCCTGGACGGCGTGCCCAATCTGACGGAGCTGCTACACCTGAACGTGGGCCAGACCGTCAAAGATCAACTGGCGAATGATCTGAAGCTGGAGCTCAATGCCGTTGCCATGTACAACCGCTCGGTGGCTACGGCGCGGGATGCCGGCGATAACGCGTCGCGCGAGCTGTTCGAGCGCCTCTTGAAGGACGAAGAAGAGCATGTGGATTGGCTCGAGGCCCAGACTCATCAAATCAAGGAAATCGGCTACGAGCGTTATCTGATGCAGCAGGTCCGCAAAGACGACGACGATTAGGGCCGTGCCGATCAGCTCACGCTCGGTTGAAGACGCACCTGCAACCTCCGCTCCCTTACGGTCGCGGCTCAGTAAGGCGCGAATCTTGCTACCGAGCCGCGACCCTAAGGGAGTGTCCTCATGGCCCTGCGGGCCACCCGCCGGCTTTCCAGCCGGCGCGCCGAGCGGAAGCTCGGCGGCGGCCCGGAAGGGCCGACCCCACGAACGTGTCTTCAATGGAGCGGGGGTTCCCTTACACAGTTCCTCTACAGTCGCGGTTCAGGTTCAGCACCGACCCGGGTGGACGTCGAGGGCCTAGCGCCGCCGATGCCGCCCATCCTGGAACTGCGCAATCTGGTGAAACACTATCCGGGCCAGCGCGCCGTGGATGGCATTTCGCTCTCGATCGATGCGGGCAGTTTCTTCTCGCTGCTCGGCCCTTCCGGCTGCGGCAAAACCACAACCCTCCGCCTGATCGCCGGCTTCGAGAAGCCCACCGCGGGCGACGTGCTGCTGAAAGGCGAGTGCGTCAACAGCCGCAAACCCTACGAGCGCAATGTCAGCACGGTGTTTCAGAACTACGCTCTGTTTCCGCACCTCAGCGCGCACGACAACGTGGCCTTCGGTCTGAAGCGCCGCCGCGCGCAGGATATCGCCCGCCGCGTGCGTGCGGTTCTCGACTTGGTGAGCTTGGATGGAAAAGGGGCCCGCCGGCCCGCGCAGCTTTCCGGAGGCGAGCGCCAGCGTGTCGCCCTGGCACGCTCGCTGGTGCTCGAACCGGACGTTCTGCTGCTCGATGAGCCCCTGGCTGCGCTCGATCCGAAGCTTCGCCAGCAGATGCGGCTGGAGCTGAAAGCACTCGAGCGCCGTGTGGGCATTACGTTTCTGTTCGTCACGCACGATCAAGAAGAGGCGCTCTCGCTTTCCGACCGGCTCGCCGTCATGAACGGTGGCCGCATCGAGCAGATCGGCACGCCCGAGGAAGTCTACCTCCGGCCGCGCAGCCGGTTTGTGGCAGGCTTCCTGGGCCAGGTGAATTGGATCGGCGAGGTGGGCGTGCGTCCCGAAGCCACGCGGCTGGCGCGCGCGGCTCCATCAAAAGGCGGGATTCCGGCGGTGGTCACGGGCTCCGTGTTCCTGGGTGACCGCATCCAAGTGCTCGCAAGGCTACAGAGTGGCGAAGAGGTGGTTGCCCAGATGCCCCGCGGTCCGGAAGTCTTCCAGGCGGGCGATACCATTCAGGTCTTATGGAACGCCGCGGACGAAATGCACTTCTCTTAGGCACTCGTGACCGAGCCGCGACCGTGCGGGCGCCCGGGCACAGCGGCCGCATGCGGCAGAACCTGACAAGCGCCAAGAACCGAACCCCGCTTGCTGACGCGCGCGGCTCAGAAACGCCGATCGAGTTTGCATGCCGTTACCGCGCGCCGCTCACGCCTGCCAGCAAGAACACCAGCGAAGCGTTCCAGTTGATGGCGATTTCATTCGTCGCGTAGCTTCCCTGTTGATCCAGGTAGATCTTGGCGGGCGGCATATCGGGCAGCGCCTTCGAAGCGTCGTCCTGGCGGTGGCTATTGGGACCGCCCGCCAACAACCCAGGCCAAGGTTGGTCATACAAGCCGCTGCCACTAGGACGATGGTGCGGATGCCGGACCGGGTTCTCACCCAGCCGCGTGACGAACGACAGCGAGAACGTATTGCGGCCGAGCAGGTAGTGCAGATTATCCAGCGCCGCGGCGACGTAGCGACGGTCCGGATGAAACGCGTTCGCCACGAGCAGTTGCGTCCCATAATTTGCGGCGACACCGTTCGAGCCCCAAACGTAATCTGCCGCGGTCAGGCTCACGTGATAACCGTTGTGGGCCGTGCGAGCGACAATTTCATCCGCCGCTTCGACCGACGCCTCGCGGATGGCCTTCGCCGTGGCATTGTTGCCGCCTGCCAAAACGTACGTCCACATCGCCATGGGCGCCATCATGGACCAGGGTTCCGGGTTAGGATCGCGCAGCGTGCTCCGGTACTCGGGGAAGTGATCGAGAAAATAGCTTTCGTAGGCGGGTTCCCGGGTGGTGCGCCACAACTCCGCGGCGGCCCACAAACGCTCATCGCCGCAATCGCTGTCACCATATTCGCCGGTGGAAACGCCCGTGGGATTCTTAAAGAGCACATTCGGATTCCCGCTCAGCCAGGACCAGGCGTGGCGGGCGGCGCGGAGAGACTTTTCTGCGTAGGCCGCATCGAAGGGCCGATACACGCGCGCCGCAATCGCGCCTACCGCGGCGAAATCGGCGGTAGCGCACGAGCTCTTGTAGGGCGCGCGCCCTGTCCCGATCACCTGGCTGAGCGTGTTGTCCTTCTCTGGCATAACGAAGCCAGGGAACGTCTCACTGGTCTGCTTCTGCCAAACGCCTCCATCGGTATCCTGCATGGAGAGCATCCAGTCGAGATTCCAGCGCACTTCGTTGAGCAGGTCCGGAACACCGTTCCCGGATTCCGGAAGGTTTAGCGATACTTTGCCCACCCGCTCGCCGAACATTTCCCAGGCCCACAGAAGCGTGGCGGTGGTGATCCCGGAATTGACGACGTACCGGCCGTAATCGCCCGCGTCGTGCCAGCCGCCAGGGTTGTTCTTCGGGGCGCGCATACCGGAGGAAGCATGATAGGCTCCCGCCAGGTGGCAAGCCGGATGTCGGTAGCCCGGAAACTCGGGGCCCAGGTCGACTGCCGTGCCGCAGCGCTGTCCATAGAAGGCGCGGGTCGTGAGATAAAACGCGCGCGCGAACACCTCGTCGCCGATGCGGAGTCTCCAGCTTCGCCCGCTCGCCGGTACTTCCAGGTAGTATTCGCCAGATGCCCGGAGCGCGGTGAAATCGGCCGCCTGCACCGAATCCCCGCTGTCCGCGTCGAAGACGGCTTCCGCGAGCTTGCCCTCGAAAGCGATGGAACCATCCGACACGCGGCGTACGGTGAACTGGGAAAGAGGAGCCTTGGCCACCACGAGCGCCAGTTTGGCAAAACCGGGAAGATATCCGACCTGGTCGACCTTGATAGCCGTAGTGGGAGCAGCGGCGTTGCCGGCCAGCGCGAAGAAAAATGCCAATGCGAGTCTCATTGAATGAAACGGCAGAATAGGATCTCGTATTCGAGTATAACTGTCTTCATCGGCCCATGCTTCAAATCCAGGCAGACATGGCGCTGTGATCGTCGCTGTGTCGTGGGGTTGGGCCTTCCGGCCCGCCGCCGGGGTTCCGCCCGGCGCCCTGACTCTTGATATAGCCCTCAGCCTACCTGCGATAAGCTGAAAGCAATGAGAATTCTGGTCGTCGAGGATGAAAAGCGCATCGCCGACTTTCTCTCGCGCGGACTGCAAGGCGCCGGTTATGCGGTCGACGCCACGGGGACCGGCGGCGACGCTCTCGAACGCTTGCACGCGACCGACTATGACCTGGTCATCCTCGACCTCATGCTCCCCGATATGGATGGCCTGCAAATCCTGGAAAAGATTCGCAACCGCAAGCTGGGACCGCCTGTGCTGATCCTCAGCGCGCGCGGCGGGCTCGACGACCGCGTCAAGGGCTTGGAACAGGGAGCCGACGACTTCCTGGTGAAGCCGTTTGCGTTTGTAGAACTCCTGGCGCGCGTGCGCGCGTTGTTACGGCGCGGCCAGCCGACGCCCGAGAAGCTGCAGGTGGCCGACCTGGCGCTCGATTGCATCCGGCGCAAAGTCACGCGAGCCGGCGAGCCCATCGATCTCGCGCCCAAGGAATTCGGCATCCTGGAGTACATGATGCGCAACAAGGGGCGCCCGCTCAGCCGCACCATGATCGTGGAACATGTGTGGGACATGGACTACGACGGACTGACCAACATCGTCGACGTGTATATCCGGCATCTGCGCAGCAAGATCGACGATCGGTCGCCGCAGAAACTCATTCAGACGGTGCGCGGAATCGGCTACATGATCGAAGGTCCGTCAGAACGAACGGCCGAGCGGCCCGCCGAGCCTGCCGCCGAACGTCAGGTGTAACTTGTCGCGTCAACGTATCTTTCGCCGATTGAGCCGGGGCCTCCGCTTCCGCCTGACCGCGGGGTACGCGCTCTTCTTCGCCGTGCTCCTGTTCGCCGTCACCGCCCTCTTCCACGAGCGCTTGTCCACCACCCTGGAGAATCAGTCGCATGACTTGGTGGAGCAGGAGTGGGCTGCCATGAAGGGTTACCTCCGCATCGAGCGGAACCCCGAGACCCAGCGCAACGAGTCCTACTGGTATTACGACGACGTGGATCCGGACGAGAGCCGCATCGTCCTAAACATCCGGCGGGTGTATTTGATCGCGGATACCAACGGAAATCTGATTCACGACGCTCTTTCGGGGGCACCCGCTGTTTCCACAACGTATTCGCATATCGGCGTGGACCCGCCCGCCGAGATCCGCACTCGCATTCAGGAAGCCCTGAGCGCGAATAGACCCAACGCCCCTCCCGTGCAGTTCTGGACCGAGCGGCGCAGTCCGGAGGGCGTGCAGTTCCTGATTCGTTCCGGGATCGTGTTCGACGAGCTGCACCATCAGCCCTATTACGTCGCGATCGGCCGTGAACTGACACCCTACCTGAGCATCCTGCGCGAGTTTGTTTGGATCTACATCGGCGTGCCTCCGGCGGCGCTGCTGCTGGGGCTCCTGCTCGGCTGGTTTATGGCCGGCCGCGCGCTGACGCCGGTGCTGGCCGTGGCACAGGCCGCCCAGCGGATTTCGGGTTCGAATCTGAGCCTGCGCATTCCCACGCGCAAAGCCGACGACGAGCTCGACTACCTGATCCTCACGTTCAACCGCATGATCGATCGCCTGGAAGCTTCTTTCCAGCAGATGAAGCAGTTTTCCGCCGACGTCTCGCACGAGCTGCGCACCCCGTTGACCGCCATCCGCGGACAGCTGGAAGTGGCGCTGTTCACCGCCAAGACCACCGACCAATATCGCGACGCCATGGTGAACGCGCTGCAAGACGTCGACCGCCTGACGCAGATCGTGCGCGCCCTGCTGCTTCTTTCGCAGGCCGAATCCGGCCAGTTGACGCTGCAAAGGACGCCGCTGGATCTCGCCGAAATCGTGCGCGACCTGGTGGAGCAGTTCCAAATCCCGGCCGAAGCCGAAGGCGTCCGGTTGGTGGCCCAAATCCCTGCCCACTGCCCCGTACAAATGGACCGCGTGCAAATTGAGCGCATGCTCACGAACCTGCTGTCCAACGCCGTCAAGTTCACACCGGGTGGGGATGTACGCGTGGAGCTGCGAGCGCTCGGAGCGTCGGTCGAAATCATCGTGGAAGATACCGGGTGCGGTATCCCTCAGGAGTATTTGCCACACATCTTCGATCGCTTCTATCGCGTACCTGGATCAGGCACGGCCCCCGGTCCGGCCCAGGGTCTGGGTCTGGGATTGAGCTTCGTAGCTTGGATCGTCAAAGCCCATCACGGCACCATCGATGTGGCGAGCCGCCCGGGCAAAGGCACGCGTTTCACGATCGACTTACCGGCGGGCCGCGCCGAGCATGCCAGTCTGGAGACCGCCGGGCAGCCCATTATGAACGAACTTTAATCTCGCCTTTAGCCTGGGTTCATGGGGAGCGGCATAACCTGTTATGGTGCAGGGCATCCTCGGCCTATTCGTCCTTTTGTCGATCACCGCCGTGCCGCTCGTTTTTCCACAGGCCGCGGCTCAAACCGGAACCGCCCCCGCCGCCAAGGACCAATTCTTCACCGGGATCGTGCTCGCGATTGATGACGAAAGCCTCACAGTAAGCCGTGCCGCCGCCGGCAAGAACTCCGCCACCAAGACGTTCGTGGTGACGGCGGAGACCACCTTTGAAGGCGGCAAGCCGCAGGTTCGCGCGCGGGTGACGGTACGCTACGTCGCCAGTGAAGACGGAGACCGCGCGGTCCATGTAATTCTCCGGCGTCCGGCGAAGTAACACGTCCGCACGCGGGAAATTGCTACAATTTTTCTTTACCCCTCTGCTCGGGAATCCATGGCGCCGCCCACTACCACAGGTCCCAAGACGCTCCAACGGCTGTTCAAGGCTTTTCAGTACCGGGACTTCCGGCTGATGTTTGTGGGCGCCTGTGTCTCCAGCATCGGCACCTGGATGCAGATCCTGGCGCAGGCGTGGCTGGTGCTGACCATCACGCAGTCGCCGTTTTATCTTGGGTTAGACGCGTTCCTGGCTGGTATCCCGGTCTTTCTCTTCTCCATACTGGGCGGCGTGGTGGCCGATCGTGTGGAGCGGCGCCGCGTGCTGTTGTGTTCGCAGTACGTTCAGATGGCGTCTTCCGGGATTTTGACCCTGCTCCTGATCGCGCACGTCGTGCGGGTGCCTACTCAACCACACGAGATCGGAAGCGGCATTTGGTACATTCTGTGCCTCTCGTTCATTAGCGGCACGGCCCAATCGTTCGGCGGCCCCGCGTACTCGGCGCTGATTCCCACGCTGGTGAAGAAGGAAGACATGCCCAACGCCATCGCGCTGAACTCGATCCAGTTCAACCTGGCGCGCGTGCTCGGGCCGGCTATCGGCGGCGTGGTCTTTGACCGTGTCGGCGCCACCTGGTGTTTCGGTTTAAACTGCCTGTCGTTTCTCGCCCCGGTGATCTCGCTCACCATTCTCGCCACGCGTTATCTTCCGGAGAAGACCGCCGAATCGGTATGGGGAAGCATGAAGCAGGGGTTCCGCTTCATTCGCCATCAGGGCGCGATTGAATCGCTGATCTTCCTGGCGTTCGCCATGACCGCGCTGGGTTTCCCCATGATGACCTTCCTGCCCTGGTTTGCGAAAGCGGTTTTCAAGGGCGGACCGTGGACGTTCACCTTGTTCCTCTGCTGCTCGGGTGTGGGGGCGATCATTGGATCGCTCGGTGTGGCCTGGCTGGGCAACGTCGGGCACAAAGGTAGGATCGCGCTGGCATCGCTGGTCTGGCTGGGAGTCGGCATCACGTTGTTTGCGCTGTCACCTTCTGTGGCTATCAGTTCCGTGGTGCTTTTCCTGACCGGGATAGGCATGATGAGCGTTTTCGCCAACGTCATCTCGCTCGTGCAGTTGATCACACCGAATGAAATGCGCGGCCGGGTGATGAGCGTATACAACTCGGCCTTCCGCGGCGGCATGCCCATGGGAAACCTGGTGACCGGCTGGCTCGTCCCCCTGTTTACGGCGCCGGTCGTGATGGCATGGTACGGCGTGCTGCTGGTGGTGTTGGCATCGTACTTCCTGTTGGTGCAGCGCAAAGTGGCTGCGCTCTGAATTGCTTATGTGGATAGTGTGGGTAGCCGCTTTTCTCGCCGCGCCTCCTCCTGCGGCGCTCGAAGCCGCGCGTGATGTGCAGGACCGCTCGGCATTGCAAAGGATGGTAGAGGACTCGGCGGCCGCCGCCGCGAAAACTCCTCAAGATGCCGCGGCACAATATCATCTGGCGTTGGCGGCCTCGTATCTTTCCGAAGTTGCGCTCGAGTTGAAGGACAAGAAACTGGCGGAGGATGCAGCCATCCGCGGCGTCCAGGCAGCGGAACAAGCCGTAAAGCTGAAGCCCGACGTGGCGGAGTACTACCGTTTACTCGGAACGCTCTGCGGACAGGTGGTTCCGGCCAACGTCCTCAGCGGTCTGAGCTATGGCAAGCGAGCCAAGGACAACATCGACAGAGCTATCGCGATGGATCCGAAATCGTCGATGGCGCACATGTCCCGCGGCGTCGGCAACTACTATCTGCCCGCAGCGTTGGGAGGCGGTCCAGAGCTGGCGATCGCGGATTTTCGCAAGGCGATCGAGCTCGATCCCAAGAACGCGGAAGCTTGGATGTGGCTGGGGCTCGGTCTGCGCAAAGAGAATAAGGACGCCGAAGCTAAGCAGGCGTTCCAGA
>Ga0335078_10003887_pt1 | contig 22200 bp, 24 predicted proteins | sample Lox_Sample_32_FD_206711 | JGI IMG/M metagenome (GOLD analysis project Ga0335078, IMG submission 206711) | Soil microbial communities from Loxahatchee National Wildlife Refuge, Florida, United States - Lox_Sample_3.2 | ecosystem: Environmental > Terrestrial > Soil > Wetlands | place: USA... | reverse complement strand
AATTACCTCCGTGCTTTATTTTCAGTGAGTTACGGCGATTTGTGCTCGTTGCCTTGTATCGACCTGAAATTCACGCATCAGACTGGTGGCCGGGATCTTTTTTCTTTGTAGGTTGGCCGAGTTCATTAGCAATTTCCCAGGGCAGGCTAGCAGCGAAAAATGGCGAACACCAGATTACGCGACGCGAATCTACGTAGAAGACAAAGAGACGAGGATTGCTCTCACAGGCGCTCGGAGGCTCGGCAGTACAGCAACGTTTTTAGCGTGGGGAGGGGACCTCGTCCCAGGTTTGCTCGGCGGGAAGGCGGGAGGCTACGGCTTGTTCCAGTTCGTGGGCGCTCTTGGCGTTGTCGGGATAATTGCGGACGAACATTTCAAAAGCGAATTTGCTCGCGGGGGCGATGGCGCGGACTGTCGGTTCGAGTTTGGCGGTGAGCTTCTTCGCGGTGGCGGTATCGGTATCCGAAAGCACGACGCCGAAGAAACCGCTGGCCAGTTGATACATTGAATCGGACGGCCTGAGATTGCGGCCGATGGCGCGCGCTATCTCTCCGAGCAGCGCGGTGGCTTCGTTCGAATCCGTGACGTTTGGAGACACGCTTACTTTGACGGCAAGAAGCGAGAGAGCGCGCTCCATCGCGGACGCGCGGCGATATTCCATGGCCAGGCGATCCTGGAAATGATTTAGATCAGGGATGGTGTGCAGCAGGTCGGCGTCGGCCTGATGGCGCAGGTCAACATTGCGCTGCAGCTCGGAGACCAGTTGCTGTTTTATGCTGCGGAAGGTGCGTTGGCGGTCGAGCAGATAGGCCGCGATGAGCAGCGACAGCACGCAAAATCCGAAAAAGGCGAAGCGCATCGGCCATTTGGTGGCTTCGTCCGCGTGCACGAAGACGAGCGGATACATCAGCAGGGCCACGCCAGCGGCAAGAACTAGAACGACGACTGCAGCAAGGACGGTCAAATGGCGTTCGCGCCGTTCGAGTTGATCGAGTTCCGATTGATTGAGGCTAGCCATCGCCTAATTCCTACGCGCCGCCAAGCGACACGAATGCGGCGCCGGCATGTGTGCCGCGCCATTTCCCTACGTCGATTCTGGAACGCGGGGGGCTGCGGTACCAGCTATCTATTCGGGGGTGTTGCCTAGGTGTTACCGCAGGGCCGGCGGACTTTGGCTTGCAACGCTGTATCCTATCTGGCGCATCTACTTTTTCATGAAACCCGCGCTACTTAATATAATTCGCCGGGTTAGATTGGACTTATACATATGCCACATACGATTCGAACGATTGTTTGCACCGTTTTAGCGATTGCGTTTGCGGCTTCGGCCGCGAGCGCGCAGAAGTTGCCTCCCAAGAAAGAAGCTAAAGAATGGCTGCGGAAGGCCGCGGCGGATTCGGAACTGCGGGGTTCCGGCGGCGCGCCGTTTCATTTGGTTGCGAATTTCAAGTACACGCTGGACGAGAACACCACCGAGGGTACCTACGAGCTTTTCTGGGCGGCGCCGAACAAATACCGCGTGAATTTCAAGATGGGCGGGGTCGTCGAGACGGACATCGCGGCCGGAAACAAGCTATCTGTCGAGCGGACGCCGAAGGCGATGCCTTTGCCGCTGTGGCGCATTGAGCAAAGCCTTCGCTCGCCCGTCGCTCAACTTGTCGGCTCGGATCCCGATGTGAAGAAAGTGTATGCGGATAAGAGCAGCGGAGATTACCGCACCTGCGTGGAGTTCGAGTCGAATTACGCGCGGCCGCAGGCTTGCTTTGATTTGAATACGAATGCGATTGACGCGGCGATCGGAGGGATCTACGGGCGGGCTGCGCGATCGGAATTCCGGATCAACGATTTTGTGTCGATTGGCGGCAAGCGTTTTCCGCGGCACATTTATCTGACGGCGCTCGGCGAAACGATTGATTTGCACATCACCACGCTCGAAGCGCAGAGCAATTTTGACGAGACGCTTTTTGCGGCGGGCGCGAAGGCCGAAGTGCACGATTGGTGCTCTGAACCGTCGCGGAAAGGCGGGATAAAGTGGCCGCATCCGCCGGGGGTTTGGGGATTGCCGGGGCCGGCGATGGCGCCTCCGGGAGATTTCAGCGCTTATTATTTGCTGATCGGGCGCGATGGGCAGGTGGCGAATATCGTCGCGTTGCGGCACGGGCCTGAGGAGGAGAATCGCCGCATGGAGGGGATTTTGCATGATGCGAAGTTTCCTGTGCGGCGGTGCGGGGATGCGCCGATCGATTACGAGATTGTTCTAAGTGGCAGCCGGTTTGGGCCGTACGGATCACTTTAGTTCGGGCGGCGATTTCAGATTGTGAAGCGACAGCGTGGCTGTTTGGCACAAAAACGCTGGCGGGGACGCCAGCGGTACGAACGGCTTAAATAAATAAACTCGTCCGCGATTTCAACGCGTCGGCGAGGTACGTTGCTACCCCGCCACATTCCAGGCCTGCGGCCATTTCTTCTTCGCGGATGCCCATCAGGTCGCGGGACATTTCGCAGGCGATCATGCGCACGCCCAATTCGCGGGCTAGCGCGATCATTTCTTCGAGCGAATTGACATTCTTGTCCTTCATCATGCCGCGCAGCATTTTTGCGCCCGCGCCGAAATAGTTCATCTTCGAGACCGGTAGCGATTTGCTCGAGCCCGGCGACATGAGCGCCATCATTTTTTGAGGAATCGTCTTTCCTGAAAATTGCGTTCCATTCCGCAGCACGGCTAGGCCCCAGAAAGTGAAAAACATGCTGACCTGCTGGCCCATGGAGGCGGCGCCGGTGGCGATGATGAAAGCGGCGAGGGCGCGATCGAGATCGCCCGAAAAAATAATGATGGCGACGCGATCTTCTGGCGCGCGCTCTTCGAGATCGGCTAGGCGCTTTTCGAGAGCTTGCACCTGCTGCTCGAGAGCTTGCACGCGCGATGTTTCGATGCTGGCTTGCATTCCGGCGCTGGCTTCCATGGGTGGGTCTCCTCAGTTGGTGCGCTTCACGTAGTGGACGTAGATGCTTGCGCCTTCGATAGTTTCCGTTTCCTGACTCACGAGCTCGACATTCTTGGCAATCTTGGCCCAGCCTTGAAAATCGGCGACTGAACCGCGATCTGTGGCCATGATTTTCAGCACCTGGCCGGGCTGGAGCTTTCCGATTTCTTTTCGCGCGTTCACCAGAGGCATGGGGCAATTCATGCCGCGGGCGTCGAGTTCCTTGTCGAATGGCTGGCTCATCGGACGGCTCCGGACTTTGCTTCGTAGGCTTGCGCGAGCGCGCAGACGTTCTTGCCCAGTTCGAGCGTGGAAGCGGCGTCTTCGTCGGGGGCGAGGAGGCCGGCATTTACGCGCTTGATGTCCACGTATTCGGGGATGAATTTCGGGAGGCTTTCGAGCAGGTAGCGGACGAAGCCGGTATCGTTCTCTTGCTGCAGGACGCGCAGGCCGTCGTTGCGGCGCTTCAGATCTTCGAGCGAGGCGGCGAAGAGGCCCGTTGCGTCCGCTTCATCGAGGCCGCTAAAGTGGCCGGGCAGGATGATTATTGAATCGGGCAGCTTCGAGAGCTTTTGGAGAGAGTGCGCATGCAGCGGGGCCCATGCTTCAGCTTTACCGCCGAGATCGGGCCGGGAGATGGAGCGGATGAAGATGCTGTCGCCGGTGAAGAGATAGTTATCGCCGATGCGCAACGCGACGAGACCTAGCGTGTGGCCGGGAATGTGCAGAACTTCTAGCTGCTGGTTGCCGACGTGAAAAATCTGGCCGTCGCGGAGCGGTTCGTAGGCGATTGTTGCGGGCAGCATGTCCATGGGATGGATTGCGTCGTAGGGGTGCAGCCAGTAGCGGCAGCCGGTTTCGGCGGCTAGCGCGACGCCGCCGCTGATGTGGTCGGCGTGGCCGTGCGTGTCGATGACGGCTTCGAGGGTGAGATTTTTTTGGCGCAGAAGATTGTGATAAGGCTGGAGGTGACGCAGCGGATCGATGATGATGGCTTTGGCGTCGCTGGCCACGACGTAGCTCAGGCATCCGCGGGCGGGCCGGCTCACTTGATAGATTGCGAGCGCCGGAGTTTCGATCACCGCGCGTGTCGCGTAGTATTCGCCCCAGGCCCTCATTCCACCGGCTAGATCGATGGTTTTGTACCCTAGACGGCGCAATCCTTGCGCGACGTATTCCGAAGTGTCGCCTTTGGCGCAGACGCTCAGGATTAATTGATCGCGCGGGAGCTGGGCGGCTAGTTCTTTTTCGACGCAGGCAACGACGGAGTCCACCATTTCATCCTGGCCGCCGAGTTCTAGCATTTCGAAATAGGGGAGATTGATGGCCGGGAGAGGCTCGCGGCCTTCGAGGCGGAAGCGCTCGAATTCATCGCGATTGCGCACGTCGAGGACAAAGAATTTGGCGCGCTGGTTCAGCTTTTCCAGGAGATCTTCGGGTGTCCAAGCGGCTTCGCGTGTTTCTGGCATCAGGCTTTCACTCCGCAGGTGCGGGTTAGCATATCACACGGCGGATACTATGGATTTCGAAGCAAATTGCTTTCGGGTGCGCGCTTCCGCCGCTTCGTGAGGTGTGGAAGGTCGTGCATCGAGTGTCCTCAGCGCGGGTGCGCGAGTCCGGAATTTAGTCACCGAAAGGTGACACATTTGTTGAGCTGCGGGAATTGCTGTTCCTCAACTGCTGTGTTTTCAATCGCAAATCATTGCTCAATTTGGCTTGTCAGCTGCAGTTGGATTCTACGGGCCGGTTCGGCCATAGGCATTCCTAGGCGCGGAAATTGCGGAGAGGAGACTTGAAATGAGGAATTGCTGCAAGGCGGCGTTGGTCCTCGCCGCGCTGCTCGTCTTCGCCGCGCCACAGGCCGGTGCCAACAGCGGCAGCCACCATTGGTTCAAAAACGTCTTTCATCACCAGCAGAAAACACCCAAGCACCCCGAGCGAGGTTCCGATAAATTGCTGGCGCGCCAGGAAAAGGCGAAGGAACGCAGCGCGCGGATGCGCGAGCGCGCCGCTGAACAACACCCAGAGCCCAGCAAGTAGTTCAGCAGACTGTTCTTTGCGTTCTGTCTCTCTAGTCCCAACAGATCCCGCACTTTCATAGCTACTATTCGGCATTCCTACGCTCGAAACCTCGGGTCTGAAGACCCGAGCTACATTCCCGAACAACAGAATCGCTGCTCGCGACTATTTTGGTGAGCGCGGATCGTGTTAACTTGATGGTCCGGGGAAATTGCGAATGTTTGAGACCTTAACTGAAAAATTGCAGAGGGCTTTCAAGAACCTGCGGGGGCAGGGGAAGCTTACTGAAGAGCATCTGGATTCGGCGCTGGGGGAAATTCGCGAGGCGTTGCTGGAGGGCGATGTCAACGTCGGTGTTGTGGACGAATTGATCGCGCATATCCGCGAGAGGGCGCTGGGGGCCGAGGTGCTGCTGACGCTTTCGCCGGATCAGCAGGTGGTGAAGATTGTGCGCGATGAGTTGTCGATGTTGCTGGGGCGCGAGGCGAAGATGCAGTTTGCTTCGCGGCCGCCTTCGGTATGGCTGATCGTGGGATTGCAAGGGTCGGGCAAGACTACTACTACCGGGAAATTGGGGAAGTGGCTGGGCGAGCATGGGCACCGGCCGATTGTGGTTTCGACTGACGTTTACCGGCCGGCGGCACGCGAGCAGTTGGCGCAGGTGGCGAAGGCTACCGGGACGCCGATTTGGCCAGGGACTGGGACCGATAAGCCGGTTGAGATTGTGCGCGGAGCGGTGCGCGAGGCGAAGCTTTCGGCTTACGACGTGATTCTCGTGGACACGGCGGGGCGTCTGCACATTGACGATGAATTGATGAGCGAGCTTTCGACATTGAAGAAGGAGCTCGGGCCTTCGGAGATTTTGTTTGTGGCGGACGCGATGATTGGGCAGGACGCGGTGCGCTCGGCGGGTGAATTTCACAAGCGGTTGGCAGTGACGGGCGTGATTTTGACGAAATTGGATGGCGATGCGCGTGGTGGAGCGGCGCTTTCGATTCGGAAAGTGACGGGCGCGCCGGTGAAATTTGCGGGCGTTGGCGAGAAGTACGATGCGCTGGAGGCGTTTTATCCCGACCGGATTGTGTCGCGGATTCTCGGCATGGGCGATGTGTTGACGCTGATTGAGAAGGCCGAGAAGACGATTGACGAGAAGAAGGCGCGGGAGATGCAGCGCAAGCTGCGTGAGAATGAGTTTACATTGGACGACTTCCGCGATCAGTTGCAGCAGGTGCGCAAGATGGGCTCGCTCGAGCAATTGATGGGCATGCTGCCGAAGATTGGGCCGTTTGCGAATTTGCCGAAGGATGTTTCCGTGGATGAAAAGCAATTGCGGCAGATCGAGGCGATCATCAATTCGATGACCGCGGCGGAGCGCGCTGATGCGGACATCATTGACGGCAAGAGGCGCAAGCGGATTGCGCGCGGAAGCGGGACGGCGGTGCAGGAAGTGAATCAGGTTTTGAAGCAGTATTCGGATATGCGGCGGATGTTGAAGAGATTCGGGGGCATGGCCAAAGGCAAGATGCGCGGAATTGGTAAATTTGCGGGGTTGAAGTAACGCTGGCTTGGCGGGGATCGGGCCGCGCGAAACGGTTGGCCCCGGCGGGGTTTGTGGTCGTAAGAGGCCGGCGGGACGCCCCGCAGAGGCGACCGGGGCAAGCCAGCGGTACCAAAGCGCTAGGGTTAATTGGCTGGGTTCGCTATAATTGTGGGATTCAACTGGGAGGAAATCGCTAGTGGTAACTATTCGTTTGGCACGTATGGGGAAGAAGAAGCGGCCGTTTTACCGCGTGGTGATTATGGAGAAGACGCGGCCGCGCAATGGGCGGTTTGTGGAAATTGTCGGGACGTATGACCCGCTGAAGAAGCCTGCCGAGATCAAGCTCGACGCCGAGCGCATCAAGTACTGGCTGGGGGTCGGGGCGCAGCCGAGCGACACCGTCCGCAGTTTTTTACGAAACCAGAAGATAGCCTGACGCGTCAACTCCACAGGGGTAGTCTTTCCATTTTCTAGCTCGAGCGACTTATCCCGCTCGCCCTAGCGACCTGTGGAGGGGCGCTATATGAAAGATCTCGTTGAGGCTATTGCGAAGGCACTCGTTGACCACTCCGATCAAGTTTCCGTTCGCGCCGTCGATGGTGAACAAGTGACGGTGCTGGAATTGAAGGTTCACCCAGAAGATCTCGGGAAAGTGATTGGACGGCAAGGGCGCACGGCTAAATCGATACGAACGATCCTGGGCGCAGCCGGGATGAAGCTCAGGAAAAGATACACGCTGGAAATACTTGAGTAGTGAGCGCTGAAAATAAGAACTACGTGACGCTCGCGCGCATCGTGCGGCCGCAGGGGCGTCGCGGGGAAGTTGCGGCTGAGATCCTCACTGATTTTCCCGAACGATTAACCCGCTTAAGTTCCGTCTACTTATGGGATGGCAAGAGCGATCCGCGGCAAATCGCGGTTCGTGCTTGCTGGTTAAGCCAAAGCCATGGCGGACAGGCTGTCTTTCATTTCGAAGGATGCGATTCCATCAGCGAAGCCGGGAATTTAGTGGGGCTCGAAGTGCAGTTGCCGATCAGCGAGCGCGTGGAGTTGCCGGCGGGGAGTTATTTCATTACTGATTTGATTGGCTGCGAAGTGAGGGAGTGCGTGACCGGGAACCGGCTGGGGGTGGTGCGCGATGTGCAGCCGACCGGTGAAGCGACGGCGGGGACGCCGCTGCTGGTGGTGAACTCGCCGCGGGGCGAATTGCTGATTCCACTGGCGGTGGAGATTTGCGCGAAGATTGACCTCGTTACGCGAAGCATTGAGATTCTCCCGCCTGAGGGCCTGCTCGACCTGAACCTCGATTCATAACATGCCGCGGTTGACGTACACTGAGGCGAAATTATTTGGCGCGGGAACGCGCGAGGCTCAGTGCATGACGCAGCCATCTACTAACAAAGCCAGCTTTGTATTTCTGCTGCTGAGGGTGGCGATTTTCACTCTGGTCGTGCCGGCTTCGGTTACGGTGTGGATTCCCCTTTATTGGCTATTCCCGTGGCTGCGCGGCGCGGTGACGCCGAATCGCGGCTTGGAAGTGCTCGCGGCGGTTCTTATTGCAGCGGGAGCGGTGGGCTACGTCTGGTGCGCGCTCGATTTTGCGTTTCGCGGCCAGGGCACACCCGCGCCCATTGAACCGCCGAAAGTGCTGGTGGTACAGGGGCTCTACAGGTTCGTGCGAAATCCAATGTACATCAGCGTGTTTACGGTGCTGGTGGGCGAATGCGTCCTGTTGAAATCGCCAATTTTCGTCGAATATGCGGTGCTGGTCACGCTGGGATTTCACCTATTCGTGCTGTTCTATGAAGAGCCGGCGCTGAAGAGAAAGATGGGCCCGGCTTACGAGGAATATTGCCGTGAAGTGCCGCGGTGGATTCCGCGGATTGCGCCGAGGCGTGCGAAAAATGCGCTTTGATATTGTGACGATATTTCCAGAGTTCTTCGCGGGGCCTCTCGATTATGGAATTGTGCGGCGGGCGCGGGAGGCGAAGCTTGTCGAAGTGGCAGTGCGCGATTTGCGGGAATTTGCGCACGACCGGCACCGGACCGTGGACGACCGGCCATTCGGCGGCGGCGAGGGGATGGTGCTGAAGCCGGAGCCGCTGTTTGAGGCGGTGGAGTCGGTAGTGGGCTCGACGGTGGCGCCACCGCGGACGGCGATTGTGCTGCTGTCGGCTTCGGGCGAACTTTTCCGGCAGGAGACGGCGCGTGAATTCGCGCAGCTCGAAAGGATCGTGCTGCTTTGCGGGCGCTATGAAGGAGTGGATGAGCGTGTGGCGGAGCATTTGGCTACGCATGAAATTTCGATCGGGGATTTTGTGCTGTCGGGCGGCGAATTGCCGGCGGCGATGATTCTGGATGCGGTGACGCGGTTGATTCCTGGGGCGCTGGGGAATGAGGATTCGACGGTGAATGAATCGTTTTCGGAGATGGCGGATCGATCTGCTCGCGAGGATATCTCAAAATCCCCACCCGCAAGTTCGGCGGATGGGGCACCCTACGCTTCGCGAGGGATTCTGGATTACCCGCATTACACGCGGCCGCAATCGTTTCGCGGGTGGGAAGTGCCGGAGGTGCTTGTCGGCGGGAACCACGAGGAGATCCGGCGCTGGCGGCGGGAGAAGGCGCTCGAGAAGACGATGCGAAACCGGCCGGATTTATTGGCGGGCGATGCGGGGCGCTCGTAGCGGCGCGAAAAGGTTGGAAATGAAAGACAAGCATCTTTGGATTCTCGTGCCGCCGTTTTGCGGGCTGGCGTTTTTGTTTATTTTCTATTGGCACGAGCCGTGGTCGTGGATGCGGTGGATTGGCGCGGGGATGATTGTCGCCGGGCTCGCGTTTTGGACCGTCGCGCATGTGCAGCTTGGGGCTTCGTTTACGGCGAGCGCGCAGGCGCGGAAGCTCGTTACGCGCGGGCTTTATTCGCGGATCCGGAATCCGATTTATGTGTTTGGATCGATTGGCATCGCTGGGATCTTTTTGTTCTTGCAGATGCCTTGGTTGTTGCTGGTATTTCTGGCGTTGATCCCGATGCAGATTTTTCGTGCGCGGAATGAGGCGCGGGTTTTGGAAAATGCGTTTGGGGAAGATTATCGGGAGTATCGGAAGAAGACTTGGTTCTAACGTGATGATTTTCAGCGGTTGGGTGGGAGCGTTGATCGGGTGGCGAGTTCGCCGGAGGGCGCGTCGATTGATTCGCAATCGCATAGCGATTGACCGGCGCCCCTACGGGATGGACTTTTTGGTTTGGTGGCAGGCAAATTGGCATGTTGAGGCCTCACCTCTGAAATGGTGAGCTACATGTATTGCACATTAAAATTATTGCGGAGCAGATTGGTTCCTGGAGGATGGGATGAGTGATGCGGCTAAATTTCCTTACGAGACGCGGTTGAATATTTTGTACAAGCCGCTGGAAATTGTGGATGAAAAGGCGCTCGCGGATGCTTGCGAATACAAGTGGTACAACCAGACTTTGTGCCAGGTGAACGCGTCGGTGGTGCGGATCGGCGTGTTCCAGGGCGAATATCATTGGCACAAACACGATGTGGATGATGAATTTTTCTATGTGGTCGAGGGGCAGCTCTTGATTGATCTCGAGGGGCGGACGGTGGAATTGGCGGCGCGGCAAGGATTTGTGGTGCCGAAGGGCGTCGTGCACCGGACTCGGGCGCCGCAGCGGACGGTGGTTTTGATGTTCGAGAATGCGGGGATTATTCCTACCGGGAATTAGCAATGGTTGTGCGGGCTTAATTCTTACTAAGCCGACTTGAGCCGGCAACTTGAGGTGGCAAAAATTGTGAAAATCCCGTAAAATCAACGATTGTCCTGATAGAGCTGGCCCCACCTGAGCGGGTCTGCCGGGAATTGCGAATATGAACCCTATACTTGCGAAAGCACAACATGCGCAACTGCGCAAAGACTTGCCGCACTTCCGCCCGGGCGATACGGTGCGGGTAAACGTGCGATTGAAGGAAGGCGATAAAGAGCGCGTCCAGCCGTTTGAGGGCGTGGTGATGCAGAGGCGCGGGGAGCTGGCGGGGGCGAGTTTTACGGTGCGGCGCGTGAGCTTCGGGATTGGCGTGGAGAGGATTTTTCCGCTGCATTCGCCGATGATCAGCACGATTGAAGTGGTGAGGCAGGGACGCGTGCGGCGCGCGAAGTTGAATTATTTGCGCGGGCGGAAAGGTAAGGCGGCGCGGATTAAGAGAGTGGAGAGGGTGGAGGTTGCCGAGGTGGCGAAGGCGGAAGCTTAGTCGCGAAAAAATAATTGGGGTTGAGAAGGGCCGAGAGGGTCTCGGCCCTTTTTGTTTTTTGACGGCGTTGGTCCGCGCATGATCGCTGGCGTTGGTGAAGATAGTGCTCGTAAGATGCCGGCAGGGACGCCGGCGCTACCGAGATAGAGTGCGCGACGGGTGCACGTGGGCTCGGCCCAGATTCATTAACACAAAGACGCCGGCTGGCAGCCGGCGGTACGGTGGCCGTGGTAAAATCTGCGGCCGATGGGACGACTTTGTTCGTCGCGGTACGAACGGATTGCGCGGCAGCGCGGTTGGCAACGTATCGCTGGGATAGATGAAGCGGGGCGCGGCTCTCTCTTTGGTCCTGTGGTCGCGGCGGCGGTGATTTTGAATCCGCGGCGGCGCATCGTTGGGTTGGACGATTCCAAAAAACTTGCGGCGGATCGGCGCGAAGAATTGGCGCCGCGCATTCGCGAACATGCTTTGGCCTGGGCGGTGGCCGAAGTGGATGCCGCGCGGATTGACGCGTGGAATATTTATCAGGCCAGCCGGCAAGCGATGACGGCGGCATTCGAGGCGCTGGCGATGGCGCCGGATTATTTGCTGATCGATGCGATGCAACTGGATGTTTGCTGCGAGCAGCTATCGTTGATACACGGCGACGCGCGGTCGGTATCGATTGCCGCGGCGTCGATTCTGGCGAAGGTCGAACGCGACCGGATCATGACGGAGTGGGATCAGGTTTATCCGCAGTATGGATTGGCGAGTAACAAGGGGTATGGGACGCCGGATCATTTGGAGGCTTTGCGGATTCACGGGCCCACGAAGTTGCACCGATTTTCGTTTGCGCCGGTGAGAGAGGCGCGCTGTTGGGCGGCTGGAGCGACGCAGGAGGCTTTGCCATTGGCGATCGGCGCGGCGGTGGAGTAGCGCCGGCGTCACTCCCGGCATCCGACGAGCAAGGATCCGCGACTTTTGAATATCGCGCGCGGATTTTGATGCACGGGGTTCCGGTGTACTCGGGAGTCCGCGGTTGTTCATCGGAATTGGCTTACTGGGTGGTCGTAAGATGCCGGCACTGAGGCCGACGCTACTTAGAGGCCCGAAAAGCGGGCGGGACTGAAGGCCCGCCCTACAGACCCCTCAAACCCTTTCGAGCTACTGTTGTCGGCTACCAAACAAGACCTCAGATGGTTCGTTGACCGTGTTTTTCTTCGCGTGCTACGTTTGAGTTTCCGCATTCCCGGCGGGCTTTTTGCGGGCTGCTGATGATGGCCGCATGAAGCTCGTGTCCCTGTTGAGAGCAGGATCGGGAGATTGCGGTTAACGGCAAACGGACCATGGCATTTAACAAGAGCAAAGCACTCGAGTCGGCGCTGAAGTCCCTGAACCAGGGACGCGTGCCCGACGCGATCCGCGAGTACCAGCAAATCCTGCGACAGGATGCGAAGGATCAGGTCACCCTGATGACGCTCGGGGATTTGTTCGTGCGCCAGGGAGACATGCACTCGGCGACGCAATATTTCGAGCGGCTGGCGCAGGTGTATTTGACCGATGGATTCAACAGCAAGGCCATCGCGATATACAAAAAGATTGCCAAGCTGGCGCCAAATGAACTCGATCCTCTCGAGCGGCTGGCCGATCTTTACGTGCAGCAGGGGGTGTTGAGCGAGGCGCGGCCGCTTTATCTGCAGATTGCCGAAGGGCACCTGAAGGGGAATCGCGCGCCGCGGGCGGTGGAAGTGCTGCGGCGGCTGCTGGAAGTCGAGCCGGAAAATCTACGAGTGCAGATGCGGCTGGCGGAGCTTTACAACGTCATCGGGCAGAAAACCGAGGCGGCGAAGACTTATTTGAATTACGCGCAACGGTTGATCGAGCGCGGCGATCTAGCAGAAGTGGAGAAACTGTGCGACCGGGCGCTGGAAGTCGATCCGTCGAATACGACTGCGGTGGCGATGAAGGCGCAGGCGTTTGGAATGTCGGGGAATACGGGCAAGGCGGTGGAGTTGTTGCGCGCGCAGCCCGACGCCGAAGCCGGCGGAGAAACGACTTCGCAGATCATCAATCACCTGCTACGCGATGAAAAATATCCGCAAGCGATGGAGTTGGCGCGGCGCGTCTTCGAGCGCGGGAACCAGTTCTATCCGTTCCCGCTGCACGTGGCGACGTCGCTGCTGCAAGCGGCCGAGCCGGCGGATGCGCTGGGACTGCTCAAGGAAATTCGCGAGGCGATGATCGAGGCCGGCGAGCAGGACAAGCTGCTCGAAGCTTTGACGGCGGTGGTGAATGGCTTGCCGGGCGAGATTGAGCCGCTTGAGGCGTTGGTGGGCTTCTGCCGCGAAACGAGCAATTCGTTCCGCCTGCCGGATGCCGTGAGCCAGCTCGCGCAGGCCTACTCGGATGCGGGGCAATTCGAGCGCGCTGAAGGACTGCTGCAGGAACTGCTCGAGAAGAAACCCGACGACGACAAATTGATTGCGCGGCTCGAACAGGCTCGCGCCAAAGTTGCGGGCAGTCCCGCTGGAACCCTGGAAGCGGCTTCGCCGGCGGTGATGTCTCCGGTGCAGGCGTTTCCGGAGGAACCGAAGAGCGATTTCGATGCGCCGGCAGAGGAAGAGAAAGCGGCGCAGCAGGCCAAGGTGCAGGTTGAGCCAGTGCTGGATGAGGAGACGCAGAAGTACGTGGCACAGGCGCTGACGGATGTGGATTTGTTCTCGAGCTACGGGCTGACGCAGAAGGCGATGCATCTGCTGGAGAGCGTGCTGCAGAAAGCGCCGCGGCATACTCCCGCGCTGGAGCGGCTGCTGGATATCACGCTGGGCGCGGGCGATGAATTGCGCACGGCGCAGCTTGCGGCGCAGCTCGAACAGATTCATCTGGCGCGCGGAGATCAAGCTAGCGCGGAGAGATTCGCTGAGCTGCGGCAGAGATATCAGGGAGCGGCGGTGCAGTCAGGCGCGGCCCAGGCTGCAATCTCTGCGCCTGTCGCAGCACCGCCGGTAGCGCCGCCTGCCGCCCAGTCATCCGTCGAGGCGCCAGCGCGTGAACCGATGGCTGCTGCGCCTGAACCCGAAATCGCTGAGTTTGATTTGAGCGTGGCTGAGCCGGAAGCCGAGACGGCCGTCGAGGCTCATGCTGGACCGGCGCCGGCAGCGGAAGAAGAAGTCGATCTGTCGGATGAGTGGGAGTCGCTCTCGCAGGAAGCGGTAGATGCGGCGAGCAAGCCTGCGGCAACACCGGCAGAAGCGGGGGCGGAGGAATTTTTCGAGATCGAGGAGCCAGTTTCGAGCGAGGGGCTGGGCGCCGTGACGGCTGAAGTTCCGGCGGAAGTTCATGCGACGCCGGAGCAAACGCCGGGCGCGGCCGAGCCGGTTGTGCGCGAGACCGCAGAAGAGACACTCCTGTTTGAGGACGAGGTTCAGGCGACGCCCGCCGAAGCGGCACCGCCAGCGGCAGTAGAATCGGAGCACAAGGCAGAAGCTGAGTCGGTCCCCGCGGCAGAGATCGCGGAGGCTGCGGCAGAAGCGGCGCCGCCTGAGCCAGTCACAGAGGCGGCTGACGAATTTGAGTTTGAACTGGTGCCCGCCGACGGAGATTCGAAGGAGCCTGCTGCCGCCGCGCCGAAGTCACCGATGACCTCAGACCAGTTCCTGAGCGATCTGGCCGCGGAACTCGGGACGGACGGCGAGCCCGGCCACGTGCGTGCGCCAGCCTTCACTGCTCCACATTCGCCAGCTCCCGCCGACACGCACGCGGTGAGCGCGCCGCCGACCTATCAAGTTCCGCCGCACGTTCCTGCTGCGGCGCCGATCTCGGCTCTGGGCTCTTCCGTTCCGCTCGAAGCCGCAGCGCAGACGCTGCATCAGCCTTCGGCCTCCGCCATCGCCACCGAAACAATCGATGCGGGAGCCAATCTCAACGAGCTCGAAGAAGTGTTCCAGGAATTCCGCACCGAACTCGGGGAGATGAGCGACGAGGACGAAGATCTCGAAACGCACTACAATCTCGGAATTGCCTACCGCGAAATGGGGCTGCTCGACGAGGCCATCGGAGAATTTCAGAAAGTGGCCAAGGCCATCCAGCGCGGCAAGCCTTTCCGCTATGCCATGCAGTGCTCTACGCTCCTCGGGCTGACGTTTATCGACAAGGGCGAGCCGCAAATCGCAGCGCTGTGGTATTCTCGTGCGCTTGAAACGCCCGGCATCGATCAGGAAACGGTGCTGGCGCTGCGGTACGATCTCGGCCTCGCTCAGGAACAGGCCGGAGATTCCCCCGCGGCGCTCAACAGTTTCCGCCAGGTCTACGCGGTGAATATAGATTACCGCGACGTCGCCGAGCGCATCGCCACGCTACAAAAGCGCTGACGCTGACTACTACTACTGAATGAATCGCGTACTTCGCGTTATCCTGCTACTCCTGTGGCTGGAACTCGGGTTGCTACTCGTGTTGGTGCCTTGGTCTGACTACTGGGAGATGAATTACTTCCTGAACCGCTTTCCTGGGTTGATTCCCTATCTTTTGAATCCGTATCTGCGCGGGGCGATTTCCGGGCTGGGATTGGTGGATGCCATTCTGGCTGCGGAGACGTTCCGGCGGCGGGCGACGGCCATTGTCGAGCGCCACTGAGCCGCGGATCCTTTGCTATATCACCGATCGTAAGGGGCTTGGTGCGGGTTCCGGCGACGCGGAGCCGGAGGCTATGCGTATTGCTCGGCTGATTGCGCGGATTCGCATGGCGATCGAGGTAGGAGTGGATTGGATTCAGATTCGAGAGAAGGATTTGAGCGGGAAGCAGGTTACGGAATTGACGCGCGAGACTATGGCGGCTGCGGCGGGACGGCCAACGCGAGTAATCGTCAACGATCGCTTGGATGGTGCAGTGGCTGCGGGAGCGGGCGGTGTTCATCTTGGGCGCGAATCGCTGCCAGTGCGTGAAGTGGTAGCCTGGCGAGAGAAAGAGAAAACTGCGAGAGCTGATCTGGTGGATTTTTGGATCGGGGCGTCGTGCCACAGTTTGGCGGAGGCGCGCGCTGCGGCTGAGGACGGTGCCGATTACATTATTTTCGGTCCGGTGTTTGAGACGCCTTCCAAAATGCAATTTGGAGCACCGCTTGGAATTGAGAAATTAAGGGAAGCTTGTAGCGAGCTTCGGATTCGAGTTCTGGCGATCGGCGGAATCAGCATGGCGAACGCGGCGCAGTGTTTCGAGGCAGGCGCAGCCGGAATCGCGGCGATTCGGTTGTTTCAGGACGCAGCGAATATGGACGAATTTCGCCGGCGCATTGAGGCGTTGCGGCAGTTGTAGCGCCGCCGTCCCTGGCGGCATCTTACGACCATTGGTGCAGCTATTCTAGAACTGGCGCGCCGACCTCTTCGTAGAATCAAGGAGACGGCCCGAATTTACAGTTTGTAGTCCGCGCTTGGATTTCTCTAGATTGATCCGCCAGGTCGCCGGATGCCGGCAGGGACGCCGGCGCTACTAGGCACCTAACCAGCGGCCGACTGGTTGGAGATTCTCGATGTTGTCGCAGAGAACTTTGATCGTCGCGGTAATCGGAATTGCCAGGATGAGTCCGGCGCCACCCCAGATCCAGCCCCAGAAAAGCAGCGCTACCGTTACCGCCAGCGCGTTCAGGTGAACGCGGCGGCCCACCATCGCGGGAAATAGAAGGTTCGCAGTAATCAAATGCAGGAACATTAGCATCGCATAGATGCCGAGAAATGGCCCCACAGTGTGGAAATGCTTCAGGCCAATGAGCGTGGGCGGCACGAAGGACATGACCACGCCGAGATACGGCACGAGATTAAGTAGACCGGCGACCAGGCCGGTGAGAAATGCGTAATCGAGACCAATGGCCCAGAAGAAAAGCCAACTGGTGATCACCAGCGTGATGGCCACCATCGAAGTGCCGATCACGTAGCTGCGCAGGACGGCGCTGACGTCGGTGAGCGTCTGCTTCACCTGCGTGCGCTGACCCGAGGGAAATAACTGCATGGTGGCGTGCCAGACCTGGCGCTTCGCCGCGAGCATAAAGAACAGCAGGAAGGGAATAAAAGTTGCGCCGAGAACTACCTCGTAGAGTCCGCTCAGACGCGAGACCACAACGTTGCGGAACGGATGCGATTCCGTGACTTGCAAGACCTTCGGGCCAGTTTCGCCGGGCGCAATTTCGGAGACGTGCGCTTCGATTCCTTCGAGGCGCTTCTCGACCGCTGCCGTGGCGGCGCGCAGAGGCTCGCGGTATTTCGGCCAATCGGCGGAAAAGCTGTCGATCTTGCTGACCAGGACCCAGCCAATCGCGAACATTCCGCCGATGACCGCCATGACGATTAGAAACGAGCCCAACGCGCGCGGAATGTGCCAGTCCTCGAGCCAGGTGACGATGGGATCGAGGAAATAGGCCAAGAGCACGGCCACGAGGAGAGTGACCACGACGCTGGACGCGAAATGCAGGAACGCGATGACGATGCCGGCGGCGATGATGCGCGCGCTCGCCGAGTTGGGCAGGCGAAATGTCGCGTTTGCGACGGACACGATGGGCGTCTGCGTTTCCATATAATCTGCCTACGATAGCATAGTCCGCGGGCTTGGCCGGATTCCGCGCGGCGCGGCGTTACGAATTCGACTACAGAGCGCGGGAGGCGAGATGAGCCCGCGCGGCGCTGTGCTAGACTCGAAATTCATCGCGCGCTTCCCGCGAAAGTGCACTCCATGAGCAAGCAGCTATTTGGCACGGATGGAATCCGAGGTGTCCCGGGCGAGTTTCCGCTCGATGACTCGACACTGGTGCGCGTGGGCGCGGCTCTGGGGCATTATTTGCGCGGGGAGATGGCGGCGAGCGATGCGCGGAATCGCGTGTTGATTGGGCGCGATACGCGCGAGTCCGGGCCGCACATCGAAGAATGCATTGCGCGAGGGCTGGCGGCCGCCGGGACGCAGGCGTTTTCGAGCGGAGTGCTGACTACGCCGGGCGTGGCTTGGGTGGTGCGCAACGAGGGATTTGCGGCCGGCGTGGTGATTTCGGCTTCGCATAATCCTTATCACGATAATGGCGTGAAGCTGGTTTCTTCGAGCGGAATGAAATTCCCGGATGCGATTGAGTTGGAGATCGAGCAGGAGATTCTTTCGCCGGAGGAGCACGAGCAGGTGAGTGCTTCGGCGCGGATCGAGAGCGATCCGAAATTGGAAGAGGATTATCTGGCTTCGCTGCGGGCGCTGGTGCCGAGCGGCGTGAACCTTGGCGGGATGAAGATTGTGCTGGATTGTGCGAACGGAGCGGCTAGCGCTTTGGCGCCGCGGTTGTTTCGTTCGCTGGGCGCGGATGTGCTGGCGATGAACGACCGGCCGGATGGGAAGAATATTAATGCCGGCTGCGGCTCGCTTCATCCGGAAGTGATGCAGAAGAAAGTTGTGGAGACGCGGGCGGCTCTGGGCGTGGCCTTTGATGGCGATGCCGATCGGGCGGTTTTTTCGAGCGCGAGCGGGAAATTGGTGGATGGCGACGGCGTGATTCTCTCGATGGGGCGCTACATGAAGGCGCGGGGGACGCTGAAGGGCGCAACGATTGTCGGGACGACCATGGCGAATCTGGGGCTGGAGCGGGCGCTGGAGAAATCGGGGCTGAAGTTGGCGCGCGCGGCCGTTGGCGATCGCTACGTGCTCGAGGAGATGCAGCGAATCGGGGCGAATCTGGGCGGCGAGCAATCGGGGCATATTTTGTTTCTTGACGATGCTACTACCGGCGACGGAATGCTGACGGCGGTGAAGATTGCTTCGCTGGTTGCTGCGGAAGGGCCGCTCGATTCGCTGGTTGCCGACCTGAAGATTTATCCGCAGACGATCGTGAATGTGAAGGTGCGGTCGAAGCCGCCGCTGGACTCGCTGCCGGATGTGGCTTCGACGCTGGCCGAGGCTCAGAAGACGCTGGGCGATTCTGGGCGCGTGGTGCTGCGTTATTCGGGCACGGAGAAATTGGCGCGTGTGATGGTGGAAGCGGAGCGCGATGAGGATGTGCGGCGATGGGCGGATGCGTTGGCTGGGGCGCTGAAGACGGCGATTGGCGCGTAACTTTGTGGCGGCTGTAGTTCCCTTTTGAGTTTTCCCTTCGATTTAGAATCCTCTCACAAATTCTGGCGCAGGTTTGATAGCGCCGGCACCCCTGCCGACTCTTACGACCACCGCGCGTGCGACGTCTCGAAACCTAGCGCGGCTCGAAACGTCCGGCCAGATTGCAGGGCTCGATGTGATTCAGATGTCGGGCCGCGTCACGTTTCCTGATCTGCCGTGCGAGTGAGCCGTAAGATGCCGGCAGGGACGCCGGCGCTACCGGGAACTTTTTGGCTCCAATCGGCATTATAGGTAGTGAGAGTTGAGCCGTGGGAATTGCGATGGAGATGCAAGATTGCTGGGCGAGTTCGTTCTAACGCTTTAGCCTGAAATTGGACCGAACTACGGAGCCGAACACCGGGCGGGACTGAACGGCAGGCCCGCCCCTACAGCGGCGGCGAAAATATGCAACGCGATGAAGAATTGATGTTGGAGTTTCAGAAGGGTTCGAACGATAGCTTCGCGGAATTGTTTTTGCGTTATCGCGATCCGCTTTATGGATTCTTCCGGCGGCGGCTCTCGAATGTGACGCGGGCTGAGGAATTGACGCAGGAATGTTTTTTGGCGGTGTTGCAGGGGGTGGAGCGGTGGGAGCCGCGGGCTACGTTTCGGACTTATCTGTACGCCATCGCATTGAAGTTGACGGCCGCGGAATACCGCAAATCGCAGAAGGAGCCAAAGTCTGGAGTCAGGGCCGATGAAGTCGGGCGGGCGAACGCGACGGAAGCGGAGTTGGGCGTGCGGCGCGCGATCGCGTCTCTGGATGCGGAGCATCGCGAAGTCGTATTGCTGCGTGAATACGAAGGATTGAGCTACGAGGAAATTGCCGCGGCATTGCGGATTCCGGTGAACACGGTCCGCTCGCGGTTGTTTCGCGCGCGAATGGCGCTGAAGGAGTTGCTCGATCCGCAACCGCAGAAATTGCGTTGCGAGACGCAGGGTGGTCCGAGCGCGCAGGAATTGAGGCAGGAACCATGAATCGCACCATGCATGAAATCGAACCGGAAGAAGTGATGGCGTATCTCGATGGCGAGCTGGAAGCGTCGCGAGCGAGCGAAGTTGCCGCGCATATCAGCGCCTGCGCCGAATGTGCGACCGTGGCCGCCGATCTTCGCACCGTTTCCGCGAAGCTCATGAGTTGGGAGCCGGAGAGATCTCCCTCGACAGTTTCGGAAGCGATTCAACGCGCCACGGAAGGCGGGGCGCGAGGAGATATTCTAAAGCCGACGAAGCCACGATTCTCTTTTCCGATCCTATCCAGCCTGCACCGACCGTGGAAAATTGCGTTTGCATTTGGCGGAGCCGTCGCAGTGATTGCGGTGTTGGGCTTTATTTATCTTGCGTTTGGACCCTCGAGTTTCGAAACGGCGAGCCGGCAGTATGGGGTTGCTCACTTGGTCTCCCCGAGCATGCCCCCGACGCCTAGAGCCTCGGAGGAACTTTCGAGCGCAACACAGGCGCTGGACACCAACGCGCCAGCCAAGAAGGGAATCGTGGGAGGGCGCGTCGATACTGACGAGGCCGAGGCAAAACCGGCTGCCGGCCCGATGATCGCGCGGACGGCGGCGATGAATCTGGTTGTGGCGAAGCTCGATCCGGCGCGAGCGTTGCTGGAGAAGATGCTGGCTCGGCATCGTGGATTTGCGAGCCAGATGACGCTCGACAAGAGCAATGACGCAGCGCCCTCGCTCGACGCCACACTGCAAGTCCCGTCGGCGGATCTCGATGCGGTGCTCGGCGAACTGCGCGGGCTGGGGCGCGTTACGACGGAGTCGCAGGGCGGCGAAGACGTTAGCGATCAGCATGTGGATTTGGCGGCGCGGCTGCACAATGAGCGCGAGGCCGAGCAGCGATTGATCGAAATCCTGCGCACGCGGACCGGGAAGCTTAGCGACGTGGTCGAAGTCGAAGAACAGATTTCGCTGACGCGCGGCGAAATCGAGCAGATGGAAGCGCAGCTCGCGAATCTGGATAAGCGCGTGGCCTACGCGTCCATCAAGCTGCAAATCGCTGAGGAATATAAGGCGCCGGCGGCCACGGGCAATGGATCGGTGGGGCTGCGACTGCGGAACGCGATCGTCGGCGGTTATCGCGACGCGGTGGAGAGCTTAATTGGGCTCGTCGCGTTTCTGCTAAATGCCGGGCCGATGATTGTGTTGTGGGGTTTCATTCTCTTCTGGCCGGCTCGCGCACTCTGGAAGCGTCGCGGTTTTTTGCGGACGGCGTTTGGCAAGAGCTAGCGGGGATAACGCGCGGCCATCCATTACCGTGGTTGCCAGCGCCGGCCTCAAACGGCCGGCGCTACAGAACCCGGACGCTTCTCCCTCAAGATAATTGACTTTAGTGCTACTCTCCGGTAGTTCCTATCGCGCAGCCATACTCAATTGAGGGAGTACGTTCATGCGGAGTCATGCGGTCATGCTCGCGCTGTGCCTGAGCCTCGCGATGCCTTGCGCTTGGGCGCAGGCGTCGCAACCTGAACCGGCGACTGCTTCCCCTCAGGCTGCACCTAGCGCACCGCAAATTCCACAGTATCCGGATTCGGCAAAGGGCCTCACCGCGCTCACCCAAGACATAGTTTCTGCAATCAAGAAAGGCGATGCGGCTACTACGAGAGCATATGTGAGCGCTCTCGTGCTTCCGGATCCAAATTCCTGGTTCGCTGAAGTATTCGAAAAGGACTTGGCGCGGGAGTCGGCAGCAGAATATTTGGAGGTCGCTCCTTCACTCCCGGCAATACTCGAAGGAGCGTTCCGGGATTTGGCCGATCCGGGTGTGACAGCGATCACGGGCTATCATTTCTTTGAAGTCTGCGATACCGGGATGAACGGCAACATGATTGTGTTGCTCTCGATGCGCAGACGGAAAATACCGCTCGATGAGATACGTTTTCGCGTGGGAGATGATGAACGGGGGATCTGGGCACTTGCGTATGTGAACGGAGGCTTCCGCTACATCGGTAACACCCATCTCGGCTTTGGCAGACGAGTGAAGCGAGAGGACCCTGGAACGGAGAGGGTAAAGCTGGGCGGATTGGTGGAGGCAGCCAAAATGATCCATCAAGTGCAACCGGTCTACCCTGACAAGGCGCTTGCGAATCACGTACAGGGTACGGTCGTTTTGCATGCGATCATTGGAAAGGATGGGTCAGTACAACAGATTCAAGTAGAGAAAGGTCCATGTTTGCTGGACGAAGCCGCTATTCGCGCGGTGCGGCTGTGGCAGTACTCTCCAACGCTGATCAACGGCGAGCCCATGGAGGTGGACACAACTATCTCGGTTATTTTCACGCTCAGCCACTGACGCGGACCC